>Ga0310691_10002127_pt1 | contig 27396 bp, 48 predicted proteins | sample 176DNAGHGlowgp2_FD_203887 | JGI IMG/M metagenome (GOLD analysis project Ga0310691, IMG submission 203887) | Sheep rumen microbial communities from Palmerston North, Manawatu-Wanganui, New Zealand - 1766 DNA GHGlow gp2 (v2) (version 2) | ecosystem: Host-associated > Mammals > Digestive system >... | reverse complement strand
CGGAACCAGCTCCAGAGCCTACGAGTTCCGCTCCATCAGATGGATATCTCGGAACATATCGCTGCACTGGATACGTTGCAACAGGTAATGCTTGTGCTTCCGGTGTAATGCCTGAGTCCGGAGTTACAATCGCAAGCAATTCCTTGCCGATGGGAACAAGAGTGTACATCGAGGGAATCGGCGAGAGAGTAGTTCAAGATACCGGTGGCATGTCAAGCAATGTAATAGATGTCTTCGTTGATAGTACTTCGGAGGCCTATGCGCTTACCGGAGATTATGAAGTTTATATTATTGAGGAGTAACCAAAATGAAATTTTATGTAGTAGTAAAGAAATTTGAAGAATATTACAAAAAGGCTATGAAGAATCCTTTTATAAAAAAGCCTATTGCTTGGTCATTGTATCAGACTTGGCTATGGGTAAATGAAAACGAAAAGGAGCGTGATACATAATGACAGATGAAGAAATTTGCTATGAGTGTAGAGGATACGGTGATGATTATTATTTTGATGAACATGGTGATTTGGTTTGCTATTGTTCAGAATGTCCATTTAATCCATTTAAAGAGGAGGATGAAGAATGACGAATGCATTTGCAATAGCTTTATTAAAACAAGATATACAAAATTCAAAGAGAAATATTAGTTATCGTCATAATGAGGTGGGAATAGAAGCACTCGAACTTGCAATCAAAGCATTAGAGCAAGAGCCTGTTCTTGACAAGATGAGATCTGAGATAGAAGAGTTGGACAGATATTACGATAATGATTATTTTTCGACTAACAATTGCCCAATGTACAAGTGCAACGAAGTATTGCTGATTATCGACAAGTACAAGGCAGAAAGTGAGGAATAAGATATGACACAAGAACAAAAAGATAAAATTCTCAAAGCGTTAGCAGAGGACAGAAATAATTATGCAAGAGATTGTCAAGAACGAATAGAAAAAGAATATGGCAAGATTGAGGGTGCTGATTATATGCTTCAAAGATTTCTTGATGTTCTTAGAACTGAAGTTGAGTCACAGGAAAGTGAGGAACGAATATGACAGCAGAAGAAATCAACAATATGAAATACAAAGTATGTTGTCCATTATGCGACAATGATAAATGTGTTAGAGGTACAGATAAATGTGAAGCTGAGATGTGGGCAAAGCAGAAGAAACAAAAGGAGAGTGATAACAATGATAAACAGCCTTGATGAAATGATTAAATACGCAGAGGAAGAAGCAGAATTAAATGAAGAATGTGCACGAATTTATAAAGAACAAGGCGATACAATAGCATCATGTTCCTGTAAAGAGTGTGCCGAGGAACACAGACAGCTTGCAGAGTGGCTGAGAGAGTTGCAAGAGTTAAGGCGAGAACATACTTGCAAGGAGTGTAGATATTCAAGTTATGGATTTTCTGATCACCCTTGTTCTGTTTGTCGGAGAGGTTATTATCCGAGGCATTCAATGACGGATTATTATGAGATGGGGGTGAACGCTGATGAAGATTAAATTAAAAATAGATAAACACGAAGACAGGATGAAGATGGTTGAGGCTCTTCGGAATAATGGTTATACAGTAACCGTGCAAAGAGATACAGCCTATATGCCAACAAGAACATTCTTAATCCTGGAACTAGAAAGGAGCGATAGAGCATGACACTAGATAGAACTACTGGAGTGGTTACAACAAGGTTAGGCACTGGATTTACTCAGGTGACAATAAGAGCCGAGCGCACAGATAACTTTGTTACAGTCAGCCTTGCAGATGAAAGCAGGGAGATTATGATCCAAGTTCCATATGATGCAATTAAGAAGGTTGTTAGAGAAACATACAAGAGGTGATCACAATGGGATGGATAAAGCCTGAAGATAAGATGCCACCAAGCGGACTTAATGTACTGCTTGAGGTTTCCGGCATATGGGTTGCCGGATTACAATCTGACCATTCATTTGAAATAGGATGTTGGCTCGGAAATCCGGATGGGAACCGAGAACCATTCTGGCTGATTCATGGAGCTGTTGAATATTGCGGAAAATATTATGAATTAACAAATCCAACGGTCCATGCTTGGATGCCATTGCCGGAACACTTCCAACCTCAAGAGATATTCGGAGATCCGGAAGATGATCTGCTGGAACACGCAATGTTCGAAGATGATCCAGACTGGTTATACAAGGGCGACTGTGTATATGAGCAAATGACATTAGAGGACTTCCTCAAAGGAGCAAAGAATGATTGATGAATGGGTTGAGAACATTAACACGAAGGAGTGTTGGAGACTAGATACAGATCCGTCAAAGGAAGTTTATATCGGAGAGGATAGACAGATTCATTACGCAAGGGAAATATATAACTATCGATTCTATCCTATGTGTCCGAAGGAAGCTCCTAAGATGGAAGCTCTGGAGTATGGAGAGCAAATGTCTCTTGAAGATTTTATGAAGGAGTAAGCATATGACAATATGGATGAAGGTAACTCATGATAAATATGAACTACCTGTAGCGATAGCTGATAGTTGCGTAGAACTTGCGGAAAAGCTAGGCAAGACAGCTAATAACATTTCCTCGTCAATAACTCATTCTGCAAGGCGTGGAAATTGGACACCTTACAGGAAAGTTGAGATAGATGAAGAAGATTAGGAGGGGCAAGCATGAGCAACATAGAAGCACAGATATACATCGAACAGATAATTCGTATCGTAAGGGACTGCGAGGAAGTACAGCAGGAAGAATACGTGAGCGCATTCCACAAGGAGATAGAGAAGAAGAAGGCATATGATCATATTGTAGCAATATTAAGGAGCCAGTTATGAAAGCTAAGGACTACCTGGAAAGCTATCGTCGCAACGAGATAGCAATAGAAAAACTGAAGAACGAGATCACAAGGATAGATGCCAGGTTAAAGGGCGGCTCACATTCATACAGTTCGGACAAGATCAAAAGCTCGGGTGATAACCTAAACGAAAAGCTCATGGCTGAATGCTTAGACAAGCGCAATAAGATGAACAATGACATCGTTATGAATGAGAATGTTCGTGCTGATCTAGTGCTCAAGATAACATCAATGTCGGACTACCGCTACATAGATGTACTCTACAAGCGTTACATTGAATGCAAGCGCTTTGATACTATCTCAGTTGAAATGAACTACGATTATGACTGGGTTCGGAAACTTCATACCAAGGCGCTCGAAGCATTCGCCAAGGAGTACGGACTTGAGTCTGAATAACAACACACAAAAAGACCGGTAAAAATATGTTATAGTGTATGTGTTAAATCATATGTTGAGAGATGAATTTCACCATTTCGTAACCTCTAAAGAAAAGTACCTCAGGGATTAGATATGCCCTGGGGTATTTTAGTATAACGATATATCACAGCTGGATATAAAACATACCGAGGAGGTGTACCGGAGTTATGGCTACCAACCCAAGATATGCCAAGCGAACTCTAAGAGAACAATACAGAGCTAGGTTCAAGGCTATGCAATGTCCTTGCGCAATATGTGAAGGAAGATTCGGACCTATTCATTATGATGAACCTTCAGATGGAAAACATCCTTTGTCATTTGTAATTGATGAGATCATTCCAATATCAAAGGCAGAACAGTTTGGTTATCCAAGCAAAGAAGCAGCCGCCCAGGACTGGGACAACCTTCAAGCTTCACATTACATTTGCAACGCGAGGAAGGGGGCTAGGTTGGGCTACAAGATAAAAAATAATAATAATAAATTATCTGAGAAAGTTGCTCCAAATATTTCGGATGGTGACTGGTAGCACTGGCACAGGTGGGGAGGGAACCCCCACCCCTATACAGCGTGAATCCCTCGGCCCAGCGACGACACACTAAATGCTTAAATCCACTTTGGTGGATATTGACATATATATTCAAAACTACTCATCAGAGGGAGCCGGAAGGCTCAATACTTGTACTCACAAGGTCAAAAAGGAGGAATACACATGGCAAAGTTGAAACCATTGGAGACTTCCGTTCCGGTGTCTGTGGAAACAGCCTGGAGGGAGCAAGGAGAAAAGGCTGCAGTTGAAGCAGCGATTCTGAAATATGCAAAGGTCATTGATATGACGGATGCAGGAAGGGATATGAAACCGCTGATCACAGGAATGTTTGAGGCGATAGATAGATATAAGTCCCTGGAAGCCACTGAAGGCTCAGCAAAGAAAGAAACCCCTCTGTTCTCCATTCTTAAAGCAGTAAATGAATAGAGTCGGAAATCAAGAACCGACTTACAGATGGTCAACAGATTATCAGAAGACAGAAGGGATATATGCCAGTCAGCTTGCAGCTGCTTACGGACTACCGCCACACGAATGGCAACAGAAGGTCCTTAATGACTGGCTTGCGGTTGATGATGAAGGGAAGCTCATTAACAACTACTGCCTTTTGGAAGTTCCGAGGCAGAACGGAAAGACTGGTGTTTCAGATCCAAGAGAGACCTGGGGCCTAGTTAAAAGGGCAGAACAGATTTTGCACACTGCTCAAGAGTATCAGACAGCTAAAAAGGCTTTTGATAGACTTCGGAAGAAGTTTGGAACTCACAAGGGAGATCCTTTTGCAGAGTTTCCTGAGCTGAATGCCCTGGTTGACCATTATACAACAAGCGCAAATCAGATGGTTTTAGATCTAACGAATGGAGGACATATCGAGTTCAGAACAAGAGGTTCTAATTCGGATATGGGTAGAGGTGGAACCTTTGATTTGATTGTAATAGATGAGGCGCAGAGCTATACAGAAGCGCAAGATGCTTCACTCTCGCCGCTTAACTCAGCAGCGCCTTCAGGGAGCCCACAAACAATATTGATGGGCACAGTTCCGACACCTGAGAGCGGTAATCGGAGTTATATATTCAGAAAATCCATTGATGGAATGCACGAACATCCAGAAGCCGGACAGTGTATTCATGAATGGTCGGTGAATGAGGTCGGAGACGTGACCAATATTGATAGATGGTACGCTACCAACCCTTCACTTGGTTATCAATTACTACTATCGGCATTGCAGAAGGATGCCAAGGCAATGTCTCCGGACTACTTCGCAAGAGAGCATCTAGGTTATATGCAGCCGAATGCAGGACTGAAGCAGGCCTACATAATCAACAGGAAGAAATGGCAAGGATGCGCTTCTGAGCAATTAAAACCGGAAGGCAAAACCGCTTATGGTGTTAAATTTTCGCCGGATGGCTCAGAGGTCATCCTTTGTGGAGCGGTAATTGATAAGGACGGATGTGCAAGAATTTCCGTCATAGAACGTCAGAGTATGGCGAAGGGTGTCAGATGGCTTGCTGATTGGTTGAATGCCAGATATGACAAGGCAAGTTGCGTAGTTATAGATGGAAAGAATGGATCGGATACTCTTATTGAGAGGATTATCGGAACTTGGAAATATAAAGACTCCATTATCAAGGCTAGTACACAAATTGTTATTACTGCTGCAAGTTCACTTGTGGCTGAAATAAATGAAAATACCATTAGTTGGTATAAAGAGCAGATGATGCTTGATGAATCTGCAAAGAATGCTGTTCAGAGACGTATAGGACAGGCTTGGGGCTTCGGAGGAGAAGATCCGCTCCCTATTGAAGGTTGTTCTCTTGCTCTTTGGGGAGTTAGAAACAGTAAACGAAATCCAAATCGGAAAATGAGGATAGGTTGATGGTCAAATTAAATATTAACACAATTAAAGGTCTGACAAAGCCAGAGGAAGAGCTGTTTAGGGAGCTGGTTAGCATATTTAACCAGCATCAAGAGGCAAATAACGTCAAGACAAGATATTACGAGGGGCATATTCCTCTTTCGGAAGTTAATCTTGGTATTGCTCTCCCAAGTGGTTTTCAGAACCTAAAAATAGATTGTAATTGGGGTTCTAAGGCAGTTGATGTACTTGCAAGCAGATCAATGTTTGATGGCTTTGTATCAGCTTCCGGTGATGATGCCGAGGAGCTGGAGAGCATAGTTGAGGACAACAGACTCATGTATGAGTACATGAAGGCTTGTAGGGATGAGCTGAAGTATGGATGTACATTTGCGACTCTTACGATGGGACAGGACCGCAAAGCTAAGGTCAGATTCCATAGTCCTGAGACTGCTGCAGCAAAATGGGATGGTGTCAAAGGAAGAATTGGCGCTGGATTTGCCATTATTGATACAGCTAAGGATAACACAGACAGAACATGGAAGCCTTCAGTCATTAATTTCTATACAGAGAAAGCAATTATCGTTCTCGTTAGAAGCAATGATCTATGGATAGCTAAGAAATACGAACAGAGAATGGGTAGGCCTCTGATGGAAGCTCTGATCTGGAACTCAACAACCGATAAACCATTTGGTAGATCTAGGCTCAAGAGTCCGGTAAGAAATTTGATGCAGAGTTATGTCAGAACTATTGCAAATGCAACTATTGGTCTTGAGTTTGCTACATCACCTCAGAAGTATCTCTTAGGTGTTACAGATGACCAATTTGATGCTGTAGTTAATGCAAAGTTCCAGCAATATGTTGGTTCAATTATAGCTGCCACAACTAATCCTGAGTATGGAACAACTCCAACATTCGGACAGCTTCCACAGGGCAATATTCAACCTCATGTTGATATGATCAGAATAATTGCTACTCAGTTCGGAGCTGCGACTGGTCTCAATGTAACTGATGTGGGTATCGTGAATGATGCGAACCCAACAAGTTCGGATGCTATTGAGGCTCAGACAAAGACTCTCATAGCTATGGCTCAACAGCTTAATGAGGGCAATGGAGAGTCCTTAAAGGTAATTGGTCAGATGACCTTGGCAATGCAGAAGAATAAGAGCTTGGATGAGCTTACCGAAGAGGAAAAGGATATTATCCCACACTTCAAAAATCCTGCAATGCCAAGTGTGGCGGTAACAACGGATGCAGCGCTCAAGATTGCATCTGTCAGAACAGGATTCGCCTCAACTGATGTCTTCCTGGAAATGATCGGATTCAGCCAGGCTGATGTTAGAAGAATAAGATCACAGGAGCAGAGGGCAAGAGGTTTGGAAGTTCTCAAGGATTTGGAGTAGATAGATGATTATTTCGGAAAAGGCTTGGAAAGAGTATATAAATACACTCGCAACAATTCAGACAGCTGCCTACAACGATTTAAAGGCTTTTCTTGCTCGGAATGGTGGCTTTGATATATACAAGACGAATCCAAACCTTGTGATTGATTATGTTTTCGGAATCTCAACAAAATATGGCGAAGCTGCATCTGCTCTCGCTTGCGAGCTATATGATGCGGTTGCCTTAGCTGAAGGTGTAAGTGTTCCTTCGGCAGTTCCGGCAGCTACCGCCACCATAGATGAGACTGCAAAGCTTGTTAATGGAACAGCTAAGATCTCCGAGGAAATATTTCTTCAAGCTGCTCCGAGGTTAGTCAAGCAGGCTTCCGAAGATACTATCTTGCAGAATGCGGAAAGGGATGGATCATATTTTGCCTGGATTCCTTCCGGAGATAGTTGCTCTTTCTGTCTAACACTTGCTTCAAGAGGTTGGCAGAGGATAAGCAAGAAGGCTCTGAGGAATGGACATGCTGAACATATTCATGCGAATTGCGACTGTCATTATGCGGTCAAATTTAATCCGAATAGTGATGTGGCTGGATATGATCCAGATGAGTATTACCAGGAATATGTTGATGCTGGCAAGGATATAAACGCAATGCGTCGCATTTCATACCAGGAGAACAAGGATGAGATCAATGCTCAGAGAAGAGAACGATATGCCGAAATGAAAGAATCTAGTGAAGGCTAGTTTCAAATAAATAACCAGAACTAACTGGGTAATAAATAGGAGAAAAGCAATGGAAGAAAATGCAAAGACTGTAGATGCACAGGTAAAAGCATCAGAGGAGACCTCTACAAAAGAGGGCAGAACTTTTACACAGGAAGAAGTTAATAGCTTACTTGCTAGAGAACGTAAGAGCACAGAGGCTAAGTATTCGGACTATGTGGAAAAGGCTAAGAAGTTTGATGAATTTGAAGAGTCTCAGAAGACAGAGTTGCAGAAGGCTAATGAGAGAGCCGAAAAGCTCCAGGCTGAACTTGATGCCAGGGCTAAAGCAGATGCTGTCAGAGAGATGAAGCAGAAGGTATCAAACGAGTTAGGTGTACCGGTTAATCTATTGACTGGAGACACAGAAGAGGCTTGCAGAACGCAGGCACAGAACATACAGCAATATGCTAAGAGTATTGGTTATCCGTCTGTTCCGGATGGTGGAGAGACAAAGAGCATAGGAGTCTCAAAAGAGGAAATCCTAGCAATAAAAGATGAACCCAAGCGCTTGAAAGCTATTGCTGAACATATCGAATTATTTCAATAAAAAGGAGAAAAAAATCATGTCAAGCGTAGATTTTAAGAAAGTTAATGCAATCGCACAGAATGTTAATTTTGTGACACGTTTTGAGAATGGTCTTCAGAACCTTCTCGCAGTCTTAGATAAGACTTCAGTAACAAAGCTCCCAGCAGGCGCAGCATTCACAACATATGCTATCTCTGGAGAGCTTGAGAGCGGAACAGTTAATCCAGGTGCTCTTATTCCAGATAGCGGTATCACAGCAGGCAACGGAACAGTTGCAGAGATCACTTACAAGAAGTACAGAAACCTTACACCTATTGAAGATATTCAGAAGAAGGGTTATGAGGTTGCTGTTGGTGGATCTAACAAGGCTCTTTATGGCGCAATTCAGAAGAACGTTAGAAAGTCAATAATTGATGGTGTTGATGCTACAGGTATTGCTACACCAACAGCTCTTGCTCATGGCCTTCAGGGTGCACTTGCAACAGCTGCTTCAGAGATTTCAAAGAAGTTTGAAGATGAAATCGGAACTCCTGTATTCTTCGCTAATACAGATGATGTATTTACATATCTTGGCGGAGCTACAGTTCAGCTTCAGCAGGCATTTGGTATGTCATATATCGAGAACTTCCTTGGACTTGGTACTGTAATTCTTGATTCAAACATTGATGCTGGTTATGTAATCGGAACAGCTAAGGAGAACCTTGAGGTTATTGGTCCTTCTATTGAGGAAATTCCAGATATGGAACTTTACACAGATGAGAGCGGTATCCTTGCAGTTCATAACGGTGCAGCATATTCAAACGGTGCTGTTGAGACAGTTGTTTACACAGGACTCTGTGTAAAGCCAGATTATCTTGACAGAGTATTCAAGGTTCAGATGACAAGCGCAGAAGGTTAATAAAGGGTGATTAGCTATGGCTTATGCAACTATAAGTGATATTGAAACTAGATATAGGACACTCTCGGAATCAGAGAAATCCATTGCAGAAGCTCTCCTGGACGATGCAGCGGTGATGATAGATAAGATAGCCTCGGAAGGTGCAACTGACGGTCAAAAGAAAGTTGTATCCTGCAGAATGGTTATCAGAGCATTACCACAAGATGGTATGACCGCTCCAATAGGGGCTACACAGGGCTCAATGACAGCTCTCGGTTATACAGAAAGCTGGACTATCAGCAATGGTGCTGCTAACGAGCTATATTTCAGCAAAGAAGATAAGAAGCTCCTCGGAGTTTCAAATCAGATAGGCTCTTATAGTCCTTTGGAGGGGTAATCCTATGTTTAGAACGGTGTCAGTTACTTTAATCAACAAAATACAAAGGATGGTTGATGGCCAGCCTGTATATGATGATACGGACCGACCAATTTATGATACTTCCGAGAAAACAGTTTCAGGTGTTCTTGTTGGGATGCCTGAATCTGAGGAAGTACTCACTGAGGTTAATATGTCCGGCAGAACCATAGCATATACTCTGGCTATTCCTAAAGGGGATTCAAACGATTGGGTTAATGCAGAAGTAATTCTGCCTCAAGAGTTTGGTAGTGGTTCTTATCGGACCATTGGATCTCCTTTGATAGGAATAGAATCAAATGTGCCTACACCTTGGCACAAGAAAGTTAGGTTGGAGCGTTATGAGTAGTAAAGTCAAAGTTGAATTAAACAAGAGCGGAATTGTCGAGCTTCTGAAGTCAACTGAAGTTGCTACGGAAACAATGTCACACGTCAATGGTGCTTTAGCTCAGCTCGGTAGAGGCTATGCTGGAGAACTCAGAGAAAAATCTGATCGTAAGGTCGGAGTGATATACCCAGATGGTACAAGGCGAGTTGATGAGAATTATACGAATAAGTTGAAGAAGGCGGTGTTTAGCTCGTGAATATTGAGAAAAGAGTGAGAGCATATCTCAAGTCAAAACTTAATATACCGGTGTACCTGGAAGAACCGAAAGAGAAGGTTACCAAGTATGCCATCGTTGAGAAGGTCGGAAGCTCTGTAGAAAATTATATCTATGGCGCAATGATTAATGTGACCTGTTATGACTCAACATTGAGTCTTACCGCAGACTTAAACGATGAAATTGTCGAGTATATGGAGCGGATGCCTGATGAGGACCTCAAGGTTTATGACTGCTTTTTGAACTCGGAATATAACGCAACCGAAACAAGTACACATAGATATAGGTATGAGAGCTTATTCGACATGACCTATGAACGATAAATAAGAAGGAGAAAGAAAATGGCTAACGTAAAAACTAATGTATCAGTAGTTAAGCCTAAGGTTGGCGGAGCTATATGGGTAGCTGTAGCAGGAGACTCTACAACACTTCCAACAAGCGTAGATGCAGACCTTGATGAAGACTTCAAGTGCTTAGGATACATTTCAGAAGATGGTGTAACAATAACTCCTGCAGGAGCTGGAGATTATATCAAGGACTGGGGCGGAGATAATCTTCTTCCAAACGGTGAGTCTCTTGATCAGATCAAGTTTAAGCTTCTTGAGGTTCTTAATATTGATGTTCTGAAGTTTGTATTCGGAGCTTCTAATGTAACAGGATCTTCACTTGCTACAGGTGTTAGCGTATCACATAGTGATACTCCTAGAGACAACTATTCAATAGTTATTGATACAGTTCTTACAGGAACTTATGCAAGATTCGTAATTCCTAATGGATCTATCAATACTATCGGAGATATTGTTCTCAAGAAGAATGAGGCTATGGGTTATGACCTTACACTTGATGCTGTCAGAAATGAGAGCGGAGTTGGATATATTGACTACTACAAGACAATTCCTGCAACTCCTGCAACAGAAGGCTAATAACAAAGGAGAGAAAAAATGAGTAATTCTAACAAGGTAAAAGTTAAAACTAGCTCCGGATTCGAGTGCGAGATAGACACAAGAATGGTTAAAGACTGGAGATTTGTCAAAGCTATTCAGAAGACAACCTCAGATGATCCTCAGACACAGATGGCAGGCAGCTATGATGTTATCCATCTGATTCTAGGTGACAAGAACGAGGATGCTCTTGTAAAGCATATTGAGTCATTGAATGATGGCTACTGTCCTGTTGAGGTCATTGATAATGAAGTCAAAGAAATGCTTGAGTCTATTAAGAGCGAGGATTCCGAAGTAAAAAAATAATGTCCTTGGGTTATATCTTATACCATTATGAAGATGAGGTAATCTGCGACTTGCTGGAAGTATATCACGTACTCGATTACAAGTCGCTACCTGCCTCACTTGTGGCGACTCTTGTCTTAGGATTGAGAAGTAACTCAAGGGTTATGTTGGCAATAGCAGATAAAAGGTTGAGCTTAGATCAGATGGCTCTGCTCGGAATCTGGGATTGCCTTAAATGGATTCAATGGTCAAAAACTAAGAAAGCAAGTGAAGGCTTAGATCCTCCTACGCCTTTGTTAAGTCTATTTATTGATTCGGAAGAGAAGTCCGAAACAGTAGGCTTTGAGAGTGGCGAGGCCTTTATGGAAGCCTGGGCGAAAAGGAAATAACTATGGCTAAAAGTTCTATTGCACAAGCATATATACAGATAATCCCAACAACAACAGGAATACAGAATACTCTAACAAAAGAGTTGACCGGTGCTGGCTCCACAGCTGGAACATCAGCAGGGGCTAGATTTGGTTCGGCTTTTGCTTCAGGACTCAAGACAGTTGCAAAGGTAGGAGCTGCAGCTACGGTAGCAGCGACAGCAGCAGTGTCTGCTCTTACAACAGCAGCGGTCAAGGGGTTTGCGGAGTACGAGCAGCTTGCCGGCGGTGCTGAGAAGATATTCGATGAAATGGATATTAAGGGCATTGAAAAGGATGCAGTCAACGCTTTTGAGACTATGGGTATTTCTGCAAATCAGTATTTAGAAGCGATAAATAGTGTCGGCGCATCATTCTCGGCAACTATGGGAGACGAGAAGGGCTATAACACAGCTAAGGCTGGTCTCCAGGCAATATCAGATTACGCTTCAGGAACCGGCAAGGATATAGATGTGCTGAACGAAAAGTATCAGATGATAACAAGATCAACATCAAGTTATCAGAGTATTGCTGATCAGTTCTCCGGAGTCCTTCCTGCGACAAGTGCTGCATTCCTGGAAGCTGCACAAAATGCTGGTTACTTAGATTCGGCTTATACTTCTCTGACACAGGTCCCTATAGACGAATATCAGAGCGCAGTAACATCAATGCTCCAAGAGGGTGTTGATGCTCTTGGACTTACAGGAAATACTGCAGCAGAGGCAGAAGGAACTATTAGTGGCTCAATGACAGCCCTCAGTGCTGCTTGGGCTAATCTTGTCACAGGCTTTGCTAATAAAGATGCGGACCTGGAAGAGTTAATCAATAACGTAGTTGAGTACGCTGGTTATGCAGTTAAAAATATCGCTCCTGTTGTTTCGACTGCTCTGAATGGTATCGGAACTCTAATTACAGAGATAGCTCCAATAATTGCAGATGAGCTTCCAGGACTAATTGAAAATCTGCTACCAAATCTTTTGACTTCAGTAAGTACTCTTTTGGGTGGACTTGTATCTGCGCTTCCTTCACTGTTCATAGTTGTTAGCAATGAAATCCCTGGTCTTATAACCTCACTGATAAGTGTAATCTCCGACAATGCCAGCTCATTGGTTAGTTGTGGTATGCAGATGGTTATATCTCTTGCGAAAGGTCTCAGCAAAAATATAGATCAGATTATTGTCACAGTGACAAATGTGGCCTTAGAGATAGTTCAGACATTGACAGATCCTGGTAATTTGGAGGAACTGATATCTGCCGGTTTAACATTATTTTTAGGCATAGTCAGTGGTATTTTGGAGGCTACTCCAAAAATCATTGATGCCTTGCCGGGCCTCATTTCATCTATAGTCACTTCGATAAGTAATGCTTGGCCTGATATTATGAATGCTGGAATTGCTTTATTGACAGGCTTAACTTCGGCAATTCCCTCGATTATCACCTCTCTGACGGAAGCACTTCCGCAGATAATTAATTCAATAGTTTCATTTTTCAGCGGAGACGGTTTCACAACTTTTATGCAGAGCACCATAGATTTTTATATGGCACTTATCGAGGCACTTCCAGAGATAATTAATGCCCTTGTAGTAGCTATTCCTGCCATTGTAGATGCTCTTGTTGACTTCCTAACAAATGGAGGCTTAACAACACTCTTAGAAGCCGGTATCACTACATTTATGGCTCTTGTAACAGCTCTTGTACAGACTGCGCCTAAGGTTCTGGATAGTCTCAAGAATCTCCTTAAAAATCTTATCCAGGCAGTTTTGAATGTTTGCAAATCAATGTACAATGCCTGGATAAAGCTGTTTGAGAATGCCATATCTGCTATTGGTTCGGAAATGAGTGGAATCGTTTCCAAGGCAGGAGCGGTTGTAACAGCAGCGGTTGATAAGGTCAAGAGCTTTGCGACAAGTATGTACAATGCAGCGAAGGAAGTATTCTCCAAGGTTGTATCTGCTATTGGAGATAAGATAAGTGATGTTACTAGTAAGGTTGGAGAACTCGGAACAGCTGCAAAAAATAAATTGTCCAATTTTATAAGCAGCTTCAGCTCTATTGGAGGACAGCTTATTTCTGGTCTTTGGAGTGGTATTTCCGACAAAGCTCAATGGCTCTATGACAAAATAACCGGAATGGGCTCAACAGTAGTAAGCAAGGTTAAGAAGTTATTCGGAATCAAGTCTCCTTCAAAGGTATTTGCTGAGATAGGTAATTACCTGGCTGAAGGTCTTGGAGTTGGTTGGGAAGACGGAATGGTTGATGTTATGGACGAGATAGAAGCCGACCTCAAGATTCCTGATGCGGAGATCAATGCCAACACTATAGGAGAACTCACATATCAAGTGGGAGATCTAGAAGCGAATAATCAGACCGAACAGCTCAACGCTATATTAGGTATCTTAACAACATACCTTCCAGAGTGTTCTGCCGGTCTTAATATAGATGGCGAAAAATTAACTAATTCATTAAATAGAAGCTTAGGATTGGCGGTATTGTAAAATGAGAAAATTCAAGCTAATCAATAAAAACGGAACTGAGTTTGAACTTACCGAACTCAGGAATACCTTCTTCCATTCCATAGATGGTTTGGGAAGGTCGAGGAATATCGAATACAGACAGATAGGAAATAGATTCAGAGCTGTCAGTGATATTCTTGATCAAGGAGTGATAAAGGGCACAGTTAAGTTTTGGAAAGGCAACGAGACAACTAAGCTGAGGAGCTTCCTTCAGTTCTGCGAGGAAAAGCCCTTGATTCTCTCTTATGAGCAAGACGGAACATATCTGAGACAGGGTTATGTGAATGACATATCCAGGAAAGAACATGACACCTTAGAGGTGGATATAATATTCACTTGTACTACACCTTGGTATAAGGAATTGACAGCTATATCCGCTCCGTATGATCCAAGTGTAAGTGGTAAGATTTATCCTTATCACTATAGCTATGAGTATCAAGGACTTGCGGTTAATGAGGTTGTTATTGAATCTAATTCTCTGATGAAGTCTCCTTGTAAGATAACTATGAAAGGACCTCTTACAAATCCGGAGTGGAATCACTATGTGAATGGTTCTTTTGTCGGAAGCGGAAAGGTTACAGCAACGATTCCTGAGGGTAATTATGTTGTTGTTGACACAACTCAGATTCCTTGCTCCATTAAGGAATACAACGAGAATAATGAGTTTGTCTTGGACCTGTATCCCTCTTCGGACATTAACACAGAGAGGTTTATATATATCGAGAATGGTGTTAATCGAATTGTTTGTAATGATGAGGGTGTCCGAGACATATATATCCGAGTTGATTCAATGCTAGAGTATTCGGCAGTTTAGGAGGGTAATATGGATGAAAATATGGTAACTCCTTATCTGGTTGAGTTCTATGATGAATCAATGAATCTGATCCATCATGATCAGGTAGAATATGAAGAATTTACGAATAAATTCGATTATCTGTCTCTAGTAGAGAATGACATATCTGTCAGTTATTCCGAACAAGTACAGAAGAGGTGCTTTGTAAGAGTTAAGAATAATTTATATGATGACCTCTTTATTGTTACCTCTGTCGATAGTGCTGAAGATGGCATGATGACGGTCTATTTTAAGAGCTTAATTGCCTTATTTGATATATCTATCAACTTTGATACTAGAACACAAGGAAATGGCTCTCTGGAAGGTGAGATAGCAAACGTTATTAGAACAAGATATATTAACAATTCGGATTCCTATAACAATATACCTTGTCTGAATGCTCCAACTACAATTTCTTCAACAACCACCTGGGGATTCAACCTCAAGGCTGATGTTGAAGGCGGAAGATATATAGCTCTGAATAGTTATTACGAGACTATAGTTGTAAAGGCTCTGAGCAAGTATAGGATAGCGGTTAATTTCATTCCGAACTATGCAACCAGGAAGATAGATATAGTAGTTGGAACAGTTTCATCCATTCCGAAGATTATTGAGTCTGAGCTATCTAATATCCTGGCAAAGAATATTATTATCAGAGAATCTAGTTCAGATGTAAATAAGCTCATAGTCTATGATGGAGCTTCGTCAGCTATAAGTCCTAGCAAGATAACGTATTATCTGCATCCGGATGGGACGTTTGATACAAGGAATACTAATAGACTCTCTCCGGTTATCGAGATAGTCAAGAATGTAGATACTAGTAATGCAACACTTGCTGAAGAGGCAGCAGCACAGGCTCTGGATATATTCGGAGGAATCCAATACAACAACCTTATAGAGCTGACAGTGCTGAATGATGACGAAATGATTAATCCTTCTGACTTAGCAATAGGTCAGTTGGTAGCTGTTAAATATCAAGGGGTTAATTATGACTCCATTTTGACCGGATATGAGCGGAGTTCTACAACAAAGCTTATCTTCGGAACAATAAGAATAGAATTATCAAAGATAATAAAAGGAGGCAACTAATGGCAACAATAGATTTGATTACTTATGATCAGAAGATGGTTACACCGAAAGATGATGCCTTAATTCATCAGTTTGGAATCTCAAATGGTGTTCTGTATGGATGTGATGTTACACTGTCCGACTCCAACACATTGCACATTACAGGTGGACAAGGTGTTATTTACGGAAGACAGTGGGAAATTACTGAGGGCGATATTACAGTAACCCTCCCTGCATCTGGATCGCTGAAGGGCAGATTATATGTAAAAATTGACTTATCCAATACAACGAATCCTATTGAATTACTAGTACAGACAGATGTAACTCTTCCTGATCTAACAGATGATGATCAGATAAATGTGAATAACTCTGTTTCGGAATTAGAACTATATACGTTTGATGTGTCTTCTCTGACCATCAGTAATCTGGTTAAAACAGTTGAGACTGTAGCGGACGGAGATCATGCAGATGTGGTACAGATGCAGAATGATATTTCTCAACTAAACTCCAGTTTAACTAATAAAGAAAAGAATGTTGGTGGCAGTGTAAATGCCTACTGGAATGATTATACGGTTACCATAGAAATAGCTGGAGCTATTCCAACAGAGGCTTTAAATAATACAAGCACTGTTGTAGCGGTTTTGCCTAGTGATGTTCCTAAACCATCAACAACCAAATATGGTGTTATAAGTTGTGGTGGAAATTCAAATAGATTTGTACTTCTTGCTATACAGTCCAATGGAAATATGTTGGTGTACAATTACTCTGGAGCTTCAACAAGCTACTTATATGGTTCTATTACATTCTTTCATTAAGCATATAATTTAATTGATTGTCATATCTACATTAAATGTGTTTAAAACTCCAACCCATAGTGTTGAAGTATTGATATTATTAGTGATTGATATAGTTTTATAATTTGAACTTAGTGAAACATTAACATTATTTATTGTTTTTATAGGTACTAAATAACCATTACCAAATAGGTACATTATATAATTTGTTGCATTTATGATACCGTATATTATTGCTACTGAAGCGTATTCACTAAATGTAATAGACATTGTTCTACCCGTGCTTATGTATTTACCACCTATCTTATTCACTATACTGGAGTTTAGTTCACAACATGCCCTTCAATTATCTTCGGATAGATTGATGAAAGACAGATTTCTTCGGAAATGTGACAAGTAAAGATGTGTCTTGAAAGTCTTAATGCGAAAGGCAATAGTAATAAAATATCGAGTCTTTATGACTCAGAAAGAGAAAATTAATGACAACCGAAGTTCTTGTAACCATAATTGTTGCTTTTCTCGGAAGTAATGGATTATGGGCACTAATACAAAGTATTTATAACAAAAAAGATAAGACTCAGGACAAGCTCGACCTCATCAACGAAAAGGTTGATAAAATCAATTATAAGGTTGATACGAGTAACGCTACTCTGGCGAGGACTCATATTCTTCGCTTCTCTGATGAGCTTATTAACGGAATAGACCATTCAAATGAATACTTCAAGCAGACTCTACAGGACATAGACACCTATGACACATTCTGCGAGAAGAATCCGAACTTCAAAAACTCTATGACAGAGCTTGCTTCCGAGAATATAAAAGAAACCTATAAAAGATTACTGACGAAGGGAGAGTTCAAACATGAGTAACAAACTATATGACATATTAGTATATATAGCTCAGATAGTGCTTCCAGCGTTATCAGTTCTGATAATAGCCATTTTCAAGATATGGGACATTCCATACGGAGAAGCTATTGGAGCAACTATTATGGCTGTAGATACCTTTATGGGTGCTCTGCTAAAAATAAGCAGCGTACAATATCATTCTAATATCAAGGAGGATAACAATGGAAACAATATTGGCTGATAAGAGCAATTATGGTAAGAAGAGGGACACCTCAACAATTAAGTACATAGTCATTCATTACACTGCAAATGATGGAGATTCCGATAGGAATAATGCTCTGTACTTTCAGAGGAATAAAGGACTGAAGGCTTCTTCTCATTACTTTGTTGATGATGATTCGGTAACACAGTCAGTTCCGGATGATTACATAGCTTATTCAGTTGGTGGAGCTAAATACAAGGACTGTGCTGCTACCGGTGGCGGTAAGCTTTACAAGGTGGCTACTAACAGCAATACGCTCAACATAGAACTTTGTGATACTCAGAGGAATGGCGCTGTATATCCAACAGAGGCTACTATTCAGAGAGCTATAGAACTGACTCAGCAGCTTATGAAGAAATACAATATACCTCAGAGCAACGTTATCAGGCATTTTGATGTGAATGGTAAGCACTGTCCGGCATATTGGATAGACAATAACAAGTGGCTCAATGAGTTCTGGAATCGTTTAGGAAAGGCTCCTGTAGCTGACAATACTCCGAAAGAGCCAGCTCCTAGTGCTAATACCGCTCCAAGTGGTTCTTCGGAATACAAGGTAGGAACAACATATTCTATTGTAGCTTCTGCTCTCAACGTCCGTAGGGCTCCAGGAATGGGCGAGGCACTTGTAGGCTATAAGAACCTTACTGCAGATGGTAAGAGACATTCTAACGGTGGCTCAGCTCTTCTGAGGGGCACAAAGGTTACTTGTAATGATGTGAAGGCTGTTGGTTCGGAAACTTGGATCAAGATTCCTTCCGGTTGGTGCTGCGCCAAGACCAGCACTAAGACCTTTATAAAATAGGTTATAGATGGTGTACCGCCATTTATACATACTCATTTTTTCTAAGAAAGGCTGCTCACTATTGTTTGATAGTGGGTGGTCTTTTTTAGGCAAATGTGATAATATACAAAAGTCATATTAAAAAGCATATATAATAGGAAGAAACTTAATGCTAACACGTTGCTAACAAAATGCTTGGAAAGGCGCATAAAATGGACTATGCAGATATAATAATAGGTATTTTATAGACTAACGCAGAAAGACGGAGACCGCTTAATACAAGGGTCCCCGTCTCTTAGTTTGTCTTAGGTTTTCTCCGTTGCTAACGGGTTGCTAACAAGGTTGCTAACAAATTAGTAACGAATCAGATCCAAATTAGATCTTAATTCTTCAGTTGTAATATGCTCATATATGTCTTTGGTTACATCATTGGCTTTATGACCTACTAACTTCTTTATATTCACATCAGGCACTCCTACATTGTGTAATTCTGTAACAAGAGTATGTCTTGCATCATGACTAGTATGTTTTCCATTACTCCAGGCATTCAGCTTCTCAGCGTATCTTCTGTAATCTAAGGCTGTTAAAAATGGCTTATCTCCGAGAACATCAAAGAATAAATCTATAATTTTGGAACAAAGAGGAATCGTTCTGATACCGGACTCTGTTTTAGCTTTTATTATGTCAAAATCAGTGGAGCGGATGTTATCTTTCCTTAGATCAAGCAATTCAGAGATACGACAACCGGTATAGAGTTGAATAAGAGTAAGTTTGCTCCATTCTTGATCAATGGTCCATAGCTCAGAGATTTCTTCGGAAGTATAAAGGTTCCTGGATACTTTCTTACCTTTTTGAATAGCAGATACATCAACAAAACTTCCATAGTTTCTATCAACAATATCATTTTGAATACAATAATCGAACATTTTTACCCAGAGGTTCCGCAGCTGCCTAGCTGGTTCATAAGTAATATTCAAATTATCAAGGTATTCTTGCAAGTCAGCTGTCTTGAGTTCAACCATCTTCTTGTTATAGAGCCCTCTGGAGCTGTTATAGCTCGTTTTAAATGTCTTTTGACTATTTATAGCCATCTTCTGTAAAGTCGGCTGTATAAGCTCCCAACAACGTTCAAAAGTGATTTCAGAGACCACAAAGGGATCCTTGTAATGTTCCAGGAGTGCAATAGAGGCTTCTTTCCGAGTAGAGTAATACCCTAAAGCCTTTCTTCCGCTAGGAGTGGTTATCATTGCTGTCCAAGGTCTCCTGCGGTTGCCTGAAAGCTTATATACAGAACCCATTCCATTACCACGTTTCATATTATTCTCCTTTATTTTTTATATGGTGGCTTATCTTTATAGGTGAGAGTGATCATCATTTTAGGTTGCCATAGATCTAGTTTTTCGTCACAGAATACATCTACATTAAGTTTGCAATGTTTTATTTCCATCTTACTAACAGCATTTATATATTGCTCGTGTATCCATCCTATACGCTTACCATCTAACAGAATATAGAATGTTTTTCCGCCATTGCTGAAGGTTCCAGGGGAAGCAACAACATTGTCATCAATCTCTCCGCCCTCTTTATACATATTGCGTTTTTTAAGTAACTTGGCTATGTCTTTTTCAAAATAGTGAAGACCGACAACCTTACAAGTATAAGTCTTTAATTCGGTGTTCTTAGGTTTCATAGGTTGTAATAGCTTTTCAAACATATTATTCACCTTCTTCCTCTTTTTTCTCTTTTTTCTCTTTTTTATTAAATTGTTCTACATACATTTGTAGATATATTTGACAAAGTTTTAGGGCATTTTCTTTTTGAGCATCATCCATTTCAGAAATAATATCTTTGATCTGTTCCATATATTTATCTAAGTAGTCTTTTTGCTTATCCGCTTTATTATCTATTCCGAGAATATAATTAACTGTTGTATCCAGGGCATCAGCAATAGCTTTAATTTTAGATTGTCTTAATTGTTGAGCGCCTGTTTCTATTTTGTTGATAGAAGATCTTGACGTATAACCTATCCTTCTGGCTAAATCTTCCTGGCTAAGTCCCAATAATTCTCTTCTGTTCCTAATTCTATCGCCTATTGTTTCACTAATGGTCGCCGTCATAATTTATCCCTCCTTTTCTTTTTTGCCTTGATTATAGGCTAAAACGACACAATTATCAACATTTTTCAACAAAAAACAAAAAATGTGTTGACGTTTTATCTACAATATTGTATATTATGCAATGTAGATAAATTATCTACAAAAATAAATAAAGAAAGGAGACCGTGATGACCGACACCAATCTATTAAGAGCAAAAATAGATCTAGCAGGCTACAAGCTTAAATGGATTGCTGAACGCTGCGGAATTACTTATGCAGGGCTTTTGAAGAAAATGAATAATGAAACAGAGTTCAAAGCTTCTGAAATGTTTATCCTCAAAGATCTGCTGGACATTGATGCTGATGAGTTTGAAAGCATTTTTTATGCCAAGGATGTAGATAAAATGGCAACAACACAGGGAGGTGATTAAATGGAAACGGTTGAGAAAATGACTCCTGAAGAGGCTGCCAAGTATATGGGAATCAGTACAAACATATTAAGGCTGGGACTTCAACAAGATAAGTTTCCATTCGGAGTAGCAATTCAGAGCACACCTAGTCACTACACCTATTGGATCAGCAGAAAGAAGTTTATGAGTTATTTAGAACTGGAAGATCATCAGAAGGGAGGAAGCAATGGAACCTAAAAAGAAAAAAGGCGCAGATGCGGTAACATCCACGCCAAGAGACCTTAATATGTCTCAAATTAATAGCACATTTAATTATAGCAGATTAGTTAATCTGTGTCTAGCGTTGTCATTTATAGCTATTACCATGGTTATGGTTGGCTATCTAAAGCACATAGATAGGCTTGTATTCTTCGGAATGGGGATGATGCTATGTGCACTATTTTTCCATATCGGATTAAACCCAATAACAAAAGAAGAGGAGGACGAAGATGGCGAATATCTATGAAATCACTTCGGACTGGTTCCGAGTACAAGACATGATGGGAGATCCTGAGCTTGATCCACAGACTCTGGCTGATACCTTAGAGGCTATCGAAGGTGAGTTGGAAGTCAAGGCCGAGAACTATGCAAAGGTCATGAAGAACTTGGAAGGAGACATTGCAGCGATAAAAGCTGAGATAGACAGGCTCACATCCAAGAAGAAAACTATTGAGAACAACATCAAGAATATGAAGGCTACATTACAGAGTGTGATGGAAGTTACTGGCAAGACTAAGTTCAAGACAGATCTATTCAGTTTCGGAATACAGAAGAATGCTCCATCGGTGGTTATTGATACTGATATCAACAATCTGCCACCTGAGTTTCTGAAGTTCAGGGAGCCTGAGGTTAATAAGACAGCGATTAAAGAAGCCATTCAGAATGGCGAGGATCTAAGCGGATATGCGCACCTAGACCAATCAACAAGTTTAAGAATTAGATAGGAGAGAATTATGGACAGACAAGCGTTAATTGAAGCACTGACAATGGAAGAAGTAGAGGAAGTGCTCATAGACATTCCACAGTGCAGCTTATACAAGGATATCGTTAATGTCAGAACAGATGGCAATCGCATCTACCTGGTCACTGAGGATATCAATATTGATTTTAATTTTGATGTTAGGTAAGGAGGAGACGAAATGGGAATGCCAGTGTTAGTAATGGGAGAGTCCGGAACTGGAAAGACTTATTCCATTAAGAATTTTAAGAAGAAGGAAGCTCTTGTGTTTTCGGTTGAAAAGGGAAGGCTTCCATTCAAAACAGATTTGGAAGTTGTAAAGAATGCAGGATACACAGAACTCGGAATGGAGTTTAAGAATCCAAAATACAAGACTTACATCATTGATGATAGTCAGTATCTGCTTGTAAATGAAATGTTTGATAGAGCAAAGGAAGCCGGATATGCAAAGTGGACCGACATAGCTAAGCGCTTCCGTGATGTGATCCATTACATCAACAGTAAATTACCGGATGATGTGATTGTATATTTTCTCCATCACTCTGAATATGATTCTAACTCCGGTAGAACTAAAGCTAAGACAGTTGGAAAGCTCCTGGATAACCAGCTAACAGTTGAAGGCTGCTTTGATGTAGTTCTTATGACTCAGATCGAAAGCGGAGAGCATTACTTCATAACTCAGTCAGACGGACTATCCACTTGCAAGAGTCCTGAAGGAATGTTTGAAGTGAAGATTCCAAATGATCTGAAGGCAGTGGATGTGGCTATCAGAAATTATTACGGAATGAAAGGGGCAAAATAATATGTCAGATGAAGCAGCAGAAAGGTTAGAAGATGCTCTTATAGCACATACACAGGCTATAAACGAGCTCAATGAAACACTCAAGGAATTATTTAAAAATAATAAAAACGATATCAAGGAGGATTAACAAATGAAAAAGGTAAATCTTAAGGAAGTACAGGAAGCATCAGATAACAAGAGACTTGTTCCTGGTGGATATGTATGCAAGTACACAAAGGTAGAGGATGTTACTAAGAAGGAATATCTCTACATGGAGTTTGATATAGCTAAGGGTGATTATGAAGGTTATTATCAGAGCTTATTCGATGCTTATGGTTTTTGGGGTGGCAAGTGCTACCGCTCCTATAAAGAGAGAGCACTTCCAATGTTTAAGCGTATGTGCTCTGCGGTAAATAAATCCAACAATGGATTTGTATTTGATGGAGAGACAAACGCTGATGAGAAGACTCTGGAAGGAAAGCTCGTAGGCCTTGTGCTTTGCGAAGAGGAGTATATCGGAAACGACGGCAACCTCAAGACAAGACTCTATGTAGATAGGGAATGTTCTGTTGATGATATTGTTAATGGCAATTTCAAGGTTAAGCCTCTCAAGAAACTTCCTGAGGAAGATAAGCCAGCTTCATCTGCTGATGCAGATTTCATGAAGATACCGGAAACTGACAGATCAGATCTTCCATTCTAATGGAGATATCTTATGTGGATTATCGAGGATACAAGACAACAAAAAGACCAGCATGAAGTGAAACATAAATGGTTTGCCGATAATGACATAGAACTAATAAGGTGCAAGCTGCCTTTCGGAGATTATGCTATTCCTCCGAAGGTGGCTGTGGACACCAAGAAGGGTTTATCTGAAATTGCAAACAATATATGTGGGGCCAAGGATGAACACCAGCGTTTTAAGCGTGAATGTGTACAAGCTAAAGAGGCAGGATGCAAGTTGATATTCCTAATCGAGAACGATGAAGGCATTACCAGCATTGATCAAGTGCACACCTGGAAGAATCCAAGGACTCCATATTATCCAAAGTGTGTTCAGGGAGACCGCCTTGAAAAAGCAATGAAAACTATGTCGGAGCGGTATGGTTGTGAGTTTTTGTTTTGTGACTTCAAAGATACTGGTCGAGTAATTATGGAGATATTAGAAAACTATGAACATGATGGACGTGGCAATTAAATATGCAGAAATGGGTTTAGCTGTCTTCCCTGTAAGACGTAATAAGGCTCCATATACTCCACATGGGTGCAAAGATGCAAAAACAGATCTAAGAGCTATTAAGAGTTGGTGGAAGCGTTGGCCAGATGCCAACATCGGCATTGCAACCGGTAGCATTAGTGGCGGAATTGTAGTTATTGATATCGACATTGATGAGGACAAAGGCGTTTATGGTGATGAGAGCCTGCGAGAGTGGGAAGACGAACACGGAGAGCTTCCGGAGACATGGAGAGCCATTACCGGTAGAGGTGGTTATCATATCTACTACAGAAGTGATGAGAAGATAAAAAACACAACCGGACTTTATCCTGGCATCGACATACGAGGCGAGGGCGGTTATGTAATAGCTCCGCCTTCCATCCATCAAAATGGTAATTCTTATCAATGGGAATATGATCCAGACGATACAGACATTCATTTTGCAGATCAACAGATTATGGATTTTATATTTGGAGCGGATAAAAAGCATAAGAAAAAAGACCGCTTCAGATTACCGGACCACATCAAAAGTGGGGAGCGGAATGACACTATATATCGCTATGGCTGCTCATTACAAGCTAAGGGATATTCTGACGAAGATATCTTGGACAAGCTTGAAGATGCAAACACTCGTTGCGATGTACCACTTAAGGATGATGAAATTATAACCATTTACAACAGTGTTATCGAGCTTGAAAAGGGCGAGAGGTATATTCCTGCGGAAGTTGATATGCCAGCAGGATGGCGAGCTCCTAACCTAGATAGAACAGAAGAGGGTAAGACTCTACAGACCATTCACAATGCTTCTGAGGCTATAGAGTTCGACCAATACTTATTCCAGAAGATCAGGATGAATCGGCTTGCTTATTCACCATATGTTTTTGGAAATCTGCCTTGGGGCGATAGTTCTAACCAGGTGAGAGAGTGGAACAATGTTGATGATTCCAATTTAAAAATGTATTTGGAGAAGAATTACAACTTGAGACCATCTGAGAAGATCATGGATGCACTTACTATCGTTGCTGATAAGAACTCATACAATCCAGTTACTGACGTATTAGAGCAGTGTTACAACCAATGGGACGGAAACCCTCACATCGAGAATTTGCTTCCGGACTATCTTGGAGTGGAGAAGACTAGATATACAACAGAGGTTCTTAAGTTATTTATGCTTGGAGCTATATCAAGAGCATATTATCCAGGATGCAAGTTTGACTATGTTCCAATAATATATGGAACTCAAGGTTGCGGAAAATCTACGTTCTGCAGGGCGCTTGCTATGGATGATGCCTGGTATGATGACAACTTTAACACTATTGAGGGCGATAAGGCTGCAGAAAAACTAAGGGGCTTATGGATGGCTGAGCTTGCAGAGCTTCTGGCAACGAAGAAGGCCAAGGAGCTTGAAAGCATTAAATCATTCCTTACTTCAAGAGGAGATAACTACAGGCCACCATATAACCGAAGAACTGAGAACAGGAAGCGTGTGTGTGTCTTTATTGGGACAACAAACAGTGATCATTTTCTTACAGATAGGACCGGAAATAGAAGATTTTTACCGCTTATTGCTAACAAAGACAATGCAAAGACACCAATAGTAATACCAGGGAACTATGAGAAGGCGCTTATTGATATACGAAACGCTTGGGGCGAAGCAATGGATATTATGAAGAAAGCCGGAATGCACATTCCTTTAATACTTCCTGCTGATCTAAGCGAAGACGTTATGAATATGCAAAGGCGCTTCCAAGAAGATGATCCTCAGGTCGGTATGATTCAAAGCTACCTTGATGGATGTAAGAATGAGCGAGTGTGCGTGTTGGAGCTATGGGAAGAAGCGCTGCATAACACTGGAAAGCCTTCTAAGTATGAAAGCAATCTGATCCATACAATTATGCAACAGGAGATCTCCGGTTGGACTAGATCTGAAAAAAGACAGCGTTGTGGAGACTATGGTTTACAGATTTGTTATGAGCGAAACAATAAATACATCGAGAATGTAGAATCTTCTGATTTGCCATTCAAGTTGTAACATACGTGTAACATAAAAATAATTTATATGTTACGCCTCAAAGCCTTTATTTATCTATGTTTTTTATACTTTGTAACATATGTAACATAAAAATATAAGACTTTTTTAAAAATAGGTAGAAGGTAAAAATGAGTATATATAGAAAGTTTATGTTACATGTGTTACAAAAATGCGCAAACGCTTATAAATAAAGGGCTGAACCTGTAACATATAAATTTTCAAAGATATGTTACAAACCATATTTTTGGAGGTCGAAATGAAAAATAACAAATTTTCCAAGAATGGCATTGAGTGGAGAATGTTTGGAGATATTTATCAGTTAGTGGAGCGGTATTGGATACCAGAAGACTCGGAGGAGTATTGGCAAGCAGTAGTGGATTCGGTAGACAAGATCTCTGATAAGTACAACAATACATCCGCCCAGTTATTCGTGAATATAATTCTAAGTGCTTTTATGGAGTACTTACAAACCAAGATGAAAGAGGGGACCAATGAAGATTAAGATATTACAGGCGGTGGCAGTGATGGCGTTACTGATTCCGCTGCTAATGCAACTTGAGTATGTGTATGAGAACAAGGAGCCTGAGGAGAAGCAACCGCTCCGAGTGGTATTTATCCAGGAACACGCAATGGTTAATATGGCAGAGGCTGAGCCTTGTGTTTCGGAGAAGATAGAAGCTAAGCGTGAGCTAATTGAGAAATATAACAAGCTCAAGGAAGAGTGGAAGGCAGAGGCCAAGGAACAACACGAGGCTTATCTTGCTGAACTAGAACGTCAGAGAAGAGCTGCACAAGTTGCTCAAACATATTCGGAACCAGCTCCAGAGCCTACGAGTTCCGCTCCATCAGATGGATATCTCGGAACATATCGCTGCACTGGATACGTTGCAACAGGTAATGCTTGTGCTTCCGGTGTAATGC
>Ga0310691_10002126_pt1 | contig 27399 bp, 39 predicted proteins | sample 176DNAGHGlowgp2_FD_203887 | JGI IMG/M metagenome (GOLD analysis project Ga0310691, IMG submission 203887) | Sheep rumen microbial communities from Palmerston North, Manawatu-Wanganui, New Zealand - 1766 DNA GHGlow gp2 (v2) (version 2) | ecosystem: Host-associated > Mammals > Digestive system >... | reverse complement strand
ACCAGGTTCCGCCTATCGTCAGGCGCGTGCCGTCCGCAAACGTGATTTCATTGTTGTTCATGTTCTCTCTCCGTTTCAAATGGGGCTGTAACGGGCCCCACCCGCCCGCGCCAGAGAAACGACTATCCGGCGCGGGTTCCCGGCTAGTCGGAAGCTAAATCACCACTAGGTGCATTGCACCGCGTCGCGCAAAGAATCGCCCTCCGCTTCTGGTGCATTGCACCTCGTGGCAAAAATTGAAAGCACGTAATCCTCGGGCGTCATGCCCTGGCGCTCGGCGCGCAGGGCAATCAGCTCGGCGAGATACCCTTCGAAGACGATCTCGTTCATACCATGCCTCCCTTGGCCTTGGCCGCCTTGATTCTGTCTGCGATCAACTGCGCATCTTCTGGCGTCAGCTCGACCGCTTCGACATCGGACGTCACCACCCAGCGAATATACTGGCTCGGCGTCATCGCGTGCACATCAGCAGATTTCTCGATCTGCCTCCACACCCGGTGCGGGAACTTCACCGCAATCTGGTGTTTGCTTGGATCATGTTGACTTGGCATTTTGTCGTTTCCTTTTTTGGTTTGTCGTTTCGCCCTTTTCCGGGCAAGCGCGCACAGTGTACCACAAAGGTGCATTGCACCGCAAGCCAAAAAATAAAATATTTTTATTCGCCCCTTTCGCGCCCGTCCGCCGTTTGGTATACTACGGCCCATGAAAACGACTCTAATCACCTTCGCCCTCGTCTGCATGAGCGCCACCACGGCACGCGCGGAATGGAGATACCACAAGACGATCGACCCGCTAGACGACAGCGAAATCCATTGCTTTGGTTCCATGCCGACAAACGAAACGGACCGGCTTGAACTCTCAAAACCCACCATGCTCGCGATCAGAATACAGAACGGCGAGACCATCGTCGGAATAGTAGCCATGCCGAACACCATAACAGAGAAGACGTTTCCCGTCGTGATACGGTTCGACCGGAAGAAGGCGCGCAAAATCCAATGCAGGATTTCAACGGACCACGAGATTCTGTTTCCGCCGAATCAAAATGAATTCCTCGAAGAGATCCTATCATGCAACGGCCTCATAGTTTCGCTTGATACGGCGTTCGGAAGACGCATCGACTTCTTCGATCTGCGCGGCCTGTCTTCGACATTGAGAAAGCACGGCCTCACTCTGCAAACGAAGGCCCGCGAGCCCGAACCCGTCGAACAGTCCGATGAACGGCCAACAGTCCAGGTACCGGAACCTCCCCCGCCCGATCCGAAGGCGGTTGCTAAGGCACGGGCCACGCTGAACGACATCGCCCGCGCACTGATCTACGCCAAAGAACGCACGGGACAAGCCCCCAGGATGAAATCGGAATTTGAACTCACAAAACCCCTCGCCGCGCTGCAAAAGGCAATCGCGGAACACGAGCGCAAATTGGAAAAACTCGAAACGACAAAAACGCGCTACAACCGCTTGAACGCGGGCAGCATCTCCCGCCCTTCGGCGAATCAGCTCATGCGGGCCGAGAAAGAGCAGGAAGCCGCAGCGGCTGAACTTGAGCGAGCCGTCGCCCATATCTACGAGCAAGCGCGCCAAACGCTGCAAGCAACCAACTGGCCGACACCCGAACTCAGCGAAGACGCCGACACCCTCGCCCGACAAATCTCATACCCCCGAAAAAGGAATTGGTAAAATGACCGTATTTCAAGAGCAGAGCATATTGCTAGGCGCAATTCTTCTGATGCTCATTCTGATCTTCTTTCGTCTCGGAGCAAACCGCCGCGCCGCCGATCGCCGCGCACTCCAGATCCACTCCGACGCGCAGCTGATCGCGCAGTACCTCATCGCACTCCGCAAACAGCTGGCATCCCTCACCGTCGAAACCTAACTCCCAACCCTGTGTGTGTTCTGTGTGTGTTTTTGCCATGCGATATATACGCAACAGGCAAAAATCCCAATAAATCCGCACTTTTTACACCCCCTTTGGGATTTCGAGTCTCCCCTGTCCCACCATGCGACACACGATAGCAAAACCCCGTAAACACGGGGCTTTCTGATTTTCAGGTCCGTGAAAATTGTGTGTGCGCTATGTGCGCGGATTTGGTATAATGTGCGCCGTGTGCGATATATACGCAACGAAAGGAAACGACAAAAAATGAGACTCTACAAGCGCCACCAGGTGTGGTGGATCGAATACCGCATCGACGGGCGACATGTGCGGAAATCCACGCGGCTGCGCGACCGCGCCGCAGCCGAGGCCGTGCTCGCGTCCATGCGCCTCGCCCGCGCGAAGCAGTCGAACGCCGAGACCGTCGCGGCGCTCCTGGGCTCAATCTACAAGAATGCCGAAAAGCCCGCCGGCACCGGGCTCTCCGCCGCCTGGCAGATCTACCACGACACGCTCACCACGGCCGGCCTCGCGGACGTCGCTCCGGACACGCTGCGCAAACGCGCCGGACACCTCGCCGCGTTCGTGGCCTGGTGTGAGGCCGATCGCCCGATCGTGCGCGACGTCCAGGACGTGGACGGACCAACGGCCGCCGCGTATGCCGCCTACATGAGCACGAACGGCCTCAGCGCCAAAACACGCCAGATACACCTTGCCGATCTCTCGCACATCTGGCGAATCCTCGCGAAATCGCTGCCGGGCATCTCCGACCCCTGGGCCAATCTCCGCCCACGGAACACCGAGAGCCAGCGACACCCGGCCTTCACGCCCGACGAGGAGGCCCGCGTCATGGCGGCCGCTCGCGAGCGCGGCGACGGCTGGCCGCTCATGTGTCTCATCGCTCGCCACACGGGCCTCCGCTACGGCGACGTGGCCACGCTCACATGGGCCGACATCGACCTCGCGCGCGGCGTGATCGACATCGAGCCGCGAAAAACGGCCCGCCACGGCGTCCGCGTGGTGATACCGATAGAGCGCCGCGCCCTCGCGCCCGCGCTCGCTGAGGCGCGGAAATCCGCGCCACGCGACGCGGTGGACATCTTCCCGCGCCACGCGAAGACCTACCGGGCCATTGGCCAGGCTCCCAAAGACTCCCGCTTCAGCGACATCCTCGTGCGCGCCGGCACGGATCCGTCGGACGGCTACAGCTTCCATTCCTGGCGCCACACGTTCCGCACGCGGCTCGCCGAGGCGGGCGTAAGCACGGAACTCGCCATGCGGCTCTGCGGCCACACCACGGCCGCCATGAGCGCGCATTACGACCACGACGCCCACCTCGCGGAACTGTCCGCCGCGATCGAGGCCGCAGCGAAATGAAAAGCCCCGGCCGGGGAGAACAGCACCCAGCCGGGGCGCCTTGCTTTCGGCCTGTCTCCGCGCGCAAGGGAGCGCGTCAATGTGGGGTCCGTTTCGCCCCTGGGCCTTCGCGCGAGGTGGTGCGCGAGATCGAGTTAGAGCGCGCAGGCGCCGTCCGTGCACGTGGTACAGTTGCCGGCAGCGTCGCACTGGATGGTCGTTGTGCCGTCCGTGACGGTGAGCTTCTCGCCGTCGCTTGTAACCGTGCTCTTCGCGGCGTCTCCGCCGCGCGCCTTGAAGTAGTTCACGACCTTCGAGACGACCGCGCCGGTGGCGTCCACACCGCCGGCCGTCGCGATCGTCGCGTACGCCTTCGCCACGGCGAGCGCCAGGTTCGTGCTGCCGTCGAAGATCGTGCGCGTGAGGACGACGGCGTTCGTCGACAGGTCGCGGTCGTAGGCGTTGAGCGAGACGCGAAACGCGCCATTGGTGGACGCCTCGGCAAGGAATCCGTTCAGCGATTCGCGCGCCCACAGCGGCGAACGAACCTCAACAGAGAACCCGCCGCCGAGAACGATGTAGTCGACGGTGGCGAGCTGCTGCACGCCGTTGACATCCACGACCTTCAGGATCGGCACCGCCGTTTCCGGACGCTTCTCCCACTTCGCGGCCGTCTGGCAGCCGACGAACACGAGGCACACGCAGCCGCCCAGGGCGAGCGCCGCGAGCACGCAGATTGATTTCATCAGTTTCTTCATAGTCTTCTCCTTGTTGACTAGTTGTTGATTAGTTGTTGATACTGTTGATATAACCACGCGGGCGGATCCAACCAAAACTAGAAAATGGCCTTTCAAATACCGCCCGCGTTCCGGGCACCCGCCCGAAATCACTCGATCCTCCGGATTCCGGAGGATCCGGAACTTCCGGAGGATCCGGAGCTTCCGGAAATTGAATCGATGTACGCGTCGCGCCACGCCTGCCAGCCGTATTGACGGCACATATCCGCCATGACGCGCGCGCGGTGACGCCACAGATAGCGGAGTGGGTTGAACCAGCGGTACTCCGCGTCCGCGCAGATGATGCCGTTGAGCTCCAGCTCGTCGTTCGCCGCGCGGAATTTCGCGTCGCTGCCGTCGTTGTCGTATGCGAATCGGCAGTCGTGTCCGTCCGCCGCAGGGCGGAGGAGCCACAGCCACTTGCCGAGGAGTGCGCGCACCTTCGGATGCCAGCGGTCGGGGCCGATGCCGTTGCACGCGGCGGCGACCTTGCCGGGGCCGAGACTGGCGAGGAACTCCGCGCCGGAAAGCCCGAGATCCTTTGCGCGGGCGATTGCCTGTATTGCCTCCTGGTGGGTCATTGCGCACCTCCGCCGAAAATCCGAATCACCTTGTCAATGTTCGACAGGGCCGCGCCGCCGCCCGTGCCGAGCGCAAGCGCGATGGAGATCACCTTCCACGACAGCTTCTTGACGCGCTCCGCCGTCTTGCGCTGGCAGTCCATGAGGGCAAGGAGAATGTGCGACTGCGCGAGGGCGCGGTCTTCCGACGTCTTCGCGTCTTTCAGTTCGCGCTCAAGCGCGGTTTGCATTTCAAGCGTCATTTCCTAGTTCCTCCTAAGAATCTCTGTCGCGTTTTCGCCCATTCGTTGCCTCCTACGCCGTCTTGTCCGGCCCATTCACGAACGCGCCCGTGCCTCGGTTCCTGTAAAGCCCATCGGTGCGCGGCGAGCCGTCGGGGTTCATGCCAACGGTAGGGTTCACGCGGTCGTACATCGCGCCCTCAGACTGGCCGAGTTCGTTCGTGAAGCGGACGGGTATCATGTCGTTCGCCAATGCCGTGCCTTGCGAAATCTTGAAAGAGGAGAACTTCATCGCCACACTGTTGGCAAAGGCGTTCTCGCCCGTGTCCATGCGCTTTGCGTTGAGTATGCGAATGTGCGTGTTGCTCGCATTGTATGTTCCAGACAATGCCCCGGTTATGACGCCATTGAAACTGTATGCGCGGTCGTTGAGGTAATTGAACCGCAAATACCCGTTCGCGATTGTGATGTCCCCCATATTTGAGATTGCGTAGTTCCACCATGCAAAGCAACTTACTCGGCCATCGCCACTGGCCAGATTATTATACCCCAGTCCAAATCGGTTCTCCGATCCAAAAACTCCGGCAAAAAGTCGAGTCTCAAGCACACCTACTCCTCCAGCCCAATCTACAACGCCAATCTCGTACCCAACATTGTCAGCGGCATTGACATTCGTGTCAATCCACTGCGTGCCCGTGGACTCCAGGTACTCCACCTCCGCGTCATACGGCAACTTCGGCTTGCGCCGCGCCGCGAGGAACGCGCCTCTTGCTGCGAGCATCATTGCGCGCCCTCCGTGGGGATTGTGGCGAGGAACGCGTCAATCTCCGCGCGGGTCTTGCCCAGCGCGGACGCCGTGCCGTCGAGAAGGGCGTTCCACTTCGTCGCGTCGGGGTAGCCTTCCTCGATGTAATCGCAGTCGGTCAACGCCTCCCACGCTGTGTACCCCGTGGCGATTTCGACGGCGGAGAGATATTGCCGCGCGGCGGCGAGCATTCCGGCCTGCGCGAGCGCGGTCTTGATGGAGAGGCGGCTCCACCTGCGCGGCGGGGGCGGAGGGTCTGCGACGAGGGTGTAGCCGCGGCGGATTGCGCCGTCGGAGTCCTCCCACCCGCTCGGCTCGTAGTGGTAGCCGTGCGGCGCGGGTTGTGAAGGCATGGAATCGGTTACGGGCTTGTAACCGTTTGCCGCGTAGTCCACGGCGGTCGGGTGAAGTTTGAGCCGCCCGTTTACCATGATGTAGGCGGGGGCGTACACGGGCAGGCCGTCCGCGCCGACGGCGGAGGCGAAGTTGCGGTTGATTTCGGTTGCCATCAGTTGCCTCCTTGCGTGGTGGTCGAGGTGACGAAATCGCCAAGCGTGACGCGGGCGACGTTGATGACGGGCAACGAACCAGATGCCGTGTACGGCGTCTCGGTGAAGTACAGCCGCACGCGCTCGCCCGAGCCGATGGTCATCATCTCACTTATGCTGTCATCCTCCAGCGGCACGAAAGCGTAGGAAACGCCGAGCGCGGTGAACTCCAGCGCGAGGTTGCTGGCGTTCGCGGAGTTGTCGATGTCGAGGATGAAGTCGCGGGCGCGGCGCACGCCGTCCACAGTCACCGCTTCGGGCAGCTCGATGTCGATGCTCGTCTCGCCCGTTGCCGCGATGAGGTTCACCGTGCGGTCGGCAACTGTGTAACCGTAATCGGGGTCGAGTGAAGTAGTGCCGACGACGGGCCGCGTGTTGTTAAATGTGAGCGTGCCTTCAACATCAAGCTGCTCCGATAAAAAAACGCCATTATCAAAGGCTGCAACACTGATCGATATGCCGTCGGCAAGACACGTCAAATACCACAAGTTGCCGTATGAGAATCTAAGACTAACGTCGCCCTTGCTCGACAAGGGTATGCTGTACGCCGTCCCTTCAAATGTGAAGCCGATTGGGAACAAGTCATCGGGAACCTCCCAGCCAATCTGCACCGCCGCCGCCTCCGCGATGCGGTAGCGGAGGTCGGCGGCGTCCGCCTTCTGCGCGATCTGCGCGGCGTATCCGTCCCACGTCGCCACCTTCGCCGCCGTCGCTCCTGAGTTGGCGGCGGCAAGCTGCGCCTCCGTGAGCGCATCCTGCTTCCCGGACACCTCTGAGCTCAGCGCGAGCGCGTCCTCTACGGAGGCGGCTGTCGCCGTCGCCACCACTGTCTCGTAGTCCGACGTGCTGACAAGCGTCAGCTCCGTCGCGTCCTCTGGAGACTCCAGGTCGGCGCACGCATCCACGCCGGACCCGGTGACATACGCGAGATGCCACTGCCCAAACCACTTGAGGTTGTATGTCCCACTGGTCTCGCTGCCAGTGTCTGTCCATGTAAGTTCACCAGCCGGCAGCAGGCGCACGTCATTCCCGTCTATGTGCAGGATCCAGCCGCCCTCTGACGGATCCTGCCGCTTGTACGACAGGTCGCCATAGTCGCGCTTCGCCATGAGCTGCGCGACGCACCAGTCGTACAGCGACGAGAAGCCAGTCGGCAGCAGCGTGAGCGCGCCCCAGATCGCGCCCCAGACGCCGGACGACTTCACCGGGTTCGCGCCCGTGCGCGTCACCGCGTCGTCAACGTTGATCGATCCGCCGGAGATCGTGACCCACGCCGCGCCGTTCCAAATCTTCAGCGCTCTGTCGTCGATGTAGGCGTTGTACTTCGTGGGCGTTGTCGGCGCGGCGTCGAACATCCGCAACGGCCAGAACGTCTGGCCGGGCGCGGGCGCCGGCGCGTCCGCGTCGGCGGTTAGCACCTCGAGGTCTCCGACGCCCAGGCACCACGTGCGCGACGTCTCGCCGTCCGCACCTGTGCCGGTCGCCCACACGCTCACGCCGCCCGTGACGCCGCCGACGGTCGAGAAGTGCGCGGCTGGCAGGTCAACGACCCAAACGCTGCCGAACTGCCGCGCTGCGAAGTCCGCAGTCGCGCCGTCCACGTTCTCGACGCGCAGCACTACGCCGCCCACGTCCACGCCCGCGCGCACCGGGACGCCGACAAGCGCGACGTTCGCCGCGCTGCCGCGCCGCACAAAAAGCGTGCCGAGCGGGAAGTTCGCCCGGTCTGCCGTGACCCTCACTGCCATGTTTCCAATCATTCCTTGCCTCCTCGATTATTCGCCTTACGGCGTCCATTGCCAGTTCACCGACCGGATCTCCGTCCGGAAATTGTAGTCGACGACAAGAAACGTCCTCGGACATTGAACCCACGCGCCGGTATTGTTCCACGAACTCGTTTTCATGATCGACGGCGGAAGCGCCTGCCCGAGGGTGCCGCAGACGGACACAATGTCGAAATCAGCCTGCGTCAGAAAAAAACCGTTCGGAACGGCGATCGACCCGCCAGCAACGGAGACGTTGAACGCCCGCGTGAAATAGTAATACGCTCCGGTCTTGTACCCCGCCTCCGGTTGCACCCAGAGCGTGTATAGAGCGACGAGCTTCGCGCTTGTCACAATTCCGGACAATGGCACAGACGTGTAGATGCTCGCAGCCGTCACGCCAAACTGGGTCGACCTGAGTCGTTCATTCGGAGCGCTTCCGGCTTGGTCGTATGCAATCTCCTGGAGGTGATTGTATGGTCCGATCGGCGATCTTGTCTCGTTTGCCACGGTGTATGTGGACGAGTGGCCGGTCGAGTTTACGTATTGATAAGACCCAAAGAACGACGGTCCAATTTGGACCCGATCGGCCCTCAGCAGGTCGAAGAAAAAGCCGCGCCACATGGACGTTTCGTCCACGACGTTTCCGTGGTTTGCAACCGAACCAAAGCAGGAAGCTGCGTATGCGTTCGGGTAATGCTCCGAGAGTTCAGTCGAAACAGAACCCGTGTAGAGCGTGTACGGGATGTCGTAGAACGGTTCAGCGTAGGCGACGGCCCGCGGATAGCCCTGATCGAACGCCCCATCGCCATAATTCAATTTCCGAAGGACAAACCACAACCTCTCCCAATCGGCTGCGCGTAACACGTGCGACGGCAACGATGTTGTTGTAGAGATGCTGCCGTACAGGTCTCTCTCCCTCACAGCCTCGGTCGCGAAGCAAAGGTCTTCCGTGCGAAGTGCGTGCGCGGATCCGTCGGCCGCAACGTCGCGCGCGGGAAGGATGCCGCCGTCGATCTGGCCAACGGGCGTGACGAGCTGGTAGTCCTGGGGCGTGTTGATCATCGCGCCAGCACCCCCGTCGGAATGGCGCGCAAATCAACATCCACCACGCCCGCCGTCACGTGGTAGAGCGGGATTTTCGTCACGGCGTCGCTGGCGTTCATCGGCAGCACGTTCTCGATCGCGACGCTCACGCCCGTGTCGTCGATCACGGGAGATCCAGACGCGCTCGCGTATGCGTCATGCGGAAGCGTCAGAACCACAAACCCGGTCGTGCTTTCCGTCACGCCCGAAATCGACATTGTGCCATCGTCGCCATACTGCACGAACTGGCGCTCGGCACAGTAGATGCAATTCTCAATCCCGATCAGAAAGCCGGTCGTCGCGTCGTGAACCGGCTCGAACGGGCCGGGAAGTGTCTTCGCCGGTGCGCTGCCGCCGCCCACGCTGAAAATCGGGCGGTAGTCCATGTCGATCAAACCGTCCGTGAGATGGTAGAGTGGCCACACCGTCGGACCGTCATCCGTCTGGAGCGCCGCGAGCTCGGACGCATCGGCAACCACGCCGACGGTGACCTGCTTCCCCGCGCCCTCGCTCGCAGACGCACTCAGCGACGCATAGACGATCTCCTCGCCCGCGCCCTTCAGATCCACGTCCGCGCCCTCGAACCAGACGGTCTTCTGCCCGTCCTGCACCGCGCCCTCGCCGACCCGCCACACGGCGACGCCCTCCTCCACCTTGCGCGTAAGCTCGAAGTGGACGGGAAGCGGGAGCGGCAGGGATCCGTCGCGCGCGCGCAGGCGCGCCGGGCCCGCCTCGCCGACGTAGCCCGCGTTCATCTGCGCCCGCATCCAGTCGGCGGCGCGGTCTGAAAGCACCCACCTCGCCACGTCACGCCTCCGATGTGAATTCGCTCGGGAACGTGGTGCGCTCATACGCCACCACGAGAAACACGTAAGGCGTGCGCCGTGCCGGGTCGAAGTGTCCGGCGCCGTCGAGCAGCACCGGCGACGAGACGGTGACCTCCCGCCCGCCTTCCGTCTGGATGGTGATGCGGATGGGGTTCTGCGAGTCGAGCGGATTGGTCTGCATCGTGCCGCAGTCCACGATCGGCACCTGCCAACCGCACTCCGTGGCGGTCTCACCGTCCTCGATCTTCACCTTGTTGCTCATGACCTGAAGCGCAATGGAGTATCGGTAGTTGTAGCCGGCGGCGTCGCCGAAAATGCGCTCCTCGTCCGCCTGGTTGCAGCGTACCATGTCCTTCGCGAACGTCTGCCCGCCGACGCTGAGGTTGGCTGTATTCACCTTGTCGACATACTGTATATACCTCTTGCGCGACTTCGTCTTGAAGACCTTGATGAACGTCGGCGCGGGGCGGTCAACCTGCGGCACGCTCTCGAACGGCTGTCCGGCGGAATTGAGCACGGCGTCGCCCGTCTCGACGTCGTTCGTCAGGTCGCGCTGGATGGATCCAGACTGCCAGCCGATTTTCTCGATGTAGTTGTCGGTTGAACCTTCCGGCTGCTCCGGCTCGTCGGGCAATCCATACTCCACAGCGACTTCCAGGCGCGTCTTCGCCGCGCCAGTGCCCTCCGAATGGCGGATTTTCTTCACAATGAGGCCGTCGAACGTCGGGTGCGAGTCGCCGAGTTTCGGCAGCCCCGTGACGTCGTCCGGGAGCTCGTCGTTCGCGAGCGGCGCCGAGAGCAGCACCTCATAGCGCGCCGTGACGGCGTTCACGCCCTTCGACTGCTCCGCGCTCCATTCGCGCCCGTCGAGCAAATATGCCGTGTTGAACTGTTTCTGCGTTGCCATGATTTCACCCAACTGTTAAAAATTCGTTGCGGTCGGCCATGTCGGACGTGTTGCGCTCGATCTTCTGGAGGAAGTCTCCGGCGCGCTTGATGCCGCCGATGATCTTGTCGCTCACAGTCGCGTAGCCCGCGCGCATGGCGTAGGTTATGGCCTTGTAGGAGTTGCCGAGCATCGCCTCCGGGTTCGTCTTCTGCGCCTGCTGCGCGCCGCCGAGGCCGGGATCGACGCTGGCCTTGCCGCCCTTCGTCGCGCCCTTGCCCGTCTTGGCAATCGCCGCCAACTGGTCCTCCAGCTCCTTTTTCGCCGCCGAGGTGTCGATCTTGGAGAAGGGTCCATCCTTCGGCGCCCATTCCATGTTGTCCCAGACCTTCTTGTAAGCCTTCCAGTTCTCCGTCGTCTTCTTTGCCACGCGCTCGTTCTCGCGGCTCGCAAGCTCGACTGCGCGGTTGTATCCCTCCTCGTCGCCCGTCAGCTTCGCCCAGATCATGTCAACGCCGGCCGCGAGGTTGTAGAAGAATTGTCCGATCCTATCCTTCGCGTTCTCGAAGGCCGTGACGAAGGCGCCGCCGATGAGAGTTGCGGCGTTCCACGCCCATTTTCCGATCAGCTTGCCCAGCTCCAGGATCGACCCCCAGAAGTCGCTGAAAAACGGCTTGATATAGGCCCATGCGACCTTCGCGAAATAGCGCATGTACGCGACGCCACGCATGGCCGCCGCCACGATGCCGCCCTCGAACTTCGAGTCGATCCAGGCGGCAATCTTCCCGAGCACTTCGTACCAGATGGACTTCACTCCATTGCCCATCACGGTGAACGAATCCGCCACGTTGTCGCCGGCAGTGGCCGCCGCGTCGCTTATGCCAGGCATGGCGGCGACGACGTTCTGGATGGACTCCACGCCCTCGTCCGCGGCCTTGTTGATGAGCGGCATGAACTGAAGGCCCTGTCGGCCGAAAATCTCCTGCGCCGCGTTCGCGCGCTCCTGCTCGGTCGTGAGCTTCGAAAGCTCGCCGATGGTCTGCATGAACCCCGCCGTGCCGGTCCTGCCGGTCTCTTTCGTCATGCGCAGGAAGGCGTCGCCGAGCTGCTCGACGCTCGCCCCCTTGATGCCGATCACGTCCAGGGCCGTGGAGAGCTGCGTGAGGTCCTTCACGCTCGAGCCCGTCGCGGCCCCGATGTCAGAGAGCTTCCCCAGCTCGCCGATCGAGTCCTTGATCCCCTTGAATCCCAGGCCGACCCCCGCAATCGCAAGCCCCCATTTCGCAAAGTTGCCGAGCGCGCTCTCCGCCTCCGCCCGTATGCCCTTGAACACGCGCGCGGCTGCATCGACCGCCAAAACCCTTACGGTTAGCTGTGAGCTCTTGTTCGCCATCGGTCTACTCCTTTCCGAACCTCCGCCCGAGGCCCTCGAACCACTCGCCGAGCGCGTCCCGCTCGGCCTCCTCCTCGTCGCGCCGCACCGCCGCCGAGAGTTCCGGCAGCGCGAAGGACGCGAGGATCTCGCTCCGCTTCGGCGGCTTGCCGCCGATCCCGCACACGCACTGCACAAGCGTCGCGAAGGCGAGCGGCAGCCACAGCGGCAGCGTGCTCAGGCCCTCGCGGCGCTTCACGTCCTGCACCGTGTCGCCCGCCCGCGCGCCGCGCGCGAGCAGCGTCACGTAAAATCCGCCGCGCCGCCCGTGCCCTCCGTCGCGAACTTGTAGAGCGCCTGGATCGCCGCCGGCGAAAGCTCTGTCGCGTCGATGGGCGAGCCGTCTTCCAGCGTGACGAACTCGGAGACCACGTCGCACATGGCCTCGACAACGGCGACGCCGGACGGGTCGCCCTGCGCCGCGTCGTGGATTGCGCGGAGGCGCTCGAAGGAGACGGGGCGCGCCGTGACGGCGTTGCCCATCACGGTGCCCGTGCGCGGAGGTTCGGTGAATTTCGCCATCGTGCCGCCCTCCTACGCGCCCGCCTGCGCGGGAGCCTGTGCCTGTGCCTGCGCCTGCGCCGTGACGGCGCCCGGCTGGAATGTAAGCGTCCAGTTCGCCGCGCGGTCGCCGCCCGCCTCCGGATCCGGCGGCTGGACCTGCTGGAGGATGCAGGGACCGACGGCCACCGTCTTCGTGACGTCGGCGCTGCCGTTGCAGTAGACGGCCTCAATGGAGAGCTCGCCGACGGTGTTCACGACGGGCGGCTCGTTCACGCCCTGCACGACCACGTCGAAGGTGTCGTTGTTGAGCAGCGCGCCCTTGATGAACTGCTTCGCCGTGTCTTCGAGACACGTCACGTCCGTGGGGTCGGACGACTGCGGCTGCGCGCTCGGCGCCTGCGGAACTGCGTAGGCGACGTTGTTGAACGTGACCTTCACGCTCTTGACCTGGTATCTTGCCATTTCAGATTTCTCCTTCTGTGAGGGTTTCGGGGTAGGTGAAATTCAGGCGGACGGCGGCGAACTCGAGCGGGAAGCCGCTCATGCTGTTCTCCGTGCGCGCGGCGGTGTTGAAGCACGCGCCCACGTGTCCGCGCAAAATCGCGGCGAGCACCAGCTCGCGCAGGTGCTCGACCTTCTCGGCGATGCCGCCGAGCACGAGGCCGTTTGCGCGCACCGTGCGCGCGGCCTCCTCGTTGTAGGAGGGGCGGAGCGCGTCATCGACCGCGCCCACCTCAACGACAAATTCGAACGTCTCGGCGTCCACGTTGCCGAGTTCGTTGTCGCCGTCGGTGTAGAGCCAGGCGTAGGGGGCGTCCTTCTCGCCGGGGATGCCGTCCACGCCGTAGCGGTCCACGATCACGAGCAGGCCGCGCCCGAAGTTTTCGGCGCAGTACGCGGCGACGGCGGCGTCGGCGGCGATAAGGCGCGCGGCGGCCACGCGCACGCTGTGCGGTGTCGCGCTCATCTCACGCTCCCCGCGCCGTGCTTGGCGCGATGGTTCATGTACTTCTTCTCGAACATCTCGAGCACCAGGCCCGGCCAGTCGCGCGCGAGGTCGGCGGCGAATGAGTTGATTACGTCGCGCTCCGGGCGCGAGTAGGTGCCGGGAATGTCGCGCACGCCGCGCCAGTGGAGATAGCCGCGCTCGCCCTTCGTCATGGCGTGCTGGTCCGCCTCCTGGAAGCGGACGGCCCACTTCGCGAGCGGATCCGGCCAGCCGATCACCTGCTCGTCGGGCGAGCGCTTGAACATCACGATGCGCCGCTCGTCCGCGAGCACGCCGCCCATTTTCTGGCCCGGGCGGAGATAGGTCGAAATCGCGCTGTGCGGCGCCATGGCGGGCACGCCGTAGACGCCGCCCGCCTGTCGCATGGCCCTCACGAGACGCCGCCGCGCGCGCGTGGCGGCCGCGCCGAACGCCGCGCGCATGGTGCGCGGGAACCGCTTCTCGAGCGAGCGCAGACGCGCCCGCGAGTCTCGCGTGAGCTCGACGGTAATCACAACGCCTCCCCGCGCATGTTGCGCACGCAGGCGAGACGCCAGCCGCGCGGGCTTGCCGTGACGCCCTTCACGACGTAGGTGCCGCGAGGCGGCGGGAAATTGAGGCGCGTGCCCGCCGCCGGGGGCGACGGGTACGGCCAGGCGTCCGGACGCACGATCGCGCTGAGGCGGTCGCCTGTTTCGGCGGCCACCGACGCGCCGGCGCCGGACGAGAGGTCACGCCCCTGCACCACCGCGAGGCGCAGCGTGAAACGCCGCACCGTGCCGGGCTTGTCCGTCGGCAGGGCGAACGAGACCGGCACTTCCTCCTCGAATCGGGAGAACGCGAATCTGGGCAGGCGCAGGGGCATGGGAGCGACTAGGCCACAAGGGCCTCCGTATTGAGCAGCGAGCCGGTGCCGAGGATCGGGATGCCCTCGTAGTCAGCCGGAATCGCGGCATACGTCTCGATCGAGCTGCGCGTGCCGACGCGGATCTGCGTCGAGCGGGCCTGCTGGAGCTGACGCTGCGCGGCGAACGGCATGAAGAGAAACGACGGCATAAGCCCGCCGTTGGAATCGCGATAGGCCGCAACCAGATCGGCGAGCAGGGAGTCCGTGAGCGTAGCACCCTCCGAGCCAGCGTCCAGGTTGCAGAGGCGCGCGATGCGGTTCGCGTTCGTCACGGAGAACCCGGCCCACGTGGTGAGGTCGGCGATGTACCCCATAAGCTGTTTGTTGTTCGATCCCATGATAAGCCCCTCCTTGAAGATGATCTCGTCAGGAGAGATGAGACCAGAAGACTCGTTGAACGCAAATCCGCAGCCGTCGCGGAAGGAATTGCCGACAGCGTAAACGGACATGTGCGTAGCCGTTTCGGCAACGCTGCCAGCCTTCACGACGTTGGCGGATTTCACAAGCGCAGCCGCGCCGTCAAATCCCTCAATCGCCTCGGTCGCGTAGTACATCGCGCGCGCAATGGTCCGAAATGCGGAAAGCGTCACGCCGCGCACTTCGCGGTCAAGAGCGGCTTCCCTGCCTTCAAAGTCCGCATCGGCCACGGCCTTGTCGAGCGTCACGAGCCCGGCGAGAATCGCCAGATCGTGCTTGCGCAGGGCATACGTGCTGCCGCTCACGTCAACGCCGGCGTTGGCCGCGCGCCAGCCGGTAGCCGGCAATGCCGTGCGCGAAACGGTCTGGAACTGCGTGCCCTTCACGAGTCCGGCGTCCATCACGCGGAGTTCGGGAACCTGTGTAACGGCCTCCTCGACAACGCCCACACGGGCGTCGGCTGCGTTGCCGTTCTTCAAGATGTCATAGATCGTGTTCATTTTCTTGAACCTTTCTTTCGTTTTCACTTGGCGGGAACGATCCGCAGCCCCCAGCGCGAAGGCGCGGGCTTGTCCGGATCATAGTTCGCCGGTTGCTTGAGCGCGGCGCTGGCCAGCTTCCGGTGCTGCGCGATTTCGGCGTCGAGCTGCTTGCGGAGATCCGCAAGGGCCTTTTCGCCTTCGGCGATTTTCGCCTTGTAGCTGCTCGCCTCCGACTGCGCGGCGGCAAGGGCCTTCTGGCTATCGTCGAGCTGGTGTTTCAAATCGTCACGCGCGGCGGCAAGCGCCGCGATTTCCTTGTCCTTCGCGGCCTGAAGGCCGGCGAGACGGGCCTCCCAGGTAGTAGCAAGACTCTTATGCGCTTCCGGAGCGTGAGCCTCTTCGGCGGGCGCTTCCGGCGCGGCGGCCTGCGCGGAAGGTTCCGGCGCAGGGGATTCGGGTTTCGGTGAGTCCGCAGACTCATCCTTTTCGGGTGAATTCGGTTCAGCGGGCGCCTCCACGCCCTTGCCCTTCGGCTCCGCCGGCGCGGGCTCGGCGGACTTTTCCTTGACCGCGAGATATTTCGCGGCGGCGGCGGGGATGTGCGCGAAATGGTGGCGCGTGGCGCACGCGGCGGCCTGCACGGTGGTGGGAATCACCACGCATTTCAGGCCCGCGCGGAGGGCGTCGCCGCCCGTCATCCACGTCTCGGCGTCCATGATGGCGGAAAGCTCCTCGTCGGTCTTCTCGGCGAACTTGCCGCGATAGAAGGCCATGATTGCGGCCTTCATCTTGTCGAGCACGTCGGCCTCGTGGCGCATGGCGTCGGCGTCGCCCTCGGCCCAGCTCCAGGGGTTGTGCATCATCACGAACGACCCCTCCTCAAGCTGGATCTCGTCGCACGCGCACATGATCACGCTCGCCATGCTCGCGGCGATGCCGGTGACGTGCGCGACGACGTGCGCCTTCGAGTTCTTGATCGAGTTAGCCATGGCGAGGCCGGGCACGATGAGGCCGCCGGGCGAGTTGATCTCGATCTTCACGCGCTCGCCGGGCTGCGCCTCCGCCAGGAAATTCGTCACGGCGTCCGGGCCGATTGTGCGGCCCCACCAGGTTTCACCGGTCTTGTTTCCGATCTCGGCGTCAAGCTTCAAGGTTTTCATTCTTCAGTACCTTCTTTCTGGGGTTGTTCGATCACGGCGCCCGCGACGGTCTGAAGGGCCGGGTGCGGCAGGCCGAGCTTTTCAAAGTCTTTCAATTCGGCGGCCCATTCCTCGAGCGACGCCTTGTAATCCGGGCCGAGTTCGCGCCGGTAGGTCGTGAGGCCGAGGCGCAGTTTCTCGCGCGTGGCGGCGACGGTCTTCGTCTCGTCGATCTCGCGCGGCCTGGGCCACGACCACGAAAGGAGCCGGTGCCAGTCGGGCGGGAGCGTCACGCGCAGCTCGCCCGTCCGGACGGCCCACGCGATTGCCTGGCGTCCGATCCAGTCGCACACGGTGCGCTCGAGCTCTTTCTGGCATTCCTCGAACGTAGTCCAGGCGAGGCACATCTCCGCGCGCGCGGCGCTGTAGCTCGCCTCGGCGCGCAGCATGGCGTAGAGGCGCGGCATTCCCAGCGTGCTCGCCGCCGTGCCCACGAGCCAATCGAGATACGCGGCCATGTTGGGATTGGGCCGCTTGGTGTCGAGGAGTTCGAAGCGCTTCCCGGCGGGCATTTCGTCGAAGTGCGCGCCAATGGCCTCCATCTCCTCAAGGGTGAACTCCACCTTCTCTTCGTCGCCGTCGGAATCCTTGTTGCCGTCTGCTGCAACCTCGGCGTTCGCGGCGTCCACGGCGGCCTTGAATGCGTCGGGCACGCTGTCGGTCGTCACCTCGTCCTTCGCGTCGCTGATGATCTGGCCGACGAGCTGCGAGTTCACCTTCGCGCTCTGCGTCTCGCTCGCGGCGATTTCATGGATGTCGGTGAGCGTGTTGATCGCGGCGACGAGCGGCGAGATGCCGCGCCCCTGGTTGAAGCGCGTGCGGGACGCGCAGAATATCCAGTTGTCGGCGCGGTCCCGCGCGAAGGGATCGCGCGAGAGATACCACGCCGCGCCGTCCTTCGCCGTGAAGGTCTGGCGTCCGCGCTGGGAGGTCGAGACGATCACGCCGCAGAACGCGCCGAGCGAATCGAAGACGACGCCCTGGCTCTGCGTGTGATCCGCGCCCACGAGCACCTTGAAATCTTTTTCATCCAGCGAGGCGATTTCATCGGTCTCAAACGCGCGGACGCGGCCCGTGCCGAGTCCGCCGGTGATGAAGCCGTCGTCGAAGACGAGCGCGCAGTCGCCGTCGGTGTCGATGGACTGCACGACGAGCTTCAGGATGTTGTTGAAGTGCGTGTCGTTCACGAAGCCGGCGTGCGGCGCCCAGGTGGAGTTAAACCACCGCGCGCACTCTTCGCCGCCGGGGAAGTTGCAGGTGAGTTTGCCGCCGAGCGTGCCGACGATGTTCACGCGGCGCTGATGGTCGATCGCGCGGCGCTCCGGGCCGTTGCGCATGGCCTGGCGCGAGAGGTCCGTGAGCTTGCCGCGCTTGTGCGCGGTGAGGATGCCGTCCTCGCCGGTCAGCTCGACGAACGCGGGCTTGCGCTGTTTGGAGGTGGGGGCCTCCACGGCCTCATAGCCGCCGCCGTGGGCGAGGCGCACGAGCGCGCGCGCCGCGCCGGCAATCCGGCGCGCGACCACGCGCTGCTGCTCGGGCTTGAGATCCTTGAAGCGTATGCTCACCGATAGACCCTCCCGATATGGCGGATGCCGGTGCCGCCGCGCGTCTTCAGCGCACGCAGGGCGTTCGCCCACCGCGCGCGCTCGGCCGCGAGCTTGTCGAGATCCAGGGCCGTGTAGGAGTCGCTGCCGTCCCCGGCGGAGACGGTTGCGGACGCCGAACCGGTGCGGAGGATCTCCGCCACGGTCGCGTCGATTGCGGCGATGCGCCGCTCGCAGTATGCGATTTGTCCTTGCGTGCCCATTGCGCCCCTATTTTAGAGCGCGCAATGGATTTTTAAGACGTGGATGACAAGATACTTTCAAGATTCTTGAAAAAATCCGCCTCTCGCGCGCGCGGCGCGCGCGGGAAGCGGGGAAATTCGGCCCTAGGAGCGCGCGGCGCGCGCCGGGGCTAGTAGGCGCCCCCGCGCCATCCGAGCGCGCGGAGGGCGCATTTTCGCGCGTAGGCGCGCTGTCGCGCGCTCCACGCGCGGGAAGCCTCGAAGCGTTCGGTCGGGTCCTGAATCTGCAAATCAAATTCCACCTGCGCCATCCAATCCCTTGCTGTTGTACGCTTGCTGTCTCCCGGCCCAATAACCGGCCCCACCGCCCCCTCCCGCGCCTTCACGCCGTGCCGCCGCCGCCACCGCGCGCCGGCGGCCAGGTCGGTGCAACGCTCCGAGCAGTAGAGCTGCTTCCACGATCGCGGCAGAAACGCGCGACCGCAGTGCGGACAGGTGATTTCCTCCGTCGGCACCTTGCGCACGTTCTCGCGGTAGTAGCGCTTCGAGCTCTTGCTCTTGCACGCAAGGTACGCCTCGCGCTGGCAGGCCGGGCACCTCTTCTGCGCGCCCGATCGCGCCATGAACACGGCGCCGCAATCCTGGCACGCGCGCGGCCTTGGCTCGCCCCTCATGGGCGCCCCCTCGCCGTGCGGCCCGTGACCTCGTGAAGCCAATGAAAGCCATGGGCGATGCACTGCCAACAGTAGCCGCGACGCCCGGCCTGCGGGCCGAGTTCGCGCCCGCAGTAGCCGCAGCGCGCGGCAGGCGCTTTTTCGCGCGCGGCAGGCGCATTCTCGCGCGCGACGGGCGCGGGATTGTCACGCAGCTCACAGCGAACCAAAGCCAGCGCTTCGGCTCGGATTTTATCGCGCTCCTCGATGGTCTGGGGTTTCCTGCTCTTGTAGAGCCGCTGGTAGTGGCGCTGGCAGATCGCCGAGCAGCGCGGACAGAGATTCGCGCGCGGCCCGCCCTGGAAGCGCTCGCCGCAGGCAGCGCACACGACCGTGCGCATGTGCCTCAGGCGAACGGACCCCCGCGCGCTTGTTGTTGTACACTCGCCGTTGTTCATTTATTATGCCCTCCGAGATTCCACGCCTCGGCCGCGTCTTCGGGCGTGAGGTAGAAGAATCCGTCGGCGTTCGTCGTCGGACCGCGCGCGCCGCAGTTGCCGCACACGCCGTAGTGGATCCACGCGCCCACGCGGGCGCCGCGAACGTGCGAACGCCCGATCGTCACGACCGCGCTCTTGCAGAACGGGCACGGCTCAAGATGGATTTCATCCTTCGCGCTCACGACGCGCTCCCTCCTGTCCGGCGAGGCGCGCACGGAGCGCCGTGTTGATGACGATCAATTTCTGGAACGGACGCTTGCCGTTTTCCAGCACGCCGTGTTTCATCTTGCCGACGATCAGGAATCCGCTCTTGCCGTCGTTTCGACCGATCTTGTCCATGAACGTGATAGGAACGCACATCGGCCCCGGATAGTCTGCCGGAATGTCTTTGCACGTCTTCACGTCAATGAGCGGCCAGATGATCGCGGCTTTTGCGCCGTACTTCTCCAGGTATGCAGAAGTCGGCAAGTCGTTTGGAATGCACCCGAAGTCCTCGACGATCTGCCCGTCATGGATTTCACAGCTCATCGCGCGCCCTCCCCCTTCCGCCTCTAGCGCGAGGAGCCAACGCACCAGCGCAAGCAGCTCCTCACGAGAAGCGTACTCCAGAGTTGATTTGCACGGACTCTTTGCGAGGTCGTGCATGGTTAGATGGTCTATGTCTGGCATTTTGTCGCAGTTCCTCGCGGGCGCGGAGAGGGCGGCGCGTAGTTCTTCCATCCTCTGCCTGATAATGGGCCCTGATTCTCGAATCGCCTCGCCGAGTTTGTCCTTGCCCGCATTTTCCAGCAACCATTCGCCAAATGCGATCCACGGTTTCAGCGCCTTGCGCATCGCCGCCGCGTTGCCGGGCAAGTGCCGCTCGGCCTCCACGAGACCGCCGACGGAGAGAGCGTTGGCCTCGATCTCGGCGCGCTCGCGCCTCCACGCCGCCTCGATGTCATCAAGAAGCTTGGTGAAATAACCATCTTCAATTCCGAGCATAAGGGAAATGCTCACTCGTCTGGAAAGGCATTCAGCAGAACCGAAACAAAGTTCGCAACATTTTCTGTAGGTGCACTCTCCGCACTCATGAACGGCGTATTTGTCCCGCGCCAACGAAATAATCTTCTCGACCTCACTATTTATCATTCCCAGCTCCTTTCCTGTTTTTGGTTTGTTTGTTGGTTGGTTAGTTGGTTAGTTGGTTAGCCTGTCGGACATGCAGGGGACAGGCGGCGCCCTTGCCAGGTTCACCCACTTTGTGGACGACGGGAGTGCCCCCCCCCGTATGGTCTCGCGGAGTGACGCACTTCCTGCGGTTGCCCGCAGGAGGTTCTACGTGCGCGGAACGGCTCAGGTGGTTTTAATCGTGCAACCGTTCCCAGAAGACTCCACGCTGTCCGGTCGGCATCACGCATTCCCGGGACATTCAAAGCGCTTCCCGGGGTCGCCTCTAGCCTGCGCGCTACTTGTATTCCAAACGGCCCGCGCGCTATGGGTGTAAGATGGTTCACGCGAACAGCTCCCCTTGCACGGGACGCTGTTCGCCGTGGCGGATCCACCAGAGCGCGTTCGCAAGCGCCTCGTCGAATGCGCGCTCCGCGACGCGGGAGGCGTCGAGCGCCGCCTGCTGTCGCGTGGCGAAATATTCCTTCTGGTGCGTGCGCATCGCGCGCCCCGCCGCCAATGCCGTGAGCACGCACTCGGCGGTCACGTCGCCCTTCACCGGGCCTAAAACTGGATCGTTCATGGTTTCTGTTCTCCTTTTTCCGCGCCCGCGCCGGACGGCGCGAGCACAAGCCGCGTTGCGCGGCGGCCGCACGCCGCGCATTTCAAATACTGCACATTCCGGACGCGGCCCACGACGCGGAAGGTGTCGGCCCCTCCGCACCGGTCGCACACGTCCACGCGCCGCACGAGGCGCTGCGGCGTCTCCGCCGCCGTCTTCTCCGATCGCTTCTTCATGCCGTGCGCCTCCTCCGCAAAACGTACTTCACGCGCTTCGGTTTCGCCGCCGCCGCGAGCGCCGCGTCGATCTTGCCCACCTCGTCGTCGGCCTCCGCCGGACGGTAGAGTCCGATCGCCGAAGCACTCACGAAGCAGCCGTAAAGCACGTCGCCCCAGTGGTTCTCGCCGGTCTTCTTCCACTCCCACTGGGTGAAGCCGTCCGGACGCTTGAATTTCGTCTTCAGCTCCTCGGCGGCGACCTCCTGCACGAAGCCGTGGTGCGCCGTCGTGTCCGTGCCCCAGAGCGAGACGCCGCCCGGCGCGCCGACGGGCAGCGCAAGCGCGAGCTGCGCCACCTCGCGCCAGTAGTCGGCCATGAACGCGAGGTACTCGCCGTTCGGCGAGCGGGCCATGTGCCAGTGCTCGCCGATCGTGGAGCGGTTGCCGTCGAGCATGTGCGGGCGGTACTTGTTCCAGGCGTAGCCGCGCGACCACGCGACGGGAATGCGCGAGGGGTCCGCCTTGCGGGCCGTCTCCCACTTCGCGCACACGTTGGCCACGTCGGCGGTCCAGTCGCCGCCGTCGAATACGAGCAGCGAGACGCGCACGGGCTTTCCGTCCGAGAGGCGCATGAACTGGCGCGCGTTGAGCTCGCCCGCCACGCGCGCCATGGCCACCTTCACGAAGCCGCCCTGCAGCGCGAGCGGCGTGCCCGCCGGAAAGAGCGGCGCGGTGCCGTGCGGGAAGCGTCCGTAGTCGATGATCGCGGACGTGTTGCCGGCGCCAATCGCCATGACGGCCCAGCGCAGGCCGGCGACGCTGTTCACGTCGCAGAACGCGACGCACCGCTGCGTGAAGGCGGGAAGCACGCCGCGCGGCGTGCCGTTCACGTGCTTCTGCACCTCGTACACGTCGAGCTTCATGGCGCTCATGGATGATTCGGGCTTGCCCTGATACTCGGCGTAGAAGCGGTTCTTCATGCGCTGGAGCTTGTGGAGCGCCCACTGGAATGCGGAGATGTCGCCGTGCTCGTAGTCGCCGTCACCGGGGTCGAGCATCTCCACGCCGTCCTCGATCCGCGCCTGGTTCGCCGCATACCACGCGCGGGCGTCCGTGAGGTTCATGTCGCGGCGCGCGAGGTCCGCCTCCACGCGGCGGATATATTCGCGCATGGGTTCGGGATCCTTCGGCCAGGAGATCACGAGCGTGTCCGAGTAGGTCATCCATTCAGGATGGCGCGCCGCGTCGGCGAATCGTTCGGAGAGGTCATCCGGCTCGATGCACGTCGTGGCCATGATTCCCGAAAGCGTGGTGTTGGTGTCGCTCAATGCCTCGACCGTGCCGGTGATGAACTTCTCGAGCTCGTCCACGCTCACCTCGGATTTCGCGTCGCCGTCCTTCTGCGGGTCGTCCACAACGATGAAGTCCGGGCGCGTGTTGTACACGTTGAGGCCGCGCACGGCGGAGCCGAAGCCGCGCCATGCCATGATGACGCCGGTGTTCGGGAAGCCTTCGAGCACGGCGAAGCGGCGGTAGTCCATGCGCGTGTTGACGTCGATGAACGTGGGCTGTCCGCGATAGCGCTGGTGCGCGCGGCGCTGCGCGCTCTCGCCGATCTGCTGGAGCGGGATCGCGATTTCTGGGAAGTCGGCGACCGTGTGCGGCTCGAAGCGGCACGAGATCCACACCTCGAGGACGAACTGGAACGCGACGCCCGATTTCACAGCGAGAACGACGGGGAAGCGGCGGTGCCCGTAGCAGGAAATCCACTTCAGCGCAATCTTCTCCCAGGCGCTCTTTCCCTTCCCGCGCGGCCAGCGCACGTGGACCTTCCCGCCCGCGAGAATGGCGTCCTGGAGCTTGCGAATCGCGCGCTCCATGCGCGGGGACGGCGGCCGGCGGATGAAGTCCGGGCAGTAGTGGAGGCCGAAGCGCACGAGGTCCAGACGGCAGCGCTCGCGCTCCTCGGGGTCGGCGCACGCCGGGATCTTCCCGTAGAGCTCCGACTTCGCGGCGACGTGGCGCGCGACGCGCTCCGCGCCGGAGAGGGGACGCCCGCGCGCGAGACGTTCCTCACGGCGCGCGGCGAGCGCGTCCGCTTCTTCCTTCTTCGCCGCGATCGCGGCTTCGCCCAGGGCAAACTGCTCGGGCGTGAACAGGCTCTCGTCGGCCTCGCGGGCCTTGCGCTCGCGCTCCGCGCGCTCCTTGGCCATGCGGAGCTTCACGACCATGCGCGCCTTGTCGAAGGCCTTGCGCTCGTCGGGCGTCATCTGGCGCCCGAGCGTGGCCTCGATCTCGCGCAGCGTGCCGCCGAGCAAAGCGAGCTGGGAAACCTGTTCGACCGTCGTCACGCGCCCGCGCCCTCCAGCCGCTTGTCAATCAACGCCTGCAACGCGCGCTCACGCGGCGACAGCTCCCACACCGTCGCCGCTGCGCGCTCCGCCGCTGCGCGCTCCGCCGCTGCGCGCTCCGCCGCTGCGCGCCGGAGCGCGCAGCGCGTGCCGAGAAGATAGCCCGCGCCGAATATGCCGCCCGTGCCCTGCGCGTCGAGACGCCGGATGAACGTACACTCCTCGCGGCGCACCGCGAAGGGTGTGTGATGCTTGCACATGTAGCCGACGTTCGCGCTCGTCAGCACGCAGTCGGGGTAGGCGTACTTCGGCAACGAGCGGCGCGAGGCTTTCCGGTTCTCGTCGTCCGCCGCCGCAACAGCGTCCATGAGGTCCGGCGCGGAGCGGATGAACACGTCGCCGAGGTTCGTGACGAATGCCGTATCGACCACCGCGCCGTTCTCGTACAATACGGAGCACGGCGCGATGACGTGGTTCACGCCGGCGCAGCCCGCGCAGATTGACAGGTTCGTCAGATAGGGCGAAAAGAGGAAATAGTCGATTCGCCGCGCATAGAACCAGCGCACGATGCGCGAAATGATGGAGAACGGAGGATTATCGATCACCACGCAGCCGGCGGGGTAGTCGCGGCGCTCGAAGTTCTCGCCGGGCCAGAACGGGCGCACGATCTCGCGGCCTTCCAGACGGTACTCGCGCACGGCCCAGTCGCGCACGGCGGCGTAGACGTTCGCGGGCGTGTAGCAGTCGTCCGTCGTTTTCTTCGGCTTGAACTTCTCGACGAACGCGGCATACTCCACGTCGATATCCTGGAACTCCATCTGCTTCACGTCCCCGCTCCTTCCTGCGCCTCGTAGGGCATCTGCGCCCATATCAACCGACAATCTACTCCCTCCTTGTATAATGGGCACTGCCTACCCGAAGGCGATTCATAGCAGGACTTCTGAACGGCGCAGTATTCCGCCGCCATCCGTCGAGTCTGCTCTTCCGCCGTGCCCACGTCGCAGTTGCGCGGCGGGGCGGCGAGGGCGGCACGTAGTTCTTCCAACCTCTGCCTGATAGTGGGCCCGTTTTCCTGAATCGACCTGCCGAGGCCGTCTTTACCAGCATTTGCAAGCAACCATTCGGCAAATGCAATCCACGGTTTCAACACATCGCGCATCTCCGCCGCGTTGCCGACTGGCTCGTCGCTGATCGCGCGCGAGTTCTTCGGGTTCTCGGTGAGGTCTGCGAGCTTGATCATGTCATCGTCCCTTTCTTTAGCAGGCGTTGTGCGGCGAGCACCACGTCGGACTCGCCGCCGAGAATGGCCACGCGCTGCACGATGTCGAGGAGTGCGTTGTACTCCATCACGACCGTGCGCGGCGCGACGAGCTGTCGCGTGTGCGCGTCGATGATCTGCGACGAGCCCGCGTATTCCAGCGGGCGCATGACCGGGCGCGCGGGCGCGGCGTCAGAGCGGGCAGTCGGCATCGGCGGCCCCTCCGTCGTTCGGCGTGGTGTCGAGCACGTCGTCGGGCGCGGCTGACGGCAGCAGCTCGACCGTGACCGGCACGAGGCGGCGCGTCTCACCGCGCGCGTAGCTGCCCGAGCAGGGCCAGTACTGGACGCCCTTCGCCGATTTCTCGCCGGGCCACACGGCCACCTGCATCTTCACGCCCAGCACCTCGAGCGCGAGGTGCATGAGCGGGTGTCGCTTTCCGTCGTTCGCGGGCGCGTCCTTGAAGAGCGCGCCGTCAATTTCATGGTATGCCATGGTTCTTCCTTTCGGTTAGTTGGTCATGTAGATGGTTGCGAGCGTGATCTGTCCGGCGGCGGCCCAGTACCAGGCGCGCGCCCAGTCGCGCGCGAGCGCGCAGACGCCGGCCTCGATGAAGTCGAACGCCGCCAGGCAGATCGGAATAACGTGCTTCGACATCAGTAGTAGTCCTGTTCCTTGAGCGCCTTGAGCTCCTCGCTCGTCAGGTCGTCGAGCATCCCCGGGAGGATCTGCGAGTACCGCACGATTTCACGCGCCCAGGCCGTCTTAATCTTCAGCTCATTGCGAATGTCGGCGAACACCGCGACGAACGCCTTCGCGCCGCCCTTCAGCAGAGTGCCCAGGAAGGCCGCGCTCGCGCGCACCTGCTCGTATGCGTAGATGGCGCGCCACGGATCCACCGCGCCGTCCACCGTCGCCCACGCGAGCGCCACGTCGCCTGGATTGTTGGCCTTCGCCCACGCGGAGATCTTCTCTTTCGCGCTCTTCACGAGCTTCTCGCGCGCCTTCGCCTCGGCGTACTTCTTCGCCTCGGCCGCCTTCTCCTTTGCGGCTGCCGCCTTCTTCGCGGCCTTGCCCGGCCCGTACTTCACCTTCACCTTCGCGGAACCGTTTCGAAACTCGATGCAATAGTAGGCGGCGTCCTTCCCCTTCTTCGGCTTGTTCTCCAGATCGGAATTGCTAATCTCATATTCGTAAACGCGGATCCTCTCGGTCACGTTCGCCGGAATGGCGTCGTCAACAAGTTTCGCAATCCAGGCGTCGTGCATTCCCTTGAAGCATTTCCGGTCGAGGCACCGGCCAAGATCGCCTTCTACCTCGCCGAAGAGGTCCGGCTGCGCGCCTGTGCGGTTCAGGCACGCCCTGCACCGTTCGGCCAGCTCCGGACAGAGCCAGGCAAAATCCCATTTGCAATCGAGATCACTAGTTACATCTGCGAAGAATCGTTTCACCTCAGACCAGCCATCGCGCAGATTCCAATCGCTCACTTTCGACAGCACACGATCCTGAATTTCTCGCGGGTATGCGCTCACGCCCTCCAGCGTATCTGCCGGAATATCGACACGCTCGGCTCTGCTAATCCATCCGGGCGAGAGGTCGAGCAGTTTCCGGCGCCGCGTCACGCACGCCTCGCTTACGCCGAAGTGCGCGGCGATTTCCTTGCCGCTATAGCCAAGATCGAGCATCTTCCCGACGAGGCGCGCGTCCTCGATCGGCGAGACGCCGAGCCGTGCCTCGTTCTCGATTCGCGTGAGCTCGTGCGCCTCCACCTCCGAGCAGTCGAACACCCGGCAGCGCACCTCCGCCAGCATGGCATTCACGCACGCAACGAACCGCCGGTTCCCGAATATCACATAATACCCAGGCGCGTCCGGCCGCTTCCAAACGCCAATGTTCTGCAGCAGGCCGCGCGCCTGGATGCTCGCCGTGAGATCCTTCACGGACTCCGGCGTAATCTCGCCGCGTGGGTTCCACGGGCAAGTCGTAAGCTCGCCCACGCTAATCATTTTTTCAGTTGATTTCATTCTGTTCTCCTTTTTTCTTCTTGCAAAGAAATGATCCACGATGACTTCCCGCACCCACGCGCCATGACCCAGCGCATTTTCGGCCGAGGATTCAAGTCACACGCCATGAACCACGCAAGCGCCGACGACGGCCGCGCGCGTTCCGCCGGTTCCGAACCCGGCGCCATCCGTGCCGGTTCCGGTTCGAACCCGAACCGCTGAAATCCCGGCACGCAAACATTTCCGTTAGTCACTCTCCCTCCCCGGT
>Ga0310691_10002125_pt1 | contig 27404 bp, 31 predicted proteins | sample 176DNAGHGlowgp2_FD_203887 | JGI IMG/M metagenome (GOLD analysis project Ga0310691, IMG submission 203887) | Sheep rumen microbial communities from Palmerston North, Manawatu-Wanganui, New Zealand - 1766 DNA GHGlow gp2 (v2) (version 2) | ecosystem: Host-associated > Mammals > Digestive system >... | reverse complement strand
GTCCATAGCTTTCTCAATTTTCTTCTGTATAGGCTTTATTACAGTCCTATTGTAAAGTTTGTAAGCTTCATTGTATTCTTGTTCAGAGAAACCAGTTGTCTTAGTAGGAATACCAAAAAGGTTAGGTGTAGCTCTGAAAGATGTGAATATCTCTTGTTGTGAACGTTCAGCCAATGTGTTGTATTTGTCAATGAAACTGTCAGCATCTATCTTTGTCACAGTAGTCTCTGAATCTTTGTTGTTGTTGAAAGAAAGCATTGGTCTTCCACTATTCTCAACACCACAAAACTTGTCATAAACTTCCATTTCAATCTCTTCTTGTATCTCATCAGACGGTCTTCCATTATTGAAGTTGATTATGTAATTGCTTGAAAATGAATTAGATATGTTGTTCAAATGATATTCATTCATTTTCTTTTCAATTTCACAAGCAACAACAGCAGCAGCATACATAGGTGTAGGATAAACACGGTTTATGTCATTCTTGTAATAGAATATAGTAGAACCTTTCTTTTCACCTTCATCAGTCAAAAATGAATCATATTCAATGTATTTGACACGTCCATAGCTTTTAGCCCAGTCAGTTGAATAATAGAATTTTGTTCCTTCTTTGTTAGAACGAACACGTTTGAAATCTAAATAATATATTTCAGCAGGTGTCCCTAATTTGTTTTTGACAATGTTAAGTGCAAAACCATTGAACTTCACAAGGTCTTTAGCTATCCAAGTTATCAAGTCTTGAATTGTCTCACCTTTTCTGTTTATTTGCTTTTCAAAATTCAACACATTACATTTTACAGAATCTCCACAAACATAGTCTGTAGTTCCATCAATTATAGAGTGAAGTGTTGAGACATTCTGATAAAGGTCTTCAATATAGTCAGGATAATTGTTGACTTCACCCCAACCAACAAAACCTCTGTCTTTTATGAAAACTTCAGTAGGTGCAACAATGTTAGATTCAACAAATTGGTCTATAGCCAAGAACTTAACATTTGTCTGTTTCTTTTCATTGCTTGTCATATGCTATAAATTCATTATTTTTGTTGTAGTAAATGTTGTCTTGTTCCAATTCATTTAGTCTTATAAGTCCTTTTCCAACAATATCATTGTTAGAATCAAATATTGTGTATTCGTATTCACCTTCTGGCAAATTTGAAAAATTCAAGAAAAATGAATAGAAGTCATATTGAACTAAATGTTTGTCATCAAGATTATCAAAAACATATTCTTTGTTAGTTCCTCTGTCATTCAAAACTAATTTATAAACATCAGTGTTGTCAGTGTATATGTTTTGAGGAAAATAAACAGAATTTTCTATATTTTTGTCTGAAACTATAATCATTTTTGTTATAATTTTATTAGAAATATAAAAAACTTTATATTTGTTTTATTGTAATTATGAAATTACAAAATTTCATTACACTAAAAAGCCCGGGTCTTATTGGATGCCCGGGCTCAAAACTATATATGTGTTAAACTATGAAAAAGAAGTTTTGATTATCAATTGTTTTTTTTTAGTTAGGAGTAACGATGCTTTCTATGTTAACATAGTCAGTGTCACTTTCAGAAGCAGGTGCAGTCTTAACTTCATAAGGATAATCCTTAGAGTTGTCTTGAAGAGTGATAGTGTAACGGTTACCGTCAGTATAAGCGGTTCCTGATTCAGCTCCACCAGCACTTGCCATAACAGGCATATCTTTACCTAAGAACCAGTATCTTCCGTTTGCGTCTTGAACTATCAAAACAAGCTCACCAATTGACAAAGCTGAAATTTCAATTCTCTTTTGTGTGTCTTGCTTAAGGAAAGAAAGTGCAACATCTGTAGCAACTGAAGTTCCATTAGCAGGGTCAACTGAAAGTGTTGATGTCATAGAAGCAGTGTTTCTACGGAAAGAGTAAGTTTTGAAAGTCTTACCTGAAGCCATTGTTATTGATGTTATTTGTCCATCAGTTACTGTGAAATCAGTAACATCACTTGAATTAGCAATGTAAACAACTTTCAAACCACCCATTGAAGGTTCGCAATCAACCTGAATACCATTTAATATTTGTGTGCAGCTCATATTATTTTCGTCATATTTTTATATTTATTTTGTGAGGGTGGTCAAGAGAGGGATTTTAGTCCCTCTCTATATTAAACTTATTTTGCTCTCTTACCAAGAACTATTTCATTTTGGAAAGCAACCTGAACACCAGCAACGAATTCAATTGCCAAACGGAATTCACGGTTGTCTTTTGAATACCAAAGATCGAAGATCTCTTCACCATCTTCAAGGTTGGTTCCATAGAACATATTGCTCAAAGAACCAGCGATTGCATAGTCAAATGATTCAGTGTTGTTCAAACCATTGACACCGATGACACGGATGTTAGTTCCAGGAAGCATATATTCATTCTCACCATTGCCTGGGTTGTAGTGATACAAGTTAGCTGATACCAAGTCTTGGACATAAGCAAGATACATAGGCATAGAAACCAAAATTACAAGGTCATCTCTATCAAGGATAGAAGCAGGCATTTGTGAAGCAACCTGTTTGATGAAGTTGTAAGAAGTTACGCTTGATGCACCAGTTGTAACGATTGTAGTGTTGCCAGAAGCTTGTAAAATCTTCAAAAGTCCATCGAATTCAATAGCTGATGCATTATCAGAGTCACCTTGATAAATCATTGTTTCGATACCAGCTTTGACGTTCTTGATTACGTCTTCAATGAAATATTCCTCGAAAGGAAGATCGCTGTCAAGTTTGTTAGCTTGAACCTTTACAAGATAGTTAGCCCATTTGCTAAGTAAAGTCTTGTCACAGATGCTCATATTGATCTTAAGTGCTCTTGGAGTAAGAACAGCTTGAGATAATGATGTAGCACCGCTTTCAGTCCAACCGCAAGCTGAACCATCACCAAAAACAACATTTGAAGAAATAAGGTTCAAAGCAGTAGGTCCTTTAACACCAGTCTGTAATGTAAACAAACCAGCTGATTTAGCTCCAATTACAGCTTTAGCGATCAAATCAGGTCTCATTTGATCAACGTAATTTGGAAGTGCAGTTACGTTATATGAATTTGCCATTTTTAATAAATTGTGTATTTTTATCTTTTTATTGTTTATGAAATTTCAATTTCATTTATTATAAATATAAAACAATATTTTTTTGTTTTATTTTTTATTTTATTTTATTCATTATCAATAAGTTATGAATTAATGAAATGATTTAGCACGTGAACCAAAAACAGGAATTCCATTTTCAGCTTTAGAACCAGCAACCTTAGTGAATTCCTCAACAATAGGCTCAGCAGCTGGCTTCTCAAGGATTGAATCCAAAGCAGCTTTCATTTCTTCAAACATTCCCTTAAGTTCGTCGTGTTCTTTACGAAGGTCATCAATTTCAGCTTTTAAGTCATCATATTTCTTGTCAGCTTCATCTTTAGTCTCGTCTTCTGGTTTTTCAGGGTCCTCAACTATGATTTCTTCTTCAGCACATTCAGTTGATTTCTTAGCTTCAACCTCGTTGTCTAATGAGTCTTCTTTCTCACCATCAGCTTCACGGATTTCTTTTACAAGTCCGTCTTCAACAACGATCTTTGTGCCGTCTTTAAGTTCGTATTCACCGTCTTCAACTTTGATTGCTTCTTGTCCGTCTTCATTATAGAACAATTCATCACCAATCTGAAGGTCAGCTTCTCCAACCCAGTAAAGTTCTCTGTCATCAACAGTAGTCAATGAACCACACTTTACAAAAGATTTCAAGAATTTGTTAAATAATCTATTCATTGTAGTTAAAAATGTATTTTTGTTTTCTTTATTTATTTTTCTGAATTGTGTTCTTTCAATATCAAATATTCCTTCTAATGAGAATCCACGGAAAGTTCCAAGTTTGATTTGTTCCCATATTGCATCATTGTTTATTTTATATGTAGCGAAAAGAGAACCATTTTCAATGTCATCAAAATTAGCAGGATTTATTCCTTTGTTTGTGTCTTTAATAAAAAGCTCAACTAAATTCACACCTTCAACGTCAGTTCCATTTTCGTGCATCAAATTGATATTGTTGAAAGTGTTATCTATCATCATCTTTTCAGCCATAATCTTTATAGTCTCAGGAGAATATTTGATATAATATTCACCAAATTCTTCATCATAGCGATAAATGTTGAAGTTTGCCCTCATTATGACACCAGTAACCATTCTTTGCTCTTCATTCTCAATTGAGTATTTCATCAATTTGTCTTGTTTGTCAAAAGCTATGAAATCACTTTCAACTGCAGGAAGGTCAACTAATGATATTTTGTAAATTCCAGTATCTATAGAATCTATAAGTGCTTCAAAAACAGGAATCATAATAAAATATGATAAATTTATTATAAATATAAAACAATTAAAAATTGTTTATTTTTCATCTTAAGATGAAATATTTTAATGTTTTTTTGTTTTATTTTCATAAGTGGGAAACTTCAAAGTTATATTTTGCTATATAATATTAATATATAATAGATTTTTGACACTTTGAAGTTTCCCATATCTAAATTTAGAAAGTAGTATTGTCCTCAACAACTTTAGCTTTATGGTCAGCATCACGTATATCTTGGTCGACAACATAAACACGTAAGTTTTGAGTTTCTTTAGTAGAGTCACCTTGTTCATTTAATGAGGTCATTCTATTGATGTCAGTTTGCTCATCTAATAATGGGTTAACTGAAGCCATTGCAGAATCAGCTGATTCTATTTGAGGTGCAGCAACAGCAGTAGGTGAACCACCTGAATCTTTGTTAGCAGAACGAATCTTGTTTATGTTAGCAATACCTGCAAGTGTTACAGCAGCAGCGGCAGCAGCTCCAAGAACAGGTCCAACATAAGGAATTCCGGCCATTGATTTGTAAGCATTTATAGCACCTTCTAATGTAGATATTGTTGTCTCCATTATAGCGAAGGCTTTATATTCTTCAGAATTCTCTTCTTGCAAGTCAGCCAAGGCACCAAATACAGAAGAGGCAACTGACAATGAAGAAGTCAAAGCAGTTTGTTTGTCTTTCTTTTCCTGTTCAGCCATCTTCTTAGCATAGTCAGCAGCTTGCTTGTCATATTGCATCTTGTTGTTAGCATATTGACGTCTCAATCCATCAAGTTCAGCTTCTATTCCAGATATGTCTTGGTTAGTAAGCATCACCTCTTCTCTATATTGTTCAAGTGCAGCTATCTTCTTGTCTAAAAGGTCTTGCTCAATTTGATATTTTGCATCAGCTAACTGTTGTGCATCTTCAATCTCTATTCCAGCTTCAAATTCTAATTGTTCAGCTTCAGCATCATATATGTTCAATACATTATCGTAATGTTCTTTTACATCTTTGTATATCTCATCTTCTTTCTTCTGTATAATCTTCTGTCTATTGTCTTCATATTCTTGTGTCAATTCAGATGTGTCTAATCCAAGGCTCTCAAGCAAAGCTTTCTCTTTAGTGTAAGTCTCTTCTAAAAGTTCAAGCTCATCAGTTGTTGATTTATGGACACGTGCAATTATTTGTTCAGCTTCACGTTTTTGTTGTTCTAACAATATTTGTGAATCAGTCTTTGAGGCATCTTGTTTTTCTTTGTTAGCTTTAGATCTCAAGTTAGCTAAATCTTCTTGATATTTCTTTTCAATAGCAACTGTTGACAATCCATATTCTTCAGCTAAAGCAAGGTCTTTCTCATATTTGATACGAAGTTGTTCTTCTTGTGATTTAGTTGAAAGTTCAATTGCAGCTATCCTGTCTTTTGCAGCTTTCTCTAATGTAGCTTCCTGAACCTTTATGTTTTGTTTGGTTTGGTTTACAAGTTCTTGTTGTGCTTTAATCTCTTCATATATAGCATCAGCTTCCTCTTTACGAAGTTCAGCAGCTCTACGTTGTGAACGTGCTCCAGCATCTTTATATAGGTTGTAGAAATCAATCTTTTGGTTATATTGTTTCCAAAGGTCATCAAGAATCTTTTTCTCATCAGTCAATTCAGTGTTGAGAATTTCAAGTCTTGAAGATCCTTGTGCAGCCATCAAATTAGTTTGGTTTTTTATTTCTTTGTTAGCTTCCTTAACTTCATTCTTAAGTTGTTCCATAGCTTGTTTAGAAGCTTCAACAGCAGCTGTATAAGTGTCTTGAACACCTATCATATCACCAACTAACTTCTTAAGGTCTTCCCAATGTGCAGCAAGCTCTCCAACGGCAACAATAAGCAAACCAATACCTGTTGAAGCTAAAGCTTTCTTGACACCAGACAATCCAGCAACGGCAGTAGCATTTACGCTCTTTATGACAGGAATAAGTTGTTTAGTCATTCCACCAATCTCACCAAGAGGTCCATCTATTGATGATATTCCATCTAAACATTTGTCAAAAGCTTGCTCAAAAGCATTAGCATAGTCACCTACGTTTCTTTGATAGTTTCCTGTTGAAGCATCAAGTTCCTTAAGTTGGTTGTTTATGTCTAATATCTTTTGTCCAAGTTCAGCCCTTTCAGTCTCATCAGCAGTAGCTTTCCATTGCTTCTTAAGTTCGCTCATTGTCTGTGCTAACTGGTTGTAAGAACCTTCAGCGGCATCAGTGTTAGTCTTACCAACTTTCATAACTTCATTAAGTTTGTTCTGTTCATTAGCAACTTCTTGGGCTATTTTCTGATATTCTTCTGATGTCTCATCTAACTGTAGCAAAGAACCACGAAGCTCGTCTATATGCTTCTTGTAATCTTTAAGTGAAGTAGTTGTGTTTCCTAAATCAACTGTAATCACTTTCTTTATTTCATTCTGTTCTAAAGCCATAATAATTATTGAATAATTTTCATTCTAATATTGTTTTAATACATCTGGTGAACTTTCTCAATAATAAATTTATGAAATTTATAATTTCATTAATAAATATATAATTTATAATCTAAGTTTTTATGACACATCAGGATGTGTAAAACAGACTGTAAGTTCACCAGATGTAATTTTTTACATTTATGATTGTTGTTGATTAGCATTATCTATAATGTTTTGAGATTCTTCTAATGAAATTTTATTTTTATGCAAATAATTGTCTTTATTCACAATCTTGTGTAAAGTAACCTTTGAGAAGTTGTCCTCATAGAAGTTTAATCTGTAGTTCTCAATCTTTGTCATAATCCATAATGAACCTCTAAATGAGTAGAACTTACGAAGTGCAACTTCAGGTGCTTCTTCAATCTTACAATAGCAAGTTATCTCTTTTGAGTTCCTGTCATAGAAGTCATTTATGAAGTCTTTCCAGAAGTTTCCAAATATATAAGAGTTTGAAGATTTAGTGTAAGCTTTAGCATCTTCAAAATTATATGGTGATTGAGAAACTGGGAAAGTATAATAAACATTCTTGTCAGTTATGAACTGTAAACGAGAATCATCATACATTATGTTTTCAGGCTCTGTTATGTCCCAACTTGCTAACAATTTAGTCTGTTGTGTCCAAGTGCTTGTAGATGATTTGAAAGTGTTATATAAGTCTCTTGAGAAATAAGGCACATACCAAGAAGCTGAACAAGCTGTGCAAGCAGCACCTGTTCCAAAACCAACACCATCTGATTTGAATCCATAATAATAGCAATATCCACCAGCTAACTGTTGTTGAATTCTTGTATTGTCAGATACAGTGAAATATGGCGAGAACACATAAGAGTTAGAACTTAATACTTTAAGTTTAGCGTTTGTGTCAGCTTTTCTGAAGTTACATCTTATTTGAGTTGTTCCTGAAGGCAAAGTAAGAACAGCATCAGAAAGATTAGCATTTGCTTGTGCATATTCAGTTCCAATTCTTACACCATTAGCATTATAATAGTTGACAACATAAGAAGTATAACTTGAACTATTAGAAGCAGTAACATAATATGTTGTGTCAGGTTGGACATTATATATGTAAATGTCTTGATATTGTGAGTTTCCTGTTCCACCACTTGCTTGAATATAATGTGATTCATTTATTGAGTCAGGTGTAAGTGTTACAAGTGAACTTGAAATCTGTGCATCAGAAATTGCGAAGTTCTTTACAAGCCCATTATAGAATACAAATGTTGTTCCAATTTTAACTGATTTATTGTCTTTATCAAATGAACCAACTTTAGGAAGAATATCAATAGCATCAACACAATTAGAACCTGATTGTGAACGTGTCAATAATTTTGTTTCATCACCATCAACTTTGAACAATGTCCAATCAAAAACGTTTTGGTTTGTAGGTGTTGGCAAGAAATATTTTCCAAGATTGTTTCCATCATAATAAATAGATTTGTTTTGCCAAAGTATTGAGTTTGAATACATTAAACCATCTAACAAATTCTTTGATTCTTTATTGAACTGAATTCCTGTGTCTTTTATATATTCACCATATTCATATTTTGAAAGTTTCTTGTAAATATTCTCAGCCCAGGTGTCTGGTGTGTTAAGGTTAAACTTAATGAATTTAGTCTTGTCAAACAGGTGCTTTACATTTATTTCGCGTCCAACATCAACTTTTTCATTTATGTCGATAGTCTTATTTATCCAATATCTATCGTGTGGAAGAATAGTTATCTTCTTCTCATTCTTGTCATACAAGAATCTCAAATTAAGCATTTTAGCAAAGTCAATCAAATATTTGTAAGGTGATTTAGTATTATTTAATAAAGTTGATTTATAAATATTCAAAAATACACCTTCACCTCCGTCTTCATCATATAATGTTGAATCTAAATAAGAAGTTGTATAAGTTTCATCTCCTTCATAATTATTCCATTGATAACCATTATTAGTTGTAACTGAAGTAGTATATAAACCTTTATAATAACTAACATTATCTTCAGTCAATTTATAATTGAACACCTCACAAAAACCATTTCTATATTCTGTGTCATTTCCAAAAAGATTTGATATATTTGTGTAAAGTGTGTTCAAATCTGAAGAAGTTCTTCCTAAAACATAATCAGTATAATTAGTCCCATTGTAAGACAAAAAGTAAGTCAAAGGAAATTCTATCATTTTTATTTTTAAGTTAGTTATTGTGTTAGGAATATCTAATATATATGAAAAATTATTAGCTGTAGTATTCAACCAACCAATTGATCCTACTGAAGGATTAGTAACTGAACCTGTAAAACTTTTGTTTAATAACTTAAAATCAGCCAATGTTAAAGAACTTCCAAATCTATCATTTACATAATTTATCATTTTAGTTTCCCAGCCATCTATTGATGATGGATAAGTTGTAGAATTATTATTAATTAAATAATAACCTGATCCAAAATTGTCACCAGTTCTTGATAAACATAAAGAACAAAGTTTATAAGATATTGGTGTGTCACCATCACAAAATGTTATAAGCCAAGATATTGTGTGTGATGCTTTAAGAAATTTACCATTAATGTATCTTGATGATAACATAGCACAATCATCAAGTTGTCCAAAACCCTTTCTTTTTCTGCATTTTGTGCTAACAATTGGTTTGAAGTTAAAAACAGGTGAACTTAAATTGCTTAAATTCAAATTAGTTTCAATAGTTTGTTCAGTAGTAACATTTGTAGATGAATATGTCCATTGATATTCTATTAATGTTCCACTATAAGAATATGTAGTAGCTTTAGGTTTTTCGACAATTGAAGTATTTGAAAATGGAGTCAAATCAGTTATAACCATTTTATTTATATCATATTCTGGTGTGTCAGTCAAAATGAAACCATATTTCCACCAATAAGAGTCTTTAATCTTTGAATCCCAAACAACTGTATATCCACCATTGTTGTCAGGGTCAGCAATCCTGTTCATAAGTTTAGAAACACGGATAGCCATAGGCATATTAGTTACACGGAAGTCTCTTGCTTCAGAAGGGTCAAGATCTCTTGGTGTCTCTAACAAACCATAACTATTTGTTGAATCTTGAGAATATAATCCATAAACATCAGTGTCTTCTTGATATTGAACAGGAAGAAATGAGTTCCAATGTGAAGATATAGTAGTTCCAGTGTCACCTGAATTGTTTCTTTGATAATTGTTAACTAATATCTTGTTAGATATGAAGTCATTGTTATAGCCATAATACATTGGCACAAACATAATGTCTGAACAAATGAAAGATTTAGAATCATAAGCTAAATTGTCATTTGGGTCAAACAAAGGCCAAGAAGCACAAACATTTGCTGAATTCAAACGATAAAGCAATTGTGAATTCTCTTCATCAGGTGTCAATGGATCTGATTCCCAATCTAATGTGTCATAAGAACGCATTGGAATCCATTTCCAATATAAGTCAGTCAAGTTCTTCTCTTTTCCATCTTCATCATACATAAGGTTGAAGAAGAATTCACCAAGTCCTCCGAACAAGTTCAAGTTATATTTCTTCTCATTCTCAACCATTGAAATAGATTCCAAAACACAATAGCCATTCTCAACAACAGCTCCATTTCTCATAATGTAGAAAGGTGTCCTCTTATGTGGGTCAAAATAAACACCAGTATAACTATTTGGATTTGAAGAAGTTATGTAGCTATCAAATCTCCAAATATGTCCAAATATCTCATCATTATTTGGTGTTGAAGGCACTGAAACTGTCTTTGAAAATGAGTTCTTTACAGCAGATGGGTTTTGTGTGTCTATTGATGAGTAAGTGAAATTAACATCAATGTCATCTATCAAGTCAAGTTTCTTATTGCTTATATAAATTTCTATCATAGTTCAATTTAATATATTTATATTCTAAATTTTGGTTGTGAAGCTTCAACAGTTATCTCATAAGTAGCCATCTTTCTTCCTTGGTTCTTATAGGTCTTATGTTCACAACTTGAATTAGTTATATTAACTGGAATAATTGTATCAGTGTCAAAGTCGTGAAGATAAAGTCTATTTGAAGCCATTGCTTGTATCATTTTTCCTGATTCCAAATCTGACAAGAAAGATGTGTTCAAAGTCCATCCCTCATTTATCTTTGTCAAATAGTCTTTCTTGAAGAATTCTGTAGATTGTGCAACATAATTTGATTTGTAAGACAAACGGCTAAGCTTGTCAGATTGAAGTTCGCGTCCACGGAAAAGCAATGAATCCCATCCACCAAGATTGTTCAAGTAATACAAACAATAACGATAACAAGTGTTAGTAATGTAATAAGTCTTTCCGTTTATCTCTAAAGCATATATGTTTCCATAAACTAATTGGTCTTGCAAAGCAGAAACTGCTAAATTAACAAAGAAGTCATATGAATAAGCATAAGTGAATTCACCAGGATAATTAACAGTGTCTAATCTTCTAACATAATTGTAAACAGTTGTTCCTGTCATAGTGTAAGTGTCTATTTGAGAGTTGTTTATCTTAACTATAACTGTAGAACCTGAAGGATTTGAAGCTTTTGCTGAATACATAAACACTTGTCTATAATCAACTAAATTCAAAATTGGGTCACTTAATTCTGTCTTGTCTCCAGAAGTGTAGCTCCAGTCATAAGTTATTGTTATGTCATCATAAGTCCAGTTAGCCCAGTCATCAGTAGTGTAATAGACATAAAATGTCTTTGTCATTCCGGTGTCAGGTTGAGTATATCCTGAAGCAGAAAATGAGATCTCTTGAGGATATATATGTTGAGAAAGTATCTCATTAAGATTCTTTATTCCATAATTCTTCATTATCAAACCTGAATATATCACACCATTTGTTACATATGATGGGTCACCTGAAGCAGCGTGGTCTAATATTATGAAATAAGTATCTGTATTTACTGTTGGAAGGTTTATTGTCTCCCAAGTTCTATATGAGTAAGATGCCATTTCTAAAATAAATTTATTTTTAATAAAATATATTTTATAAAATAAAAGTTTTTATCTTTAGATAAAATATAATTTGTGTTTTGTATTTTTGAATGGGAAACTTCAAGTGTCAGAAATCTATTATATATTAATATTATATAGTAAAATACAACTTTGAAGTTTCCCTCTAAAAATGTCAACTAATTGATTCACAACAAAGTAACCAAATCTATAGCTTGATTTAGGTCTTCAGTGATTGCATTTGATATTTCATTGTAATGTCTGTTCCAAGTCATATCAAGCGCTTCTTTGAATTGGTTTCCTGCTTTTATTCCATCTCTTGCTATCTTACGTGCAATAAGGAAAGCTAATTGAGGCTCAGTTGGAGGCTTAAGCCCATTCATTGGTCTTGGGATGACAGGCTTAACTTTAATCCAATTAATTATTTTGTTGATGGGTGGAAACTTTCCAGGTCTTCTTCCATATTCAACATATTTCCAATATGAAGCCAAAGAAATATTGGCTTCAAGTTTGTTGTTTTTGAATTGTATTGTAACTGGCTTTAGAGATGAAATAAGGTTTCCTGAAGCTTTCTTGTCATCACGGATTAGTAAACCTTTATATGTCTGTATAAAGTCATTTATAAATGAATCTAAAGCTATTTGAAGGTTGTCAAAACTTAATGTTGATGTTTCCATTTTTCTGTAAGCTCATTTATTTTTTTGTTTTTGTGCTTAAGATAAGCTAAGAGATTGAAGAATTCATAAATGTTTTTCCTAAAGACGTCATCCCATTTGTCTCTGGTAAGCTGCCCGACATTGTCGACAAGCGCAAGCCAACTAAAATATCCTGTTTCATCTTCTCCCATTCCTTCTCCAGAGTAAGCACCTTGTCCGAATTCTTTAGTTTCTTCTTCATCCTCTTCATCTGCCAATTGAAATAGTTCGCTGTAGCCCTTATTGAAATCAGATATCGCTTTAGAAAAAAAAACAATATCTCATTAGCTGTCATTATGTCCAAATAGCTGTTTATGTCATTAACAACTTTATTAATGTCATATCCTTCAGCATATTTTTTTCCTTTAGGGATTATGAAGCAAGCTAATATGTTTCCAATTATTCTCTCATTTGTTTTACGTTTTGGATAAAATGTTTGGAAATCAATATATTGTGCAACAGTGAAGTTTTGAAGATTGACATCAACTTCATATTTTTCATCATTTATTGTGATGTTCTTGAACATTGCTTTGTCAGACAAATTGAATTCATTAAGCCAAAGTGCTTCAACTTGAAGTTTCCTGAATTCGTTTATTTGAAGATTCCAAGCTTCATCTTCAGTAATATTGTTCACAAAAGCTATTCTTGTAATCTCTTTCTCATAAGGTGTAAGCTCATCATCTTCAAGTCTTTCTTTAAGGTCGTAATATTCATTTATAGTGACATCACGCCAGCCATTCTTTTTCTTTAGTTCCATTTTCTTTCGTTTTTATATTTTTTATGTCCAAATGATAAAGTGTAAGTGTTTGATTCTAAATCTTTTATGCATTTCATTGCAAAGGCTGAAGCCATAACACAGTCATCGTGTGTCCCTGGAAGTCCATTGTAAGTTATTTGTCCAGAGTTAGTTATCTCCATTGCATATCCACCAAACTGAACATATTGCTCTTTATCATTTATAAGTTTAATTGTTTCATTCTCAACACGTTGTATTAAGTATTCTATAATCTCACGTTTAGATGAGTTAGATGTTGTGAAGTCATCAACAGGATATCCAGATAAATTGTTCTTAAGCATATCAAAATAGACACTTCCAATTGAGTTCTTTTCACAAAGTATTTTGCGGATTTTTTGCTTATCTAATTTCTTTATTATTCCAGTTATCCAAGCTATTTGCTCAACAGGGCTTAATGAGTTAGTCTTCTCTAAAACAACTTGCTCACCTGCTGCATTGAAGCCTGAAACAACTGTATAGTCATTGTTAGAACCAGTTCCCCAGTCTATCCCTATGAATATGTCATCATAAGAAGATATTTGTTGTTTAAGCCAGATGTCTTTAGATATGTCAAACACACCTGCACCTGTTTCAGAGAATTCACCAAGTATTTCAGTTATGAATTGTGCTTTAGGCATCTTCTTCCTGTAGAATTCAACTTTCTCAGGTGAAAGCATTTCTGAAGTATCAAACTTTGAAAGGTCAAATGATTCAACAACATCACTTCCGTTCAGTCCTTCTTCATAGTATTCATAATATATTCCAGTCTTCATTCTTGGAGTTGAAGTCATTAAAATGTTTGCGTGGTTAACATTTGTCCAAGGGAAAACTGTTGAGAATATGTCGTCTTGAATGTAAGCTGCTTCATCAATACAAAGAAGGCCGTTGTTCTTTATTGTGTAGCCACGTAATGATTCTCTTTGCTGGGCTGATTTGAATATTATTTGTGAACCATTTACAAGTGTTATCTCCATTCCTTGCTTGTCACATTTCTGTATAAGTCCAGATTCAACTATTCCATTGTAAAGCTCTTGGAATATCTTCTTGCAGTTTGAGAAAGTTATTGATACACAAATGTTTACTGAATTCTTGTAGTTTATTGAATGACGTAGAAGCTCCATTTCAATGAGGAAAGATTTGCCAATCTGGCGAGGTGACTTCACGACGAATATCTTTCCTGCTTTAGGTCCAGCTTTGGAAATAGCTTCGTGAACAACCTTCTGCCAAGGCTTTGGCTTGTAACCTCTAAATGTTATCTTCTCGTTATTCATCTCCAAACTTGAATTCTAAATTTTTAAGTGACACATCAATCTCTTGTTTCTCAACATACAATTGGTTTATCTTGTTAAGCATCTCTTGGCATTTCAAAGCTGTCTTCATATCGTTCTTTTCAATGGCTTTCTCTATCCAAGAATTTATTCTCTCGACATATTCAGTCCTCAAGTCAGTTATGTCGAAGTCTTTTGTAGATTCTTGAATGTCTTTCAAAGCTTCACGGACAAGACGATAAGCTTCACCTTCACTTATGTCATATCTATCCATAATAAAAAGAACAACTTTACGTCTTGAAAAACCTTCAGAAAGCTTGTCAATTATCTCATTCTTCCTTCTTTTTGTTTCCAGTCTTGGATTTGGCATTTCTCTTTTTGCTTTCACTTCCTGTTCCATTGTCTTTAGTCTCTATTTGTATTTCTTTGTTTTGATGATTTTCTAAATCAGCAAAATATGTCTTTCCTATTTGTTGATAAATATGAAGAACACAAACAGCACAAGAAAGGTCTCTTGAATATATTTTCTTTCCTGTAGCTGCTTCATAGACATTCATAACTTGTTCAGTCAAATGTCTTGGTGCATTACGAATATATTCGTGTCTTGCTGTCTCATAATGTGGAGAAGCTTTCTTTATTATATCCCATTGCTCTTCGTTGTATATCATTATTAATAAAATGTATTTATATAAAATATATGTTTTAAGAAATGAGTTTTTGAAGCCAGTTTTCAAAAGATGAAAAGTAGTCTTTCATTGTAAGCATTAAGCCAGAAATGTTTGATGACAATAAAGCAAGCAAAGCGACAATTGTCAAATTTAATATAGTGAATTCACTTATGCATAACAAATAGATTATTCCAGTCCACCAAGTCATACAAAGAGAACACCCAATTGGCTTAAGCTTAAGCTCATTGTAGTCAACTTTCATCTTAGTCTTCTTGTATATTATATTTGCGACAAGCTTCCTTATGTCTGTCATAATTCCAGAACAGTCAACTATGAAGCAAATTATAATTGAAATTAAAAATAAGTTTAATAATGTATTCATAATCATTTAGTTAGATGTTTTTATTCAATTAAATTTTTGTCCGACAAATTCGTGTTTACGTTGTGCAAGTATTCGTATATAACGTCCTTTTCCATCACTATAAAAGTTTCTTTTATGGTTTTCTAAAAGTGAAAGTGTGAATTGGTCTATATAATTATTATCATAAAATGAAAGCGGGACGAGGACAGGTTTATCATAATCGTAAGGAAATTCAATAGATTTATCAATAACTAAATATCCATCACCTATAACTGTTATGTCTTTATAAGATTTATTCAAAAAATTCCTATATTTCTTTATAGGTTTATTTATAATTAAATTAGTCATATAAATTGTACCATCAACATCAACATAATAATCATTAGTCTTTTTATTTATAAATGGAGTATTAAATTTAATGTTAGGTCTCCTAATGAATGTGCAGCCATATTTCATATATTCATCTATCCTCATTTGTGTCCCGAACAAAAAGAATTTACAATTAGTTCTATTTATCATTGGTAAAAGTTCGCGAACAATTTTTGAGAACGGCGGGTTCGTTATGATTATGTCTGCTTTTTCAAAAATGTCTTCGTGTGTGTTGAAGTCATCTGATGTGTGAATGAATTCTTTTAATTTATATTCTTCTTTATGTTCATTTAGCCAAATAGTGAACGCTGATGAATCACTATCGCAAGGTGAGTATATTATTTTATCCTTAAGTTGTTGAGTATCAATTATTTGTGTAAAAATATATTCAACTTCTTCCATTGTAGTATAATATTCATCTGTTGGTGTTATGAAATTTCGTTTTGCAATTATCATAGTCAATAAGTTAATATTTATATTTTCTTAATCATCTGAAAATAATGGTCATCATCTTTATAAGATTCATCTATCACAAATCCAAGTTTCTTATACCAATTGATCAACCATTCTACATTTTTTTCTGCTCTTAGCATAAGTGTAGTGCAGTCATTGTCCTTAGCACACATCCTTGCTAACTTAATTAGTCTTGTTCCAATGCCTTGTTTTCTTTTGTATTCAACTACACTTAATGTAGATATCCAACATATGTTCGGTTCATCATCTAAGTATTGAGTAGTTATCATACCACAACCATTGTCTATGATTATATATTGAGAATTACCCCAATACCATTTGTTGTTATGTATTGTGATTTCCATTATTTTAAATGTTTTTTATTTTTGTCTCTCACTTCCCAATTATAGCTTCCTGAGTTAATATCTTTGATTTCAATAATTATTTTATTAATTATATCGCATAAAACGCAGGCTAATAGAATAAATAAAATAATAAGTGCTGCAATAAATATTAATGTTTTCATAGTTTTTTAATGATTTTTATTTTTATCTCTTTTATTTTTGTCCAAATAGTTGTTGGAGAAACCTTGAATAGTTTAGCACAGTCTCTAATGTTTCCTAATTCCGCATAAGATAATATAATTCGTCTCTCGGGCTCATTCAGGTCATTCTGGATGATTCTTTTTATCCTGTCAATAGTTATATCATCTTCATTGAAAATGTCATCAGAGGGCTTGTATTCATCTTCAACAGCATATATGTTGAAACCTTTTAGTTTATTCTCCTTCGGTTTTTTCATTTTGTATCTCATCAGTTGTTTTTCTAAACTTCTCATAGTTCTTATAGAACGGAGATGTTGATGAGTTAACATTGTTTGATATCATCTTCCTTATATAATATTCTATCTCATTGCGTTCATAAAGTCCAACTATAAGAGATTCTTCTTTGTTCAATAGTTCAATATATAAGTCTTGACATAGGTCTTTAGAATAGGGTGATGAGAAGTTGTATTGCTTAGCTAACTTCTCAATCACCTTATTACGTGCTAAATTGTTAACAACTTGTTTCTTATTTAAGTGTGTCTTCATCATCGTAGCAAAAATCTTTGCTATATTTAGTATTTTCAACAGTGTGATAACTTACACCAGGGTTGTCCATAACACATTTGTTAAGGAATCTGTAGATATAGAATCTAAGTTCATCAGGAATGTCTTTGTATTCAATTTCGATTTTTCCAGTAACTGTTGTGTTTTCTTCTTTCATAATGTTAGCGTAGTCTATTTTTAGTTCTTTGATTTTGTTTATTGTCAGGTTTTTCTCATTGTTGAGAAAATAGATTGTAGCATCTTCTTCTTCAGTGAATTCACCTATTTTGTCATATATTTCTTCAAGCTGCTCATTGACAAAGTTCAAATGTGTTTGCTCAAGTATTATCTGTGCGAAGATGTTGTCTGATTGTTTGTTTGTCTTTTCCATAGTAGTATTTTTTGTATTTTTAGTATCTTTATATTTAATAATAATAAGTTTTTTGAAAATGGATAAAAAAATATTAAAAAATTTTCATTCTATTACATTTTTTATCCAACCCATTCGTTTCCAATAACTTATTTGAGATAAGTTTTTTATGTTGCATTTGTTCTTCAAATCCGTTGCTGAACTATACACATCTCCAGGTTTGAATCCATATTTGTTGCAAAGCTTTTTATGCATTGAGTCACAAACTATTACAGGTTGCAAATAATTCCTTGAATACAAATTAGGTGATTTGTCATTGTCAACTTTATTCCAAGTCTTTACAACTGTGTCATAGATAGTCATAAACAATTCATCAAAACCTTCACATTTTTCTTCATCAGGAAATTTCTCATATTCAACCTTGAAGTCAGGAATCTGAAGATATAATTTTATGTTGTGATATTGTGGATATTGAAGTCTCATTTTTCATAGTTTAGTTTATTTCATATTTTATAAGTTGTAGCTATATTTTTATTAATATAGAATATTTTTTTCTCAACTTTTTCGTTTCTTGATTTAGCTGTTATTGCATTCATCCATTGTTTAGCAGGATGTTCAGTTATTCTTGGATCTTCTAAATTGAACAAATATGCTTTGTTTCCGAACCAGTTGCAATAGTAAGCACCGGCAGCTCCAAGTCTTTCTTTCCATTTCATTACGCGTTCATATTTGTCTTGCTCTAAAATATATTCATCATATTGCTCGCATTTAGGATCTCTGTCTTTAAGCTCAATGATATATTTCTTTCCTTTATATATTATATAGCAGTCATAAGCAAGCTTATCATTTTCAGGTTCTCCATATTGAAGATTTAGTTGTTTGCAAAGCTGGATGAACTTTTCTCTGCCTGGTTTGTCTAATGTCTTTATGTTTTGTATCAGTTCTGAGTTTGTCATTTTTATTTAGTTTTATATTTTGTTTTATTTATATAATAATAAAGGAAAAAATAAAAATGGATAAAGAAATATGAAAAAATTTTTAGTTTGGGAAACTTCAAACCTCCAGATTCTATTATATATTAATATTATATAGCAAAATACACATTTGAAGTTTCCCACTTAAATAAATGATATATAATAAGTTATACACAACTAATTAGTTTTTAATAAGTTATATAACTAATTAAAAATTAAATAATTATATTCTTTTATAAAATTTAATCTATTTTTATTAAATTTTGAATCAAACTATAACTATATTATTATATAAATACATAAAATATAAAAATGAAAAGCAAATCTAACTATAAACTTTCACACCCTATATATGGAATATGGTGGGCAACATCTTTATATGGATGTTCTAAGACTATTGGATGCCATCAATCTTTAATATACAACAACCTAAAAAGAAAAAATATATTCAAAGAATGGACAATTGAAGAGACAAATGAAGACATAAACAACATCCCTATGAAATATGTCAATGCAACAAATGAGTTTGTAAAGAATGAGCATATGAACACTATTATGAAGATGGAAGCTGTAAACTATCAAGATGATGACAGGATATCTTTAGAAGAACAACTAATGAAAAATGTATCTGAATGAGAAAATGGGAAACTTCAAAGTTCCAGATTCTATTATATATTAATATTATATAGCAAAATAACAATTTGAAGTTTCCCACTTAACTAAATGATACATAATAAGTTATACATAAATAAATGATAGATAATAAGTTATATAACTAATTTATAATCAATAAAATAATGAAATTATGTAAAAAAGTTAAAATTTTTATCAAAATTTTTATTGAAAATATGAAATTTTCAACAATTTCATTATCCATTTTAATTTTTCTTATTATTATTAATTAAATACAAATACAAAACTACAAACTATGAAAAAGATAAACGAATATTCAAATGAGATTTTAGCTTCATATTATAAGAACTATGAAGTTTATGTTGTAACCTGCATTATAAAAGGAATGAAGAAAGACACTGAAAATGGTGTTCTTAGAAGCCAAATCTGGAATGGAAACAAACATAGCAATCCTTTCCAACAGAGATTTTGGTTAGACATATACAATGACAACAAAAGAAACGCTTTATTAAAAGAGACAAATGAAGCAAAAAGACAAAGATTAGAATATGAGATAATGTTCAACAATATATTTGATGAGATTTTAGTTTGGTTCTGCAAAGGATATGAATCAGATGACGAACTTGGTTCTATTCCTTGTGACAAGAATGAATCTTTGGAGTGGACAAAAGAATATACACAAGTATTTGTTGATGAAGGTGGTGATCCTGAATATAGCTGGGACAAACTTACAGAAAATGATGAGATTTTTTTAGAATGTGGCAGGGCACCTCGTTTAGCTATGTTAGACTTCATCTGGGAAACATTGCAATATTGTGATGACAAAGAGATTGACAAGCTTCTTAAGTTCGCTGATGAAGGCTATAAATCAAAATGGGTTAAATCAGATTACAATCCTAAGAGAAACCAATCAAAGAAGAAACAAGTTAAAGATTTAGAGACTGGAATCATATATGAAAGCCAGAATGACTGTGCTGAAGCAATTGGAAAGGTCAAATCATATATATCTAAACATAAAGAAAGATTTGTTTCAATTTAATGGGAAACTTCAAAAAATAAAAACAAGCATTAAATTTACATAAAAATATAACTATATTATAATATAAATACAAATAAAATTAAAAAACTATGAAAAAGATAATTTACATCTTAATTATAATATTTGGAATGACAATATGTTCATTTGGACAAATAACTTCAGAATATAAAGTTAATGTCATTAATGAAAATAAAATAGAGTTAAGGCAATATGATATTATTGATGGATTAAGAGGAGAAATAATAAGGCTTAACAAAACATTATATTTAGACACGATACAAGTAAAAAGACTATTAAGTTGCATTGATTATTGTTATGACAAAAAGATTGAGTTAGATAAAGATAGTTCAATTGTAAAAGAAAACATAAACAATGGAGACAAAATGTTCTTCAATATGTATTATAAAAAAGGTGATAAAAGTTTTGTTAGAATATCTATAAATGAACCTGACTATTATGAATCAATTTTAGGAATATCTAAATTTGTAATGATTATTGATTTATATGATGAAGATGACTTCATAAACATTTATAATTTATTGACAAATATATTCAGTGAAAACAAATGAAAAAGAGAATATTGTTCATACCTTCAACAATGGGTGGTGGCGTTTATTATTATAGAGTTTACACACCAATGAAATGTTTAGTTGAGAAACATCCTGATGATTTTGAAATAACTATAGACAACCATTGGAAATATACAGATGTTGAGAAAGACGAGATTGGAAAGAATTTTGACATTGTTTGTTTCCATCAATGTTTGTTCACTTCAAGTTTCCAAGAAGAAGTTTGGAAGATGATTATATATTGCAAGAAACAATACGGCACAAAGTTTGTTTTAGACATTGATGACTATTGGGACTACCATAAGAACCATCCTGCAAGAGAAGCTTGTGTTTTCAATATGTTTCCTGAAAAGATGATGATGAACTTCAAGTTGTTTGACTATGTTACAACAACAACTGAATATTTCAAGAACATTATAAGTGAATATTTTCCTGAAGACAAGATTTATGTTTTTGAGAATGGAATATCTTCTAATGATGAACAATTCTCAACAAAGAAGAATAAATCAGACAAGATTCGTATTGGTTTGACAGGTGGAAGTTCACACACAGAAGACATAAAACAATTGTTAGAGTTTCCTAAATATTTGACTGATAAACAATTAGAAGAAATAGAATTAGTTTTTTGTGGTTATGATGTAAATAACGCTGAAAAGGTTACTATTGATGAAAAAGGAAAGATAATATCAAAAGAGAAATTAGATGACAACGAAAATTGGTGGGTTCAGACAGAAAACAAGTTCAAACAAGAGGTAAAACATTATAAGCGAATAGAAACTAAAGACATTATGAAAGGTGAGTTTGGAAAGATATATGAAGACATTGATGTTCTTTTAGTTCCATTGACAAACAACAAATTCAACAGGTGCAAATCAGAATTGAAGTTCATTGAAGCAGGTTTCACAAACACCGCTGTGATATCAAGCAAAGTAATCCCTTATTCTAATTTTGGCGTGAATGAAGAAGATTGTTTGTTTGTGAAAGAAGCAACACCTCAAGCTTGGGCTAAAGCTATAAAGAAAATATTGAGAGACAAAGATTTGTTGAAAAAGATAAAAGATATAAATTCTTTACGTGTCAAATATTCGCGTAATTTAGAAGACATAACTGAAAAAAGATATAAGTTTTTCAGTGAAATTTGAAATCGTTTTGTTTAGTTTTGTTTTGTTAGAAAGCCCTCAAGTTCATTCTGAGGGCTTTTATATTTTAAGTAATATGTTTTATTTGCTTTCTTATGAAAGCACACCAGAGTGTCACTATGAAGCCCAGAGTGCTAATTATACACCAAATAATCAAGTTCTTGTTTACAGGATTTTTGATATATTTTATTGTCTCTATTTGAGAAATTTCTGATTCTTCTTTGTCTTTGTAAACCAAACTATCTTTTGTGTGCCATCTATCAACATATTTATATTGGATAATTGATTTGTTCTCTATTTCACCTCTCAAATATATAGAGTCAACCCACGCTCTTGCTTTAGCTTGTGAAGTTTCAAGTTCTAAAGTGTCATAGCTTCTAACTATGTCAACATATCTTTCGACAGGAATAATTACTGTTGAATCAAAATATCGAATAGAGTCTTTATAAACTATCTCTATTTTTTCATTAGATGTTGTTTCTGTGACACGAGAGATACTTTTACAAGAAAATAATATAAATATATATCCTAACAGCAAAAATGCAACCAGTGTCATTCTATGAACTTTAGATCGTCTAATCTGTTTAGCCATCCTTTCAAATATTTTTTGTTGTTTCCTTTTTTAGATATCTCAATAAGCCAAAGTCTTCTCATTTGCCAAAGTTTCTCAAAAACATCTCTTGCAGGTTTTTGGTTTAGTTTGCTTAATGTTATTGGTCCAACTATTCCATCAGCAGTGCATCCTAAGCAACGTTGAATTCTTTTTATTGCTGTAACACAACCAGAACCCCATCCCATTTGAACACATAGTTGTGCAATTGATTGGTTTTCAATTTGGTCAGCTTTGAATTTGTCCCAAAAGCCATTTATGAATATGTAAGTCCATTCGTCATCAGTTATGTTCTTAAGGTCAGAACAAGTCTTGTCTTTTCCAAAATATTTTTGATATGTAGCTATAGTTATGCCCTTCATAGTGCATCCACCTGCATCATCAGGGTCATTTGCATATCCACCTTCCCATTTCTTAATCCAGGGAATCATAAGTTTATAGTTTGCCATATAGAAATCTTATATCATTTTGACAATGATAAATTGTCATTATATAATTTTGAAACGTAAGTTTGTAATAATTATTTCAATTATTAAATTGCAAAATTTCATTATATCATTTTGACAATGATAAATTGTCATTATTCCTGTGCTGGATCATCATCTTCTTTATTGTTTTTAAGTTCAAGTTCAATCTCTTTAATCTTGACTTTAGAATCAATGTTCCTGTTCATTGCTTTAGTGAATTCCCAAAGTGCTCCAAGTCCTGTAAGTTCACCAACAGCAGCTAAAACACTTCCATCAACTATTCCAAGAGGTGGGACAACAAATGATGAAATTATCAATGCAACAGAAGTTATAGTCAATATTTTTAACCATATATCTTCTTTCCAGCATTCTTTGCATTCTTTTATAAATGTGTGATCTTTCTTCATTTTGTTTAGAAGAGGGCTGGCTAACCAGCCCTCTATAACATTTTTATTATTTATAGTTAGCTATTTCAGGGAAGTCAACTAAAACTTGTCCTGCCAATACCTTAGCACCTAAAATTGTTGGGTGAACACCGTCATCAAGCATACCATCATACCAAGTTCCATTATCGTCTTTGCAAACAGCTTTGTAAGCATCAACATATCTATATCCTGAATTTTTTATAAAATTATCTATTTTTGATTTTTCAGCAGAACTTGAAGATGAAGTTGGCCAAGGAATTGTCTGATATATCAAAGTTATTCCTCTTTCACGACATATTTTTTCAACTAATTGTGAGTAGTTCTTCCATAAAACTGAATTGTCATTCATTCCTAAACACCAATACAAATATTTAGGTGTTCCATATTTAAGCATTTGAACTAAATCAGGATATATTTCTTTAGATTCTGCTCCAGCAAATCCATCAAGCAAGAAACCATCTATACCATAAGTATTGATCATTTGATAAGTCCATCTTGCTTGTGCCATAGATGTATATGAATCTCCACAAACCCATACAGGTTTCATAAATCTGTCTGAACTTTGTGTAAGCTTGACACTAGTAAGTGTAATTGTAGGTTCAACAAAAGCACGTCCGTAGTTTACTTGTGCATTTCCTGTGTATGAATATTGTGAGTTCTGCCATTCCTGAACAAATGAACCACCACTTGAAATTATTCTCATTTTTCCACCATACCAAGTAAATGTTATTTCACACATAATGAAATCTTTTATTGTAAGGTTATGTGTGAAGGCAACATTGTTTACATATCCTGATTCTGAATCATATCTTTGAATTATTGCTTGTGTTGGCGTGATTTTAAGAATTTTACCATTAGTAGAATTTCTTGCAATACCAAACTTTATAGTATTAGATCCACTTAAAGTGTCAGCAAGATAACCTTTGAAACTTATTGTGTGGTTACATTTCAAATAACTTGGATATTCATCTGCAGCTATATAACCATAAGAACCACCTTCAATTGAATCAAAAGTTTTTGAAAAACCATTTTGTCCGACACTTGAGTAGGCAGGAATCAATTCAGGAATATTTTCTTTAGGAAATGACAAGTTTACATTTGCACTGTTTATGATTTGGTCAAAGTAGTCATTGATATCACTTGTTACTATACCACTTGATTGTGCAAAAGGATTAGAACCATCTTCATTAGCATAAACAACGTATCTTAAAGTATATGAACCTGAATATGAAAGTCTTATATATACAGCACCTTCTTCTGCTGTTACAGGGTCATAAGAACCTGAATTTCCACAGGCAAAATTTCTTATCTTTGTTTTGTTAGCATCATACACACAGCCTCCAATACCAGTTGTTGAACCATAAGAACTAATAAAACCAACACCCCAATAAACTTTTTTACCATCTAATTTTATGAAGTCTGTAGCTTTATATCCTGATGAAGCAGAAGAAACTGTTCCGTTTGCATTTATATAACCATTATATAAATTATTAAAATCTATAAGGTTGAAAGAAAAATATTCATTTGTTTCACCTGTAAGTGTTTTTTCAACCAAATTATCTTCAAGTTTGTCAGCATTTATAGCTCCATTAGCAATATTATTAGTATTGACTTGTCCATCACCTATCATTTCAGAATTAACATATCCATTAGGAAGTGGTGATTGATAATATATATTGTCAGGTTGAATAATACCATAAGCTTCTACAGATACAGGAGTTCTTGCTGATGTTGATACGTTTGAACCATCAGAATATAATCTTGTGGCAAAAACAATAGATTTGCAGTCTCTTGGAATCTCTAAATCAACTGTAGTATCTTTAATAACTGGAATACCAACGTGTTTAGCATCATAGTGCACACTTGTGCAAAGATAATCACCGTCAACTAAGTCCTGATAAGTCATATTGTTAGTAGTAGGTCTATCTTTCTTCAAGAATGTTATATAAGAATAATAAGTAGCGTTTGCTTGAACCCTAAGATATCTATATTTGCCTATTTCCTGTGTGTCGAAAGAAGCAACAGTTATTCTTGAAGCTCTTGAATTACCATAAGAATAGTAATAAACAACAGAAGAAGCAGCAGTTGTAGAAGCATTATTAAATCCATAAGAGCCTATAGTTGAAATTGTTAATTCATCACTTAATGTTTCATCATTAGTTCCGAAAAGAATATTCTTTATTACCCTTCCCTGATTAGCTGACAAAGCCTTTGATGTTTCAGTTGAATCAAGATTATCAACACAAATATTAGTCAAAAGATTTTCAACTTGTGTCTCATATTCTCCCAATGTGTCATTTACAGTAGTTTCAAAATCATCTTGTTGCGTATCAATAGCATTTGTCAAATCAACAAGAGTAGTTCTTAACTTTGCAGCAGTAATTGATTGTGTATTATTGTCAGGAAGATTAGTGTTTATCTCCTGAATTATGTCAGTGAAATCAGCCATTTTTTATTAAAATATATTTTATTTATGAATAATATAAATTTTTAAGATTTAGTTTTTCTGAAAGAAAAACATCAAATGTAACGTTCAACATATTTGAACCAGTCATCAGAATAAGGTTCTGGTGCAAATTCACCCAATTCTAACTTTATTTGTGCACATAATGAGTTGTTAGGTGTAGTTATTGAACAAGTCATATAGGCACCTGCACATTCAGCAGAGAACTTTTCAGTGAAAGTTGTGACGTCTCCATTAGTCCAGTTCAAATTATCAAATTTTTGCATTATAGTCTTAATCAAATTGCCAAAGAATTGGACAGCAGTGCTTTGAATCTCTAACTTATTTGATTTGTCTAAAGTAAGTCTATCAACATAAAATAATGTAAATGAATAAGTTGTGAATTCCTCACCAACATTATGTGTGTTTTGTGTAACACAGAAAGCAGAATATTTCTGTTGATATTCATCCTTGTTCAAGTCAAATATGTCACCACTTTCAACTATTCCATTAACATTAGGCTGGTTCTTTGCTATCCAGTTCAATAAGTTTATAGTCTCTAAAAGTGTCATAATATAATGTTTATATTTTTATTTCAATTTTGACAATTGAAAAATTGTCATTATGATCTGTTAGGCCAGTTCATTCCTCTTTGGCAACGATAAGGCCAAGCTCTGAACCAACCTCTTCCTCTTGCTCCACCTAAGAATATTGATGGGTTAGCAGCACTATATAAAGTAGAACGAATCTTCCAGGCTTGCCATTCAGTAAGTTCAGGAATCTCATTAAGATGTTCCATCAAATAGTTCTGAAGCAAGTAAGCATAATGGTCAGCTTTAGTGTCATAATGGTTCTTCATAGTCAATGTGTCATCCATTCCAGCATAGTCCATATTCTCATCTCTTGTCTGAATCAATCCAGCATTGTCAATCTTATAGTTAACCATCATAATGACTTCAGCTATAACCTTGTAAGTAATGAACATCTGTGCTTTGTCAAGTGCGTCTTTATAAGTCTTGTTTGCAGGAAGATCTATCTCATTGTTCTCAACCAAGTCCTGAAGCTTCTCTAAAAGCAATGTTCCAAGTATCTCTTGAAGTTCGTCTTCTTGAACTTCACGTATTGCTGTAGCCAAAACCTTTGAGTTGACGTTGTCAGATATGTTAGAATTCAATCTGACGAAATCAGGTGATGTAAGTAAAACGTTTCTCATATCTAATATTATTCATTTTTTTCTTCAAGTGCGTCTAAAGCAAATGGAATAATTGTTATTGAATTGTCAATTCCAAATATCT
>Ga0310691_10002124_pt1 | contig 27417 bp, 19 predicted proteins | sample 176DNAGHGlowgp2_FD_203887 | JGI IMG/M metagenome (GOLD analysis project Ga0310691, IMG submission 203887) | Sheep rumen microbial communities from Palmerston North, Manawatu-Wanganui, New Zealand - 1766 DNA GHGlow gp2 (v2) (version 2) | ecosystem: Host-associated > Mammals > Digestive system >... | reverse complement strand
GCTTGTCTACTATCTGTGTGAAGGTGTCGCAGTCCGATATGTCGATGGATGGCTCATGAGCTTCCGAAGCGGGTGCGTCGGCTGTGAGGTCTATGGTGGTTTCGGCCGTGACTGTTTCGGTCGAGACAGTGTCATTGGAATCCGCTCCGGTCTGCGTTTTTGTGTCATTTTTGCCACAGGCTGCGAGAGCGGCAGCCAACATAAGGGTCAGTATAATGGATATTGCTTTATTCTTCATTTTTATTCTCCGATTTCTAACTTTGTTTTTCGATTTTTATCTGTACATCTTATTACAAAACATATTTAAATTCAACATTTTTATGATAAGATAAGAATATCGTGTAGGGATCGATCCTATGTGGGAGATTGATGGCGGGCGGATCATGAGAAAAATCCTTCGAAGGGAAATGAACGATATGGAAAAATATATCCTGGTGGGAGTGGCGCTTGATGGTTATGACAGGGAAGAGGCTTCTCTTGACGAACTGGCGATGCTCCTTGACACTGCGGGCGGAGAGGCAGTCCTTAAGGTGGTACAGAATCTGGACAGATTCGATCCGCAGACATATATAGGAAAAGGAAAAGCAGAAGAGGTAAAAAACTGTGTGGATATGTATGAGGCTACGGGCATCATCTGTGATGATGAACTGTCGCCCGTACAGATACGGAATCTGACTGATATCCTGGGATGTAAAGTGATCGACCGGACGATACTGATCCTGGACATTTTTGCGGCCCACGCGTCCACAAACGAGGGCAAGATACAGGTGGAAATGGCACAGCTAAAATACCGATTCTCACATTTGCAGGGCCTGGGCAAAAGCCTGTCCAGACAGGGCGGTGGAATAGGCACCAGAGGCCCTGGCGAGACTAAGCTGGAGACGGACAGGAGACGGCTACAGAAAAGGATCTCAGCCCTGTCCCATCAGATATCAGATATGAAGCGTGTCCGTGAGACCATGAGAAAAAAGCGTGATAATGAAGGCATCCCTGTGCTGGCGATAGTGGGCTATACTAATGCGGGCAAATCCACCCTTTTGAACAGGCTGACCGGAGCGAGCGTACTCGCCGAAGATAAATTATTTGCGACGCTTGATCCTACAACGAGGTACTGCAGGCTTCCACAGGGACAGCACATTCTTTTTACGGATACCGTAGGTTTCATCCATAAGCTTCCCCATAATCTGGTGGATGCTTTCAAGAGTACGCTGGAGGAGGCGGGATATGCCGATATCCTGCTTCATGTGGTGGACGGTGCGGATCCGGAATTCGAGCTTCATATGAAGACAGTGTACGAGACCCTGGATGAGCTGGACATACGGGGCAAAAAGGTGATAACGGTATTCAACAAGTCGGATAAGTATGAGCAGGACAGTGGGATCGGTTATTATCTGAAGGACGAGCGCGCGCAAAAGTGTGTGCGCATATCAGCCCTGTCAGGAAAGGGAATAGATGAACTCCTTGAGGTTATAGGAGATGTTGTCAGGGACGGTTATGTGCTCAAAAAGATGATGTTTTCCTATGACCAGGTGGCACAGCTTGAGCGCCTTAAGCGGACCGCGCAGATCGTGTCCCAGGAGTATCTCGAGGATGGGATAAGCGTGGAGGTGTTTATTAAGGAAGATTAAAAAAGGCTATCGCATTGATGATCGGATCATCGAGCGATAGCCCTTTATTTAACTTAACTAAACAGATGAATCTTATCAGTCGTCTTCATCCTTTACAGTCAGCTTGCAGGTGTATTCGTATTCGCCGGCTTTAGCGGTTATCTCGCACTTGCCTTCACGCTTTGCCTTTATCTTTCCGTCGTCATTTACCGTGGCGACCTTTGTTTTTGAGGAATCCCAGTAAATCGGAACTCCGGCAGGAGCATTGTAAAGCTTTAACTTTTTGCTGGTACCGGCCTTCATGGTGAGCTTCGTGGCACTTAAGTAAGGAAGCTTTACATTAAGCTTAGCCTTATATTTTGCCGCATTCTTGCCCTCACCGAAATATACGGTGACAGTGGCTTTTCCATGTTTGCCTTCCTGTCCGGCTGTGATCTTCCCGGTCTGAGAATCGATGGTGGCCAGAGATTTGCTGATGGACCAGCTGGTTGGCTTATAGAGGTAATCCGAATCTCCCTTAAGATAATCCTCGGCATAGATGACCTCACCTCTTTTGGTGATGGTCAGGGGGCTTAACCTGGGCTGATATACCACGCGTTCGATGGTCTTTACTGTGCTGCCTGAGGTATCGACGGCGTTTATGGTGACCTTTCCGGGCTTTTTGCCCACCAGGATCCCCTTTTTTGAAACCTTGGCATATCCCTTGGGATCGACGACATACTTCTTTATGGGTCCCACAGATGAAAACTCTGAGGAAATGTCGACCTTCTGCTTGGCCACTACGATGGGCACGCCGTTCAGGGCTGTGACATATTGCTTTTCGGGAATGACATTAACGCTCACCGAGTTTGATGATACATTTTGGAGTGCTTCAAAGTTTTCTGCTTTTGCAGCGAAGTCAGTGGAAGTGTTTTCAAAAGAATCGAAAACAATCTCCTCGGCGTAGATATTTGCTGATAAAACAAAAATCATTAACAGCGTGATGACTGATCTGATACTATTTTTGATCATAATCCGGTCCCCTTTCGTTTTGAATATTTCTTCTTATGATAAATGATTTCACTGGGATTGTCTATAGGGGAAATAAGAAAGCATCTTCTGTGAGTCGGCTGGAATGGTCTGTTGAGAATATTTTTTGTATAAAGACATTCTCTGTCATTGTAAAAGTGTAGACTGTCGGTATCTGATGAAGATATCGGCAGTTTTTATTTGGTAAAGGTGGAGGAAATGATGAATCTATTAAAAAAATTAGCAGGAGTGTTTATGACCTATTCGGTATGTTATGCGCTGTTGGCGGCGGCGTATGCCTATATGCTCTTTAAGGGGAGGACTCAGGCATGGGATGGCGTAAATATTGCGCTTATGCTTTCAGCAGGATTATATACCATATATTTTTACTGCTTCAGGGGATTTATCAGGAATTGTTTTGGCCGCAACAAAGAAGTGGCAGCGGCGCTTAAAGAATATGAAGAAGAACGTGCTGCCAGGACTCATGACAGGATAAATGAAGAAAAGGAATTAAAAAGGGAGGAAAAACGTATGAATGCTCTTAAAACAGACGATAACGCAAATGGTAAAAAAGGAATGTATTATCCTATGGTGGCGGATGCCGAGCAGAGGCTTCGCAGCATATGTAAGGAAGCCATCGGGATCAAATATGGGGATGATGAGCATATCGAGGCCCTGGAGCGTATGGAGTATGAGTTTTTGCTGCTCAAGAGACAAGGAACGGAGTTCGCCTTCCTGTATATGAGAGAACTTATGCGTACGCTGGGACTTAAGGCTTCTGATGTCATCATAAGGGGCACAGGCGCCGGATCCATGATCGCGTATCTTTGTGATATTTCGCAGCTTGATCCGCTCAAATATGATCTGGATCAGTCTTTTGGCTCTACTGATGTTGCGAAAAAGCATCTTGATCTGACGATCTGCATCCCGACACATATGATGAGGGAAGCCATAGCCATTTGCAACGCAATGGAGGGCGTGGATTATGTGGTGGAACTGATCCCTAATATGGACAGCATGATCTCTCATGTTAGGCTGATGTTTGTTCCGGAGCATGGCGATGGTGATATACTGCCGGCAGATATTAAGGATCTGCGAAGCTGTCCGGAACTTGCGGTGGATACGGATCTTTTTTATGTACAAAGCATTCTGGCTATGAGCGGATTGGATATTTTGAGACGACTTTCGATGAACCTTGGTATCGATCCTGCGGGGATCCCCACAGATGATAAGGAACTGCTTGAGTTTTTTACCTTAAATATGGAAGACGGACATCTTGATGATATATCTGAATTCTGTGAACCGGAAATCCGCGAGATGGTTAAAAAATCAAAGCCTGAGAACTTTGAGGAACTGGCAGACGTATTGTGTAAGGTATATGGCGATGCTTTTTCAAAGGCGCAGGCGCTGTCATATATGCTGGTGTCATGGCGGCTGGGATGGTTTAAGATACATTACCCTGAGAAATTCGCAGGATACATAAAGGAATTAAATTATCAAAGATCGGGCATGCCTACAGTCGAAAATGACAGGAAAAGCCGCCGTATCATAGCTATGGATGATGTGGTCAGCGCAGTATGCGGATATTTTGAGGTGGACAAAAAGAAACTGCTTTCATCCAGGAGGATCAGGGAAGTCGAATATCCCAGGGATATCGCGATCTACCTGTCCAGGGAACTGACGGGATGCAGCATATTTGAGATCGGGATGAGATTCGGCCATAAGCCATATACCGAAATGCTCTTTAGTCATCAGAAGATCCGCCGTCAGGCCGAAGAGGACGGCAAAGTCTGGGAAGACATAAATAATGTCAGAAAGGTGCTGTTTGAAAACAGGCTGAATGTATGCTAAAGTACTTTTATGGGGCGGCCTCCAAAAGAGCCGACAGCCTATGAAAACAGATTTAAAAAAGGAGAAGAGGATATGTTAGGGGAAAAAGGTATCAGAATGGATGAAAGTGATTTGCATAAGCGTGAGAACTATATATGTCCATCCTGTAAAAAGATTTATAAGCTTAAGATGCTCGATGAGAAGGTATGTAAGAAATGCGGGACTCCATTGATTGAGGCTGAACCCAGGATTTACAAATGAAAAGAATAGCAAGCCTGTCAGAACTTGCCGGGCGTGATCGCGAGATCTTTACAATTTATAATGAGGTTCAGTTAAAGCGGATAAACAAGCCGGGTATAGGCATATTTATAGCGGAGAGCCCTAAAGTTATCCGCAGAGCCATAGAGGCGGGCTACATCCCGATATCACTTCTTACGTCCATAACCGAGCCTAATGAGGATGAGGCCTTTGTGCTTGATGCGTGTGAGAATGTATCCGGATATCTGGCGCCTGATGAGGTGCTTAAAGCAATAACAGGATATGCTCTTACGGAGGGCATGTTCTGTGCCATGGAAAGAAAAGAAGAGCCGGATTTGGAGGAAATCTGCGGGGACAGGTGCTTTGTCGCAGTTTTAGAAAATGTCACTAATTCCACTAATGTGGGAGCCATTTTTCGGTCGGCTGCAGCCATGGGAGTGGAGGCCATCCTCCTTACATCAGACTGTACGGATCCTTTGTACAGGAGGGCAGCAAGGGTGAGCATGGGAAATGTGTTCAATATCCCATGGACGGTAATCCCGGGTGAGTGCGATTACATCAGAGTGCTTAAGGAGATGGGCTTTGAGACCATAGCCATGGCCCTTTCTCCCAATGCAGTGGGACTTGATGATCCGGTTTTGAAATGTATAAAAAGAAAGGCCGTGATCCTGGGAAATGAGGGCTATGGCCTGACTGAGCAGAGCATTAAAGAATGTGATCATGTGGTGATGATACCGATGGCCGCCGGAGTGGATTCTTTGAATGTGGCCGCTGCCAGCGCCGTGGCATTCTGGGAGTTGGGGAAGTGATGTGATGGATGACGATTATTGATAGTTCCTTGTAGAAGCTGAAGACGCCCGTTTAAGGGCAATTAGTTGTAAAAGATAGTTGATCCAGACATGCATGAAGTTGATCGTGCAGTCAGGGAGAGTATCGAGGAATGTGTATTGGCGGACATTTTATTGGAAGAGAGGTATTACTGTGCTGTTATCTGTGAGCAGGCTAGAATGTTTAGTTAATATTTTGGTATAGAGACATTTTCTGTCATTATAAAAGTGTAGAATGTTGGTATCTGATGAAGATGCCGGCATTTTTTGATTTTGGAAATAATTACTAATTGATATCTTTATTTATATAATTGTTCGTTGTAAATGTTAACAAAAAAACTATGAGGATTCCTTGATTTTTGGGCAGAATTAATGGTATAATGTTCGTTGAATTGGTTGACAAATATGTGGAGAGGGATACAATGATTACAGCACAGCACAGCACAGCACAGCACAGCACAGCACAGCACAGCACAGCACAGCACAGCACAGCACAGCACAGCACAGCACAGCACAGCACAGCACAGCACAGCACAGCACAGCACAGCACAGCATAACAATTTATCATTAATTTAGTCAAAAAACGTTAGACAAAGCAGATAAAATCTGTTTTGTCTAACGTTTTTTGTTGTTATATCAATTATTAAGGAGGAATAAAAATGATTGATAAGAAAAAAATGGCAACTAAGATAGACCAGGCAAAAGCGTTGGCTGACAAGTATGAACTTAAAATGTTAAGTAATGAATTTGAAATGCTGAAAAAAGTCAATGATGATTACAAAATAAATGTATTATTTATTGGAGGGTATAGTGCCGGTAAAAGTGCGTTGTTAAACTGTTTGATCGGAAGCGAAAAACTTGTTGAAAATCAAGCTCCTGAAACTGCGATTGCAACGGAATTGTGTTTTGCAGAGGTTGATTCGATTTATGCTGTGGATATGGATGGAAAAATGGCAAGATTATCTTCAACTGATCAGGCGGATCCGGAGAAACATAACCATTTGGTTTATAATATATTTTCTGAGCAATTGAGAGATTTGCCCGAATACATAATGGTAGATACACCAGGTTTTGATTCCGGAATTGAAAGACACAATAAGGCATTAATGCAATATATCGGAAATAAAGGGACCGCATATATTATTGTTGTTGATTGTGAAAAGGGAACATTGTCGAACTCGGCTTTGAATTATCTAAATGAGGTATCTCATTATAGTAATGATATAGCGGTTATTATAAATAAATGCGATAAGAAAACAAAAGATGATGTAGAAGCAATAAAGAATCATGTAGTGGATTTGATTGTTAGCAATTGCGGTAAAGAGTGTCCGGTTATAACAACATCAAAATATGACGATGATGTTTCAGTGAAATTAAAATCATTAATTCATGAATTTGATCCTCAGGAATTGTACGAAAAGAATATTGGTTCATTAGTAGAATCTAAAATATCAGATTTGAAGAAGGCATTAACTATAATCGAGAAAAATGAATTTCTTGATGTGAGCGATTTTGATATAGAAATTGCCAAAAGAGAAAAAACTAAAGAAAAGTTACAAAAGGAAATTAAAATCAAGCAAGAAAATATGAAACGTAAAAAGCGTGATGAGATTAAGAATAGGATTGTTAATGATATCAGTGTGAAACTAAATAATAATGCGAGAGCTTTAGCTGATGCGTATAAGACAAGCGTTGAGTGTTTACAGGAAAAAGTAATTTCATTAGTACGTCCGATTATCGTTAAATCTGTAAAAGATTATGAGATTGAATCATGCGAAGAACTAATCAAAAGCATTGAGGTGGCAAATTTAGATTTTGGTGAAGGGATAGATGCAGAAGAAGTAGGGAAAATTTTAAGTGATGTATTAGTTAAAATTGAAAGTGTTTCAAATGCCTTGAATTCTGTAAGGCTGAGTGAAGAAAATGAAGGGGGGGTTGATACAAGTAAATATAAGGCAATTATGTCATTGCTTGCTATTACAACTGATGTGGTAGCACCGCCATTAGAAATACTTATTGTATTTTTGCCGGATATTATCAAACTGGTAAATGTTTTTATGGTAAACCATCAAGAACAACAGTTGGTTTCAGAAATTCAGAAAAAGGTCATTCCGCAGATTGCTAATAAAGTCGCAGAGCAACTTGATACTTCTCTTGAATCTGTAGAACAGGTAATGGTACAGAATATTGAGGACGCAGTAGTGGATTTATTGCAGGTTGAAACAGATGCGTTGGAAAAAGCAAAACAGAAAAAATCTGAGAAGGAAACAGAATTTAATAATTATATTTCTGAATTGAGATCAGATATAGCGTTGTTGGCATAAAAATGAATATGGGGGATTTATGAATTACGAAGAAGGTATTAGTCAAATATTAAGAGGTTTAAAGGAATATGAGGGCTTTTTCTCCAGAGATTATTATTTGGATTTTGAAGCCAAATCTCAGGGATTGAGGGAAAAAATAGAGGAGTCTATGAAAGAAGGCCGATTATTGAAAATTGGAATTGTCGGAGAAATAAAGGCCGGAAAATCATCGTTCTTGAATTCTCTAATATTTGATGGTGAAGATTTATTACCAAAAGCCAGTACGCCTATGACGGCTGCTTTGACAAAGATAAGTTATGCTGAAAATAATTCTGCAAAGATTGTTTTTTATGGCCAAAAGGATTGGGAAAGAATAGAAACACTGGCTAGTGAATACGATGCATGTTTGGACGATCGATATAATGCGTATCTTGAACAAGTGTCGAATAACAATATGTTGAGAGAGAATAAGCAGATTCCGAAGGATAGGGAAGAGTATAAAAAAATATGTAATGAAGATATCCCTATACAATATAGAAGTTGTCGTGAACTAGTAGATATATCAAAAAAGTCAAGTGTGGATATTTATGAGTGTTTAGGTAAAGAACGTATTATTGATTGTGATAATTTTACTAAAGATTTAAGTGAATATATTGGCGCTGATGGGAAATATACAGCTATTGTAAAACACGTAGAATTGGGAATGAAAAATGAGTTGCTTGCTGATATTGAGATTATAGATACACCAGGAATGAATGATCCAATCGTAAGTCGAGGTGAAACTACAAAAAAATTCTTACAAAACTGTGATGTAGTATTTTTATTAAGTTATTGTGGGCAGTTTTTAACGCAGGAAGATATCTCATTTATGATTGAAACGCTTCCGCGTGAAGGCGTAAAAAATATTGCCATCATTGGAAGCAAACTTGATTCAGGGGTTCTTGATAATAGTAAGTTTAAAGAGTTTGAGAAAGCAGTAGCATACTCTAAAAGGTTATATGATGAACAGGCCAAGTCAAATATTGAAAAAGGCATGCTCGATGATAGTAAAAGGGAGATTCTTTTAAAAATAAAAGAGTCCTTGCCTCCGGTATATACTTCTTCATTAATGTATGACATTGCCAAAAAAAGGAAAAAAGGTTTACCGCTGGCGGAATATGAAGAGAATATTATAGAACAATGTAAAAAAAGGTTTGAGGGGTTTTCAGAAGATGAAAAATATCTGATAAAATTGTCAGGAATTGTTAAGGTTAGAAGTGAAAAATTAAAACAAATTAAAGAACAAAAAGATATAATTATTGAGGAAAAAAATAAAACTATCGTTGAGGATAGCAAGGATAGTTTACGAAGTATTCTTGGATATATTAAGACACAGGTTCAAGACAATTATTCTAAAGTTAAAGATGGTGATATTGGTAAATTAGAGAGACAACTTCACGACATCAAAAAAATTTTTGATAGTTTAAGAAATGATGTGAATGGTATTTTTGAAAAATATAAATTGGACGCTTCGTGTATTTTGAATGGGATGGAAACAGAAATAGATCAAGAAATTTCGAATCATCTTTCGTTGAACATAACTTCTGATTCTCATGTGGAATATCACACAGAAAAGGTAGGAATCTTTAAGAAAGAAGTTATCCAAGAAAATGTGATTACCAAAAGTGCAAGTGTATCCGATGCTATATCTAATATAAGATCATATATAGCAAGGTGCAAGGATATGGCTAATAAGACTTTCTCAAAAGCAATTAATGTTGATAAATTGAAGAATGAGATTAAGACAGAAGTATCAAAAGGCTTTAACGCGACAAATCAAGAATTAAATGAGAATGATATTTTGATTCCATTAGATATCGTGGTGGGGAAGATAAGTATACCCGTAATTGATATTAATATGGATTCATATGAAAGTATGATCGTTGATGCCTTTAATAAAGCAGTGGTGTCCGGTGAGGAAATTGAAGAACTGCGATTGACACAAAATAGGACAATGACGAAAATCGCAACTAAGTTAAAAGATGAAATTCGAAATTGTAGAAGAATCACAGAGGAGATAATGGAAGAACAGTCAAAAGTATTTGTTGACAATATAATAGATACATTGAGCGACAATGAGAAAATGATTGAAAATAGAATCAAAGATAAGGAAGTTAGTATTAAAAAATATGATGAACTTAATAAGTTGTTACCGGAATTTATAATGATGATAAATCAGTTGGAGATGTGATATATGGCTGGTATTTTTGATCTTGATGAAGATTATGATGAAGACGAATTTTGTGATGAAGATGAATTTTGTGATGAGGAATTTGAAACTAATGAATATATCAAGGATGAATCGAAAGCCATTGAACTAATATCAAAAATCTTATCTAAATCACAATTTGACTTTGAACTGGAGAATAGAAAAAAAAGAATTAATGATATGTTAAATTGGGAAATACTTGGTAAATTAAAGTATTTAAATTTGCCAGATGAATCTCGTATGCAGATTGAACTTTCAAATATCTGCAAAAAACTTTTAGAAGGAAAAAAGTATAATGCCATAAAGGATAAGGCGTTAGTTGGTGTAGGCGGGAAATTTAGCGCCGGAAAATCAAAATTCATTAATTCATTGTTAAAGATATCTGAACTATTGCCGGAAAATCAAAATCCAACTACATCTATTGCTACATATATTGTAAAAGGTCCGCAGGATATACGATTGTATACAAAGGATAATTGCGTTTGTTCAATAGGTGTAAATGAATTAAATGCATTGACACATAGTTTTTATGAACGATATAAGATCGGTTTTTCGTTATTTGTTGACTGTGTTGTAGTGAGTAGTGACACAATGCCATTTGATGACGTAGTTTTTTTAGATACGCCTGGCTACAGTAAAGCTGATTCATATGAGGGCGTAGTTGGAAATACTTCAGATAGAGAAAAAGCACAACAACAGTTATCGGGCGTGGATTATTTGATTTGGCTTATTGATATTGAAAATGGTGAGATGAGCACGTCAGATGTTTCTTTTTTAAAATCATTAAGAATTGAAAAACCAATATTGGTTGTATTAAATAAAGCTGACAAAAAAACGGATTCGGATATAGAAAAAACGATTGAAAAAGTAGAACTTACCTTAGACGCAACTGATTTAAATGTGTATGGTGTGACAGCATATTCTTCTTTAAACGGTGAAGAATGGAAGAACAATATGATCGAACTTTTTTTTGATGAGGTTTCAGGTGAGAAAAAAAGTAAAACTGATGCAAATAAACAGTTGGAGTCTATTACAGATATTGTGAAAAATGATATTAAGGGTAGACTGGATTCTGTTAGTGGTGAGTATAATTTCTATTATAATCTTTTGTACATTACAAATCATGTTTTTGAAATTATGAGTTTGGTAGATTTATATGGTGAATCTCAGGAGAAATATAGAAATTTGCTTAGGTGCAATACGATAAATGAAATAAATGCGTATGAGATTCAGGGAGAGATTAAAAAATATTATGAGGGGGGAGCATGTCCGATACAAGCCAAGTCTTAGCTTTGATTTCTAAACTGATGATAGATAATTTAAGAGAAACTGATGAAATTACTGATTCTTACAGGAAATTATATGGTTTCTTTAACGGTGATTTTGTTAAGACTTTGGATCAGGGCTACTATAATGATAGTGCAACATTGATATCAGAAATTCGCCATGAATTATTGCATATGCGTTTTTGGGATAGTGTTCCGATGCTGTTTGCGAGGTATTATATAAATGTTTTTTCTGCATTGGAGGATATGCGTCAATATATAAATCGCATAGTTGAGTTAAAAGACTGGTTTTTTGAAAATGACAGTATTCCTGTTGTTTTTGTACATAGTAATGTTGATGAGACTACGATTTCAGCTGTTACATATGATGAGAAAATAATTAAGGTGTCTGAGGAGGAGTATGTACTAATTTGCAATGAACTTGATAATTATAATATTGAGCAAAAAAAATTGGTTCGCTTCTTTATAGTTGAAATAAATAATTGGAATACGAATAATTGTTTATGTATATGGCAGGAGAAGATATTTGAAGAAAACGATGTAGTTGCCTGTTTTCAAAAAGTAAATAGTGTAAATATCGTTTTTGGGAAAAGTATTTCACATATTAATCGACGATTATTATCAATTAATTTTCCAAAGATATGTGTTTTGTCTTCCGATGAGGTCCTGACACAATTGGCTGAATCTTTGATAATAAAAAGTGAGAAGATTGGGACATTGTTGCCGGAGGAAAAATTTTTTTCGCTTTTGTATAACAAAAAGGGGGACAGAACCTATAGGGATGAAATAAATAAAATCAGGCTACAGTTGTTTCGAGTTGAGGCCTTTTACAACTATGAGATTAGTAAGATTAAACTGATTAAAGAAGAAATGCATGATGATTTATTGCATCTTTCAGAAGGTGAAATTAAAGAGCTTATTTCAGAGTTGCTAAAAGAACAACAGGGTAAAGAAAGATTGCTTGATGATAAATTAGATGAATACCAAAAAATATGTTCAGAATTTATTAAACGTTTGATTGATTATGCTTTTTTGCGTGAAAATAAGTATACTGGTTTAAGTCGAAGATGTAATTATCGATTTGATCCTTATTTGGAACCATTATTTATTGAATTGGTTAGAAACGATGAGGATCAAAGAGCTGCGGAATGCTTAAGGTGTATGCGTGATGCACAATTAGATGAAGTACCTATATATGATATTTGTTTTAAATACTCACATGGGGAGCACCTTGATGATAATGATAAGAAGGTGATATTGAACTCGACAACAAAAAGCGAATCGATAGCAAGAGTTAAAATTTTGTTGAGTGATGAACTTGACTATGAGGAAGAACAATTATTGGAACTGGCTGATGCTATAAGTGAACCAAGAAGTGGAAAAGAATACTTTTGGGCGGCAAAACGAGCTAACCGTGATGGGCAATATAATAAAATAGCAGAAGACTATTTTAAAAAAGCATTTGAAAATGGTGAAACGCAAGCCGGAGATTGTCTTGTTAAAATGTACCAGGATTATGGTAAACCTTCTTTAACTGATTTGGCAAGCATGATGATCCCGGAAGCAAACTATAAATTGGCTATGGAACAGTCAGATGACAATCTAAAAGATGTCTGGGTAAATTTGAAAATAGCTTCAGCAAAAAAACATATTGGGGCTATTAAAATTGTTGCTGAATGGTTGTTTAAAAATATAGAAGAGTTATCATTATCGGAAATGGAAGATCCTAAAAACAAGGAAGATGCGATCAATGCTATCATAATATATGAGTTTCTTCTAAAGAATGATTATAAGGAGGAATATCAGCTTCGAATAGGTTTGATATATATAAAACTGCAAGATTATAGAAGGGCTCTTGATCACTTGGAAAGCCTGGATGATCCAGAAGCGATGTATCAATGTGCGTTAATATATGAAAATGGATTAGGAGTTGCAGAAAATAAAAAAAAGGCAAGGGATTATTATAAAAAATGTGGAAATTATAAAGATGCCAGTGTGCAATTTGTTAAGATCAGTGAGGCTATAAGACAGAACAATTATAATGATCAGAATTTCGGAAATGGTTTTAGGGAGGAACGAGAAGTCGTTTCTGTAGAACGTAGTGGACATTGCTTTATCACTACAGCGGCCTGTATCGCTTTAGATAAAGATAAGGATTGCGATGAGCTTAACATATTACGTCACTTTAGGGATTTTTATATAGCTGATGGACGGAACGGAGATTTATTGATAACGGAATATTATAGAATCGGTCCGGAAATAGTTAATAGAATTGAAAAAGAATGGAATCCGTTTGCCATATATATGCAATTGTGGCGTTATTATATAAATCCGAGCTGCAGATGCATCGCGAAAGAAAAATTTGAGGAAGCCAAAAACATATATATTGCTATGGTAAAACGATTATGTATAAAGTATCAAATCAAGGTTGATGAGAGAATATGCAAAGAATATGATATTAAATATGGTTAAAGGAGGTCGGTTTATTATCATGAAAAAACAAAATGTTATTTACCCGATGATTGATTTATTGCGTGAGAAACGTATTGATGTAAGTACGGAAAGGTTGTCGTATGGAAAATCTGAGTATTATTTTTCGCCTAGATTTAAGTTGTCAAGTGAAATAATAGATGGTGTAGTACGAGGATATAAATCTAAAAAGCGAAGATTTGAACTTGTTTCTGGTCCGGATTTAATTATAAACGTGGACTTTAAGAAAAAAAAGGTAGACAAACAGATTAAAGAGTTTCTTGGTAAGTTGAAGAGTAAAGATAAGGTCAATGTTGCATACCTAGATGTTTTGGGATATTTTCAGAACGGAAAATATATAGTTCTTTTGACTTCAGAGTTTTTATATTCTGATTATGGAAGAGACGATTATAAAGGCGATGGGAAGGATCCAAACGGTTTTTATGTTAAAACAAAACTGAAATATACGTCAATAGAAAATAAAAAGAAGGTTATTAGCGACAGTAACGAGGAATATGAGTTTAAATGTAAATTTACAGATGACTTTATTGGATTATTTGAAGAATTAAAGGAATTAAACAAGACTGTCAAGTTGCCATCGAGTGTTCATCCGCTTAATCGCGAAAAAAGAGAGGTAAGAGAAAAATATTTAGCAATACTTGTAGATAAAACACTTAATGATGGAAATCTTTCAGCAAATGAAGTCGTAAGATTGGAAATAATTGCGCGGCAAATAGGAATTGATTCAAAAACAGTTATTAATTTAATCGAGAGTGCTTCATCGTTATATGATAATTATAAAGAGGAAGAGGAGGAGTTCATTGGTTGTAGTTTGGGGAAAATGAGTTTTATAGCTCATGATTATTACTATATGCTGTTTCATGATTTGATCACCTTTGAGTTGCTTTCAAATAAAGGCGAAGTGAGTGCGCAGTTAAGCAGTTATACCAGTGCATTTGTGGATAATTATGGAATTGAAAAAGAATTCAGTAAAGCTTACATGGAATCCATGCAGAAATTAGTAATAAGTTCTTATTCGTTAAGGGATACTCTAAAGAATAAGGGGGGATTGATAAATGATCAGCAAGCCCTTGAGAATTTGTGTGAATTAGTTGAATATGAATATAATTTGCAAAAAGAATTGTTACAGTGATTTTTAGGAGGTGTAAAAATGGCTTATCAGGATAATGTTATTATTAGAGTAGATTGTATATGTGAAAATGGTGTCAGAATTAGTTATTTGAATAATCCTGTTACTAAATATGAATTACCGAAAGATGCAAGCAGAATAATATATTATAAGGACAATGGTAGTTCTGAATATAATGCAGATGTTTTGAAAAAAAATGAGTTAAATGCAGAAGAAAATCGACATAATAAAGAATTAAAAGCCCCCCAAAATAGGCCTATGGAAATTGTACAAGATATTGAAACACCAACAATGCAGTATTGTGATGTTACTGAAACAGAAATGTTTGGATTTAAAGAAATTACAAAAAATGTTTTAACTTCCGATGATAATGGATTATGGGCTTATCATGGATTAAGAAAATTAAAATTCAATTTTTCTAATTTAAAGCAATATGCTGATGATTATTCAATTAAAGCAAATTTGGTCTTTGATCAAAGAAATAATGACGAAATGACAGCGATCACCAGTGAACCAGAGGATGTAATACTCAGTCGTGAATGTTGTAAGAATGACAGTAAAGATTATGAATTGTTCATTTATGTGAATACAAACAAACTGGGTGATAAGTTTGAAGGTAAGTATGCAGCAAATCAGAAAATGCTCTTTTCCGGATATGTTCAGATAGATTTTTTGTTCAAGGAAAATTACGTAGATAGTTCCGTAATATATGTTTTTCCTGTTGAATTGTTAGTTAATAATACGCATGTTGATGCGTGTAAAGAAATATTGCAGAAAGGTGCAGTATCTATTGATTTTGGCACATCTTCTTCTTGCGTGGCTGTTAGAGGTGATGAAGGTGGAATTGAGTTGTTAACCTTATCTGCCAGTGAAGAATCAAATGAGCTTGTAAACATTTATGAGAATCCTACATATATAATGTTATATAGATGGGAAGAAATATATAATCAATGGAAACTTGAGAATGAAGACTTCCCACTTCTGTTAAAGGGGAATCTAGAGGAATATATGCTTAAAACCAAGTCTATGCAGTATGATTTTGGGTATTCAGTAAAGAAACATATGAAAGATGTTGATGATCAGCAACTAAATTCGATTTTAACAGAAATAAAGATGATTCCCAGATATTTATCAGAAGGACAGCAACTTTCTGTGCGTCCGTTAGTAGTAAAGAATAAAAAGGTAGTTGAATTAGTTGATTCATATAATAAACAAAATCCTGAGAGTTTTGATGTGATCGCTTTTTATGGTTACATTCTTGGTAAAGCAATTAATAGAGTAGAAAAAAATAAGATTTATACCAGATTTCAGATCACATATCCTGTCAAGTTTAGCAAAGATGTGCGGGAAAAAGTAAAGAAATCGCTTGAGTATGGATTGAAGAGATCTATTCCCAAGCCGTTAAGGGAAGCACTGGATGCAAAGAACAGCCCCTTATTTAATGTAGAAATGAAGTATCCGGAGCCGGTGGCATATATAGGGTCTGTATGCGGCAAGTATTTAAAATATGATTCAAACAATTATGAACCTCAGTTATTCGGCGTTTTTGATTTCGGTGGCGGAACTCTTGATTATTCGTTCGGTATATTTGCAAGAGATGAGGATGATTACAATAGTAGCAATATTTATGTTCTTGGAGTAGATGGCGATCCTAATGTGGGCGGAGAACTTCTTATCAAGAAGATGGCATATTGGTTATATACATCTGCTGAAAATCAAACTGAACTTGTAAAAAATCAAATTCCATTTGAAAAGCCATTTGGAGAAGTGCTGCCGGATGGATGTCCGGAAGAGTTGTTTAATTCAACAGCGGATGCGAAATCAAATGTAAGAAAAATATGTGAAAGATTTACCAGAGATATATTTCAGGGTCTAACATCTCAGGTGACAAATGAAGAGTCTGGTGGTGATTCGTATACTGATAGTGAAGATGAGATTATGTTTACTGACACGTCAAATGATGAGGGTGAGACAAAGGAAGATAAAGCTGAACAAGAAGAGAGTAAAACAAAAAGGAAAAAGGTTAAAGGAAAAACAGTATGTATTTCAGATGATTCTGGAACAATTGTATTGCATGATGTAAATGGGAAAGAGGTAAGTATTAAAATTACTGTTGTTAGTAAGGTTATTACGGCTAAATTAACAGAACTTTTGGCAGAGAAGGTCTCCGATTTTAAAAATGTAATGGATCGTACATTTAAAAATCATCAGGATGTTATCAATGAATGTGGTGGAAAATATGATTGCAGTAAGGTAGTGATATTTGAGGCAGGTAACAGTTCTAAAAACCACATTTTGAGAGAAAAAATGAAGGAAGAGTTTCGTGATAATCAAATCTTTTTAGTGGATGAGACTGATGTAGAGTTTATGAGTGAGTATAAATGTTTGACAAACCCCAAAAGGATAGCACTTACGCCTAAAACAGCTGTGGCTCTGGGACAGTTATTGCTGAGTGATTATTATGTGGATGATTCGTATATCAGGGAAGGAACAGGTGATGCACCGTTTAACTGGTATATTGGTAATATTAACAGAGGAGATAATACTTTTTCAATGATAATTGATAAAGCGAATGTTTCAAAGGAATGGAAGAAGTATGGAAGAATTAATTCAGAAGATATGAAGATATATTATGCGGAAACACCGGTAAGGGATGGATCTGATTTAAAACTTCGTGGAGCAGATGTCGGATTTATTAATGAAGAAAACATACATAAGATGTTATATATCAGAGTTTCAGGACCCGATTCTATTGAATGTTGCGTTTGTGAAAGGGGCACTGAACCTAGTGATGATGACGTGATCAGAGAAGTTTTTTTAAGATAATGAGGTGAAAATAATGGGTGATAAAAGTTTTAATGATAAATTGATTGATAGCGGAGTTTGGGAAAGAATTGTAAATATAGAGAATGCACTTGGAATAAAGTATGACCAGAAGCTTGATAAATCAATTTCAAAGAGTATAGAAGATATTAATTTTGCAATTAGTAATTTGCAATCACTTAAAGAACGTAATATTTCTTTGAAAAAAGAAATATTTGATTTAATAAAGGATATAGATGAGAAAAAAGGACGGATTAAAGACCTTGAGTCTGTGAATGTGAGTCAGGCAGATTGTATTCGTACTTTAGAGAAGAAAAAAACTGATCTAGAGAAAAAGAATAAGGATCTTGAGGTTTTGAAAGAGAGCCAGGCAGATAGTATTCAGTCATTAGAGGCGGAAAAAAATGAGTTAGAAAAAAATATTGAAGAACTTAAGACTGAGAATAAGAACCGGGCAGATAGTATTCAGTCATTAGAGGCGGAAAAAAATGAGATAGAAAAAAATATTGAAGAACTTAAGACTGAGAATAAGAACCAGGCAGATAGTATTCAGTCATTAGAGGCGGAAAAAAATGAGTTAGAAAAAAATATTGAAGAACTTAAGACTGAGAATAAGAACCAGGCAGATAGTATTCAGTCATTAGAGGCGGAAAAAAATGAGCTAGAGAAAAATATTGAAGATCTTGAGACTGAGAATAAGATCCAAGCAGATAGTATTCAGTCATTAGAGACGGGAAAAAATGAGCTAGAGAAAAATATTGAAGATCTTGAGGCTGAGAATAAGCGTCAGGCAGGTGACATTTTGTCTTTAAATAAGGAAAAAACAGCGTTAGAGAAAAAAATAGGAGATATCGAAGAAGAAAAAACAGAAAGACAGAGACAATGGGAACAGAGCGTCGCAGATTATAAACAGCTTTTATTATTAATGTATAAATGTGATACTCTTAGTAAGTATGTTAAGGGGTTTGGAATGGATAAAACAAAAAAAGGAAATGATTTCCAAAGTGTGATTTCTTTTATCAATCTTTTAGGAAGTCAAACTACATTTGCTTCATTGTTATATAAGTTTTATGAGACTGAGGCAAAGATACTTGACGAACATGATGACGAGTTTATTGGAGCAATAAATGCTTATTACAAAAAAAGATATCAACAAATTAAATATGATGTTTTAGTAATACCTTCAGAAACACATCAAAAGTTTGATATTGCTACTATGAGAGATATAGATGAACCCAATAGTTTTTTTAAAAGTTTTTCAGAGGTTTATGCGCCTGCTGTAAGGAGAAATGAAAAATCTTTGGAGCAGAGAATGATAGTAAAAGGTGAATAATTATAATGGGGAAGATAAAAATAAGCCATTATGAAAAATCAACTCAGGTGTTGGGCCCGGGCAATCGTTTTGCTGTATGGTTTCAAGGCTGCAATAAAAGCTGTTATGGCTGTATAAATCCGGAGGGAAGATTGAAGACGGGTGGCTATGAGATCGGTGTGAGTGATCTGATCGATATTATAATAGGTACTGAAAATATTAATGGGATAACGATTAGTGGTGGAGAACCTTTTCTTCAAATGACAGGGCTTTATGAGTTGATTGATGGTGTAAAATCAAGAACCAAATTAGATATTATGTTGTTTTCGGGATATAAGTATGATGAAATAATTCAGTGGGATAATCAGATTAATACTGATGATTTATTTGCTAAAGTTGATATTTTTATTGATGGAGAATATGTGGAAGAATTAAATGAGGACCAATTGTTTAGGGGGTCTGAAAATCAAAATATTTATTGCTTTACACCTAAATATACTGGTTTTCGAGAACAGATTCTAAAGTCACATGGTAGGAATCTAGAGTTTTCAATTGATGAAGAATCAAATTCGTTTATGATTGGAATTCCACCGAAGGCATTTTATAAGGCTTTTTTAGAGCAAATCGGACATATCTCATCTGATGATAACATGCCTGGCAGGTGAATGAATGAAGTTTTTATTGCTTATTAAGAGGGAGAAAGTATGAGCGGAAGAAAATCAACAGAAGTAAATGGTATGCTCGCAAGAGGTAGAAATGCGCGCGAATCAGGTTTGAGTAATTTTCTTGAAAATTTCTTAAATGCGAAAAAAGGACTGTCTGAGAATCAAAAGAATATTAATTCTATTTGTGATCAAATAGATAGAACCGATTTGGAAATCAGTGATGATAGCAAAAAGGAGTTTCCTAAGGAAAGTAAAGAATTACAAAAAAAATTTGATGAAATAAAGAAACAAAATATAAAGGTTGATTATGGTTCAGATATTAAAGCGGCTGAGAAAGAAAAGGCTACCTTGGATACTGAATTAAAAAATGCTGATGATAAGCAAGAGTCCATTCGTTCGAAGATTAGAAATAAATCCGGGTATTGTGATGCGGAATATAAAGAAGCAAGTAAACTTGTTCAAATCTATAAAAATATAAGTGAAAAAAAGAATGGTATTATTTCACAATTAAGAAGTAAACTACAAAAAAGTAATCAAGATGTCATTAAATATAAAGGTTTGCATAAGCAGATGGAGCAAACTGTTGATGAAGCGAGCGAATTAAACGAAAAATCTCTTAAAATCGTTGAACTTAGGGCAAAAGCAACAGATACAAAACAATATGTTAAGGAGGCCTTTGAAAGGATAAATTCTGATCAAGCGGTCAAATTTTGTGAATCAGAATATAAGGAATTACAAAATGAAATAAATGATTTTTGCTCTATGCCAGATGACAGGGTTGTAGAAATGGTAAATATGGTCTTGGAAAAAATCAGTCTGTTTTCAAGTGAGGTGAATCGGTTGTATACAGAATATTTGACACGTGTGGAAGTGATAGAAAAAGGTATAAAAGCAAATAAAAATTTATTAAAACCATCAAGCAATTTTTACTTTGATCCTATTGATTATTATAAGAATAAGGATGATGCAAAAAAAATAGCAGTGTTGGATTATTTGAATGAATACAGTGATAAGAAAGAATTGACAGAATCGATCAATAAAAAAATGGAAGAATCACAAAGACTTCTGGATGAAGAAAAATTCGAGGAGGCTGAAAAATCAATAAAGGAGTGTACAGATCTGATAAACAAAGCCACTGCCTATGCTACTATTCTACAGGAACATATGATCACTAACTTTTATATGACCAAAGATATGATGAATGTTCTGAAAAAAATGGGTTTTGAAACGGGAGGGTATAAAATAGACGGACATATTAAAAATGGTTGGAAAATATCAGCTAGCAATCCTATTGGAGAAAATATTGATTTTACCAAGGTTTTTGTAGATGATGAAGGAAAAGTTATAATTGATATTGATCATAAGACTATGGGAGACTGTCCTTCAAAGTGGGATGATATTACGTCGGAATTTGAAAAAGTTGGAATTCATATAGAAAAGATTACAACTGAAAATGGTGGAGTTGTGATTGATAAAAGAACTGAAAAGCAGGTTGCTGATCCAAATGAACAAGGTTTGCCTAACAAGAAAGTTTTAGCAACTAACTGAGTGGAGGTATATTGATGAAAGAACCAAATTTAGAAGGAATGATAGAGTTTTTATCTGAGATTGGAGATGCTGTTGAAAAGACTGAAAAGGCTGAAATGGATAGAGAAGACAGCATTGTAGTTAATGTGTTTAACAGCGGTCGTGATAATATAAAAGAGGTTGAACAAGTTATATATTTCTCATGTAAAGAACGAGCATGCTCAACTCAGGATGAAATTTCAAGAATGTCAGATGTTGAAAAGAAAACGAAAGTGATCAAAGCACTGATTTGGCTGTATCCGTTATCAAAAAATCTTGTTATTGAGATGATAAAAAAGGCGGATTTTAATCCGGAAACATTTCTTAAAGTATATGATGTAAATTGTGAATTGTTGGGATATATAAAGCGGAATATTGATTTTGTGAAAAGTAATAGTATATCTTCTCAACATTCTGTAAATGAGTATACAGAAAAGTTGAATAGACTTCAGAAGGAAGTTGAAAAGTTGAAAAAAGAGAGACAGTCTTTGGAAGAATCAATTGATGGATATCGTGAGAAGAGCAAAGAAAAAGAAGAATTGGAGAAAGCGATTGAAGAATTACAAAGAATCAAAGACTCCGGAATAGATAAAGAAATTGATTCGTTGAAATTTGAAATGAATAGATTGGAATCTGAAATTGAAGATAAGCAAAAAAGAAAAGACGACTTAGAAAATGAAATAGATAGAATTAAAGATGAATTGCACAAATATGAAAGTGGAATGCCGGAAGAATATCAAGAAGCATTAAATTGTTTACAGAAGTGTATGGAAGAGTTGTCTAAGTGAGGTGAGTTTTGTGAAAGAATTGTTTAAGCATAGAATTGACAAGCCTCTTTCCAAAAGTTTACAACAAGGAAAGCGTTTTTTCTATTTATACGGAGATGGTATAAAAGATATATTCTTTGAGAACTTTAAAGAAGGTGTTTTATCTTTAAATGAAATAGTAAGAAACTTTTTCTTAAAAAGAGATGATTGTGATATTTTTGTTACAGTAAACACGGATGGGGTTGTTGTACTCAGAATAATAGATGATAAAATTGTTGACATTTCTAAGAGTTATTTGCGATTAGAAGAAAAAAAAGACTCCGAAATGCCTGCTGATGATGAAGAGGGAGGGATGCCCGAGAATAGAGATATATCTAAGCAGGCAAAAGACGCTGAAAGCCAAATGAGGCAGCGTGGCGTAAATATTATTAATGATATAGGGATAGTCAAAGCACGTTCGCAGGACAAAAATATTTCGAAAAATAAGACAGCAATCTTGTTTGAGGATTTTGAATGGCTTGCCAAATTATATTCAACATCCAATAATGATACGTTGGAATATATTAAGATCATAAAAGATTTATATAAGATTGATGAGTGTTATGTGATTATTTCTATTGAGGATGTTGAATTGCTCAAAAAATATAGTTTTGAGACAAAGGGAAGTAATGTCATTTTTTTAGGTAATCCATCGGCTGAGGAAGTGAAGTATGCATATTTGTTAAAATTTTTAGGCGAAACGGATTTCAGTGGCTCTAATGTTCAAACAGATCTGTTTGATCAAATTAAAAAAATATCTCAGGCTATTTCTTCCAGTAAAAAAAGTCTTAGAGATGCGATACAAATATTGGATACGATTGTTTTAAATCAGAAAAAGAAGATTATCGATTCTACGGATTTTGAAATCGCAATAGAAAAGATTACGGCAGAAAAAGTGACATTTGATGATGTTGTTATTAATTATGAAGAAAAAAATAAGATAATAACTGCTGTTGATGCATTTATGGGTGGAGAGGAGAATACAGATTATAGAAAAGGCCTGATATTAACAGGACCTCCCGGAACAGGAAAAACTTTAATAGTAAAAGCCCTGGCTAATGAGTTTAATATATATTTTATGGCTCCTAAACTATCCGAATTGAAAGGAGAATATGTTGGTCAAACTAGCGGAAAAGTAAAGCGGATATTTGATGAGGCACGGGCTAATGCACCTACGATAATATTTATTGATGAAGCTGATACTGTTTTCCCCAGCAGAAATTTAGGCTCTGGTATGAGTGATAGTTATAATCTAGATATGGTAAATCAATTCCTGCAGGAAATTGACGGCATGACATCCGGAAAGGAAAAGATTTTTGTTATTGCAGCTACTAATAGAGTCAATATTATAGATGAAGCAATTCAGAGTCGTTTAACAGAAAGAATTAATATCGGATTACCAAACGCAGAAAACCGTATGAGAATTTTCAATAAAAAATTAGAAAAATACGGGTTTTCTTTTGATGGCAAGAAGTATTACAATGAGTTTCAGGCAAAAACTGTTAATATGTCAGGAAGAGATATTGATAGTTTTGTAAAAATGTTGAATGAACGGTATGATATAGAAAAATTTGGAAACGATGATGATAGTAAAAAGCAAATATTGGAAGTATTGGAGGTGAATGAAAATAAATTAATTGAGGATTTGCAGAAAGAAGTACCGGTCCAGGTACTAGAGCCGAATGATATATCGATGGGAATTTCAGATATAATAGGTTATGGTTTGATAAAGGAGAGAATTAAAAGACAAGCAGATTATATCAAGTTTCCGGAAGAAAAGAAATCTAGTGCATTGAGTTTTGGAGTGAAAACCAACAAAGGAATTTTATTATATGGTCCTCCGGGGAATGCAAAAACTATGTTAGCTCAAGCCATAGCCAAGGATAATAATTTTTATTTTATTAAGGTTTTGAGTAAAGACTTTACAGCAGAATCTGTGTCGAAGCAATTAGATAATCTTCAGATTATTTTTGATCAGGTTATTCGCTTGTCGAAAATGTGTAGTAAGCATGATGGAGTATTATTGTTTTTTGATGAATTTGATTCACTTGCCCATTTCCCGATGAATAATGTAATTAGAGGTACGTTGTTAGATTATTTGGCATCAGGAGAAAATCAAGAAGATTCAGGTATTAGATCGGCCCAGAGTAGAGTTTTGCTCATAGTTGCTACGAATTTTAAGAATGTGTTAGATCCTGCAGTTATTAGGAAAGGGAGAATAGATGACCATATGTTAATGGATAACCCTCAGCGGGATGAGGGAATTGAAATGTTGCGTGAAAAGATAAAAAGAGATAAGGGTGTTGAGGCGGCGAAGAATCTGAGTGTTAAGGAAATATATGATAAATTAACGGATTATGTTAAAACGCAGACTATAGGTGACGAAAAAGATAAAATAAGACCTTCTGGTTCGGCCATTATTAACTTATTTGATGAATTGAAATGTGAAGCATTTTTTAGTTCTATGGAGTCGGATACTTTAAAGGATAAGCTGATAATTACAAAAGAATTGGTTGAAACTCATTTTAAAAGTCTGGAAAGCTAAATATGATATAGTGTAGTACCATAGATAAAAGAATCCCTGCATTTAAGAAGGAATACAAGTTAGTCCGATTTTTAGTGGAACCGATATAATTATTTATGGAGGAGAATCTCTGATTTTTCCGGAGGATGTATGGATAATTACAAACTTATCGAAAAAGAATATATCGAGGAAGTTGATAGTGAGGCAATGCGTTTTGTCCACAAAAAGAGTGGTGCCAGGATCCTAGTGTTAAAGAATAGTAATCCATATAAATACTTTAATATTACGTTTATGACTCCTCCCTGCAATAGTACCGGAATACCTCATATATTGGAGCATTGTGTTCTTGCCGGATCGAGAAAATATCCCTCGGGATTGTTTGATAGGATCAATCAAAATCTGAGTGTTGGAGAAATGAACGCGGTGACGTGCAATGATCATACGTATTTTTATTGTATGGCTAAAAAAACTCAGAATTTGATACTTGTGTAGATCCGCACTGCAGATCTTATTCAGCAGATGCTTGATAATGGCGCATTTTCTGTGTACGGTTCAGGACAGGATATTGAAGAAAATTCGGATCTGTTTGATGAGATAGAGCGGTTTGAAGACGATCTGGAAGATGAGGAAGAGGGAGATAGAGAAGATGAAATGACCGAATGATATGCAGATGATGTCGTGCTTTGTTGAATCGGTATGATGGTTATATGGCCTTTTTATATCAGAAAAAATAGTTAAATCCGACGTGGGACAAGATTACTCCTCTGTGTTATAATACAGAGGAGTTTTGTTTTGCTTCAATTGATGAGCATAGCGGGACGGGAAATCTGATGGGAATATATCTTAATCCGGGAAACGAATATTTTACGGAAATAGTTAATTCAAAAATATTTGTTGATAAGTCGATGATGATTGCGGCTATAGATGATATTATCTATGACTGGAATAACTATATTTGTATTTCCTGTCCTCCACATTTTGGCAAAACCATTATCGGAAATATGTTAAGTGCATATTATTCGAAGGGGTGTGATTCCAACCGGATTTTTGATCAGTTAAAGATATCCAAGGCGGAAGGATATGGGGACAAACTGAATAAGTATATTGTAATAAAGATAGACATGAACAGTGAATATCAGGAGGCCGGAGATAAGACCGCGCTGATCCGCACTCTGGAGGATACTATTAAGGAAGAAATGAGGAAGGAGTTTTCCGAGATAGATATTTTGAATGAGGACTCATTGGCTAAAAGCATTCTGAAGGTGTATTCAGAGACAGGAGAGCAGTTCATCATTATTATAGATGAATATGATGTTTTAGTCAGAGAACAGGTTGAAGAGTCGTTGCTTTCTGAATATCTTTCATTTCTAAGCGGCCTTTTTAAAAGTGAAACACTGCGACCGGCTATAGCATTTGCATATTTGACCGGTATGTTGCCGGCGGTAAAGGACAAGATACAGGGGAGACTTAATAACCTTGAGGGGTATACGATGCTTGACGCCGGTAAATTTACGGAGTATATGGGTTTTACCGAAGTCGAAGTGAAGAATCTTTGTTTGCAGTATGGAATGGATTTTGAGGAGTGCAGACGCTGGTATGGCGGATATAAATTGGATGGATTTGAGATATATAATCCTGAATCTGTAGTGGAATCAATGATCAAGGGAGAGTATGAGTTTTATCGGAGTGAGATATTATCTCATGAGATCATATCCGATTGGATCAGACAAAATCATAAGGGGTTGAAGGATCATGTGTTATGCTTGATGGCAGGTAAGTCCGTTGATGTGAATGTAGGATCATTCCTTAATACTTTGAACAGTTTTGCTTGTGAAAGTGACGTGCTTACTTATCTTATACATTTGGGCTATCTGGCGTACGATAGTCAAGAGGAGACGTGTCGAATTCCAAATGAAGAGGTGAGGATGGAGTGGATGCGCATTATAAAGGAATTCAATGAATATGAAATTATCGATTCCTAAATCATCCGGACAAGAATCACTACATTGAAAGAATCGATAAGGACAGTTCTTGTTAATAGACTGTCGGTATCTGATGAAGATGCCGGCAGTTTTTTATTGCATCGGAGTATTGAGTGTGCTATCATTTACGCACAAAAGCATATTTTTCTCAGTGCAATAGGTGTCCACTATCCCGACTTGCATGCGGTTGATCGTTACCGTTTTCTAATTACATGATCTTCATGTACACTTCTTTGGAAATCTATGCTTTTCACATTTTTGTCGGAGCAGGATTTCGAGGGAGTGGCCGTCATTTCGGATTCCTGCATTTTCAGGAAAGGAGAAATGATATGAAGATAGGCTGGATCAGAAAGTTGTTGTATCGAATTAATCGTAAGCACAAGGATATGTTGTTCTGTACGATTTTTGGTAGGGAGAAGTATAAAAAATATGCGTTGCAGTTGTATAATGCAGTAAATAAGAGCTCATATACCGATGTGTCAGATCTGGAAATCATCACGTTGACAGATGCTATTTATATGAAGGCTAAGAATGACGTCGCTTATCTTGTTAGTGGCAACATGGCAATATATGAGCATCAGAGTACAGTTAATCCGAATATGCCCCTTCGGGGATTTACATATTTTGGGGAGTTATACAGTAAATATGTAAAAACCGGACATCTTAACATCTATGGAAAAACCTTGGTGAAGATTCCTACACCCCAGTATGTTGTTTTTTATAATGGGGAAGATAAATGCCCGGAAGTTACAA
>Ga0310691_10002123_pt1 | contig 27432 bp, 21 predicted proteins | sample 176DNAGHGlowgp2_FD_203887 | JGI IMG/M metagenome (GOLD analysis project Ga0310691, IMG submission 203887) | Sheep rumen microbial communities from Palmerston North, Manawatu-Wanganui, New Zealand - 1766 DNA GHGlow gp2 (v2) (version 2) | ecosystem: Host-associated > Mammals > Digestive system >... | reverse complement strand
CGGCTCGGCACGCCAGAAGGCGAAATATCGCGAGCAGCGCGCCAACCGCCACAAGAAATAGGCTCCACGGGGCTTCCTGCTGGCCCAGGAAAAAGGGGGCTACTGGAAGTCGAAGCCTAAGCGCAGACCATCGTAGCTCTTAGAAATCTCGCCCACGGTCTGCATGGTGGTATTGCCGCTGAGGGCGGCGATGGTCTGCAGCAGGGTGAGCAGCTTGCTCGACTCAAAGAGCAGGGCAATGCCGTTGGCGTTGCGCTTCACGTAGCCGTTCAGGTTGAGCAGCAGCCCCTTCATTGAGAGCTGCTGTGTGCTCTCGTCGTAGGTGTAGGTGCCGCTGAAGCTCTTCCCGGCGAAAGAGGCGGCGAAGGTCTTGTCTTCCTTCAGCGTCAGCGACGTGTTGCCCGACTTGATGCCTATCTTCTGATAGGTGGGGGCAAGCTTCTGCTTGATCTCGGCAGCCACCATCTCGCCGCCAGCCTGTGCCAGCAGCTTGTCGCTGGTGAAGGCGCAGCCCGGCTGAGCGTAGGTCCAGTTGCCGATGATTTGTTTCTGCGTGGGCTTCGAGGAGCCGCCGAGCACGCTGGTGAGAATGTTGCCCAAGGCCCCGCCGGTGGCAGCCCCGGTAGAGGCAGTGCCGGCAGAAGTAGTGCCAGTGGAGGTAGTGCCGTTGGTCGTCGTGCCGGTGGTGCCGAGGAGCACGTCGGTGAGCACCTGGGTGCCTACCTGCGACAGGGTACTGTTGGAAGTGCCGCAGCTACCCATGGTCAGGGCCGCTGCTGCAAGAGCGCAAAGAATAGTGGTTTTTTTCATCGTTTTTGTAGGATTTGGTTGATATTTTGGTGCAAAAGTAGGAAAAATTATTGAAACAGAAGCATTTTCTTGCGCAAAAATTTGGCAGGATGAGAAAAAAGCAGTAATTTTGCACCCGCTAATAGCACGGGGTCCCTTCGTCTATCGGTTAGGACGAGAGATTTTCATTCTCTAAAGAGGAGTTCGACTCTCCTAGGGACTACAAACCTTTAAATCCGCCATCTGCGCAGTGATGCGCTACCGGCTCTGGCCGGGACACGGTGTCGGAGGATTTTTTTAAATCCGCCCAGGGCTGCCAGCTACGGTGTAAGACCCCTAAGCTTTAAAATCATTAACAAATTAACACCAAATCATTCAAAGAAATGGCAAACCACAAATCATCGGTGAAGAGAATTCGCCAGGACAAGAAGAAGGCACTGCACAACAAGTACTATGCCAAGACCATGCGTAACGCCGTGCGCAAGCTGCGCGCCATGACCAACAAGGAAGAGGCTACGGCTCTCTATCCGAAGGTTCAGAAGATGCTCGACAAGCTGGCCAAGACCAACATTATCCACAAGAACAAGGCTGCCAACCTGAAGTCGGGCCTGTGCAAGTACATCAATAAGTTAGGATAATTTTTTTTCTTCATTTTACAACCAAGAAGGCTGCAATCCATTGTGGGTTGCAGCCTTCTTCAATGGTGTGGCTTGTTTGCCGGGCTTACTTAATCACCTTGCGGGTGCGGGTGGTGCCGTCGGCAAAGGTGTAGCTGATGATGTTCAGCCCCGGCTGCAGCTCTGTCTGCTGGCGGCCGCTGAGGTCGAAAATCTTGATGCTGACGGGCCGGCGCTGCTCGCTGACGGTGCCTACGGCCAGCGGCGTGCTGACGGCGGCCTTGTTGGCGTTGGCCACGATGCCGTCTTCATCCTTGCTGATGAGCAGGGCCACGACGCGCAGCTTGTTCACGTCCTGGATGATGGGCTTGCCACTGGTGTTCAGAGCCTCGCTGAGGTTGAAGCTGTAGGTGTGGCTGACGGGGGTGCCGGCAGTCACCTGCTCGGGTATGCTGCCCTCTATGCCGCCAGTTTGCGAGAGCATGACGACCACGTCGTTATACTCCAGGCCCGGCACGCTGCTGCCTGAATACTGGAAGTCTCTCATGTCGCTGCCGTAGTTCTGGCCGGAGAAGTTGTTCGTCTGCTCCCATTGGCTGCCCTCGCCAGTGAGGCCGTCGGCCACAAGGATGTACTCCAGGGCGTAGTGCGCCTGGTCGTTGTCGAAGGGGAAGACGACGTTGGTGTTGACGTCGACCGTCTGCTCGTCGTCACTGAGCTTGGCGGTGAGGTCGATGTCGGCCACGCCGAACTGGCTGGCACGCCACTTCAGGTCGTCGAGGATGGCGAAGTTCTTGTTGCCATTGCCGTAGGTGCTGCCATAGTAGGGGTCGAGCTGCATGCCACGGTCGAGCAGCGCATTGGGGAAGCTCGACACGGGAAGCTGCTGCGTCACTTCCATGGGGTCGGCATTGTGGTATGCCACGCAGACGTAGTCGTCGGGGTATAGCTGTGCCAGCTTCTCCAAGGCTACGAAGCCGCGCGGGCACCATCCGCACCAAGTGCCGGTGAACTCTTCGAGCAGGGGTCGGTGCTTGGGCTCGCCGTTGATGATGATGATGCGGGTGGTGGCGGTGGCATCGGCGTCTTCGTTAGGCTCGCCGTTCACCTTCACCACACGCAGCGTCAGGTCGTAGGTGCCGCGCTCGCTGATGGGTGCGAGGGTGAGCGTCTGCGTAGTCTGCAAGCCATAGGTGGCGTTCACGCTGCTCTTCAGGTCTATGTGCTCCTCGGTGGTCTGGCCGTTGATGGTGTACTCCAGGTCGAGCGACTTGATGCCCTGCGAGCCGTGGTTCACGAGCGTGACGTTGGTCTTGAGGTCAGTGTCAACTGAGGCGAAGAGCGGCTCGCCGTTGAGAGGCGTCACGGCGTTCTGCTTCACCTTGCTGCCGCCGAGCTTCATCTCGACGATGGCAGCCATGCCAGTGGCCTCGCTGATGTCCATCCACTTCAGAATTTCGTCGGTGGCGTGGATGTAGAACCCGGTGGGCTTCGGCTGCTTGACGACGCGGATGGGGCCGTTGCCGTTGTAGCTGTTCTCGTTGATGGTGAGTGAGTAGCCCACGTAGACACCCTCGGCGGGGATGAGGTAGGGCTTGTCGAGCTTCACGGTGAGATTGGCAGCCTTGGGCTTCTCAATGTCGACGGAGACGAGGTCGGGCACGTTCTGGTCGTTCTCCACCCGCAGCTGGCTGGAGAGCCAGACCTTCACGTTGCTGACGTTCTGCGCGCGCATCAGGGGGAAGGTGATCTCTTCGATATAGGTGCCCGTGAGGTGCTCGTCGGCAACCTTTATGGCCACGTCGTAGGTCTTCGCCTTCCAGTTGCCGAAGTAGTCGCGGGTGCCGCCGTTGATGGTGGGTGTGAACCTTATTTCGCTTCCCGTGTCGGCGGGGTCGATGTCGGGATAGGCCGGCGTGGCGGCATCGGGCTGCACGTCGGCGCCCATTCCCGTGGCGCTGACCCAGCTGATGGGCGAGCGGTGCTCCTCGCCACCTCCACGGTAGATGGCCTGCACGCCGTAGGCCTCCGGTCCGACGACGAAGTAGTAGACGCTGCGCAGGCTGCCGCGCACGTAGATGTCCCAGTTGTCGCTGTAGTTATAGGGAATCTCGTCGACCACGGGCTCTGCCTGCTGCTGGTACTGGTGGCTGTAGAGCTTGAGCTGACGCTCCTCGCCGTTGACGCGGACGAAGAGGGCATACGACAGCTTCTCGGGCATGATGTAGTTGCCGTCGGCATCGGCCGAGGGAAGGGTGAACTCCATGTGGCCCCAGCCGTAGCCTCGGTTGTAGTCGGCGAAGCCGCCCTCGTAGAGGGTGAGGCCCTGCGGGGTTGCCGGCGTGGCGGCCACCTCGGTGAAGGGCTTCATCGTGGCCTGGCTGTAGACCACGGCGGGGTTGGCTTTCCACTTCCCGTTGTTGGCCACGAAGAGCGAGCCGTCGGTCAGCGTGCCCGTGGCAGCGTCGTAGCTGAAGATGATGTCCTGGTCGCTGAGGGTGTAGACGGTGTTGCCCTCGCCGTCTTGCGTGGCGGTGGCCCCGAAGAGGTAGACGAAACGGTCGTTGGCCGTGTCGGCACCGATGAACTGTCCGCTCTTGAACGTTGCCTGGTTGCCGCTGACGCTACCCTTCACCCAGGCATCGGGGAGGGCGGGGTAGATGCCTTTGACGTAGATGTCGCCATCGTGGAAAACGGCACTGCCTAAGGTACCCTCGAAGCCCTCGGCGGCAATGGCGTAGTCCTTCGGCGCTATGCCCTCGGGAGCACTGGTGGTGGCATCGTTGACGCGGTGCAGCTCCACGTTCCAGTCGGCAAAGCCCGTCCAGGCACCGTCCAGGTTGGTCAGGCCCACCACCGTCTGCCCCGTGGCGAAGGGCGTTCCTGCGGGGGTGGTGACATCGCCCGTCAGGGCGTCGTAGTCGAGGGTCAGCGTCTGCGAGGCCGCCTTCACGTAGGTGCCCTGCTGCTGGTCGAGGGTCATCAGTGTGGCGTAGTAGGTGGTGCCCTGAATGGTCATCACCGGCTGGGGGAACTCAAAGCTGACGGTGCCTTCGTCCACGGTGCCCTCAAGCCAGGAGTCGTATTTCTCGGCGGAGAGCCGGTTGTACTGGGTGATGATGTTCTTCAGGTAGACATTGCCGAGGGCATCGAACACCATCTCCGAGACGCTGCCGTTGAGCTGCTGCTGGTAGAGGTTGAAATAGTAGAGATAGGCATCGCCGCTGCGAGCGTAGAAATAGTGGTCGCCGGCGGGCTGGTCGCCAATGAGGCGGTAGGGGCCGCCCACGGGGGCCTGCTGCGGCTGCTGGTGGCGGGCCTGCTGCTTCAGCGGGGCATCGGTATGGAGGGGCACGGTGCTGCTACGGTGCAGACCGGCCACGGTCTTGCGGCCTTGCTGGGCCATACTTGCCGTCGCACTCAGTAAGACGGCAAAGAGGAAGAGGGTAAACTTTCTCATAAGCATAATTATTTAGGTGATATTATTGAGGCTGCAAAAGTACTAACTATTCTTGAAAAACAAGAATTTTTAGCAAATATTAGTCGTTTGTTTGGCTTTTTTTTCGTACCTTTGCACCCTACAAAACGAAAAACGTAAACATAGTAAATCGTAATTCATTCGATGACCGACGAACAGATTCAAAACGAAAACTATTCCGCGAGTAATATTCAGGTGCTCGAAGGACTGGAGGCCGTGCGCAAGCGCCCGGCCATGTATATTGGTGACATCAGCGAGAAGGGCCTGCATCACTTGGTGAACGAGACGGTGGACAACTCCATCGACGAGGCCATGGCAGGCTACTGCACCCATATCGAGGTGACCATCAACGAAGACAACAGCATCACCGTGCAGGACAATGGCCGAGGCATTCCTGTAGACGAGCACGAGAAGATGCACAAGAGCGCCCTGGAGGTGGTGATGACCGTGCTCCACGCCGGCGGTAAGTTCGACAAGGGCAGCTATAAGGTGTCGGGCGGCCTGCACGGCGTGGGTGTGTCGTGTGTCAACGCCCTCTCTACGCACATGAAGTCGCAGGTGTTTCGCAACGGCCATATCTACCAGCAGGAATACGAGAAGGGAAAGCCTCTCTACGACGTTAAGATTGTGGGCGACACCCAGCTCACCGGCACCCGCCAGCAGTTCTGGCCCGACGGCAGCATTTTCACCACTACGGAGTTTAAATACGACATCATAGCCCGCCGCATGCGCGAGCTGGCCTACCTCAATGCCGGCATCACCATCACCCTGACCGACCTGCGCCCCGACGAGGAGGGCAAGCTCAAGGAGCCGGAGGTGTTTCATGCCAAGGAGGGCCTGAAGGAGTTCGTACGCTATGTCGACCGCCATCGCCAGTCTATCATCGGCGACCCCATCTGCCTGAAGACCGAGAAGGACGGCGTACCCATTGAGGTGGCGCTGCTCTACAACAGCGACTACTCGGAGAACATCCATTCCTACGTCAACAACATCAACACCATTGAGGGCGGCACCCATCTGACGGGCTTCCGCATCGCCCTGGCTCGCACGCTGAAGAAATATGCCGACGAGGATGACCAGCTGCGCAAGCAGATTGAGAAGGCTAAGATTGAGGTGGCGCAGGACGACTTCCGCGAGGGCCTCACGGCCATTATCAGCGTGAAGGTGGCTGAGCCCCAGTTTGAGGGCCAGACGAAGACAAAGCTGGGAAACTCCGAGGTGAACGGCGCCGTGCAGAAGGCCGTGGGCGAAGCCATGACCAACTACTTGGAGGAGCATCCCAAGGAGGCTCACACCATTTGCGAGAAGGTCATTCTGGCCGCTACCGCACGCATTGCTGCACGCAAGGCCCGCGAGAGCGTGCAGCGCAAGAACCCCATGAGCGGCGGCGGCCTGCCCGGCAAGCTGGCCGACTGCTCTAACAAAGACCCGAAGAACTGCGAGATTTTCCTCGTCGAGGGTGATTCCGCAGGAGGCTCGGCCAAGCAGGGCCGCGACCGCCACTTCCAGGCCATCCTGCCCTTGCGAGGAAAGATTCTGAACGTCGAGAAGGTGCAGTGGCACCGCGTGTTCGAGGCCGAGAGTGTGATGAATATCATCCAGAGCATTGGTGTGCGCTTCGGCGTTGACGGTGAGGACTCAAAGGAGGCCAACGTCGACAAGCTGCGCTACGACAAGATTATCATCATGACCGATGCCGATGTCGATGGAAGCCACATCGACACGCTCATCATGACGCTCTTCTACCGCTTCATGCCGAAGGTCATTCAGGAGGGGCATCTCTACATCGCCACCCCCCCATTATATAAATGTACGTATAAGAAGGTCAGCGAGTACTGCTACACCGAGCAGCAACGCCAGGCTTTCATAGACAAATACGTGGCTGGCGACGAGAGCAGCAACGCCCTGCACACGCAGCGCTACAAAGGTCTGGGTGAGATGAACCCCGAACAGCTCTGGGAGACCACCATGAACCCCGAGAACAGGCTGCTGAAGCAGGTGTCGATAGAGAATGCCGCCGAGGCCGACGAGATATTCTCCATGCTCATGGGCGACGATGTGGAGCCGCGCCGAGAGTTCATTGAGAAGAACGCCACCTACGCCAACATCGATGCGTAGTAAAATCATATCGGGAAAACCCTTCACGCAGCAGTCAACCCTCTGAATCATAGCGTGTTCCGGTGAACGGTTCCGCGTTCAGCTTACGCCGCTACACGTATTCTAAAGGTTCTGCCCAGTGTCAACCCGCACTATCAACCTTGCCTTTTTGCTTTGCTGACCTACGTCAGCAAAGCAAAGGGGTGCTGAAGGTTGAAAACTTACAGAAAGGGGACCTCGCCAAGCCATCATACCATATCCTTCACCATAACCACTTGGCTGCCAGGTGGCTGAATTGCGTGTGAAGGATAATTTCAAATAATTATCCGCACTCTTTTTTATCTGTTCTTGTGCCTCCGGGCTTTTTATGCCGACAGCTGCTTCGGGTCAGCTTTTCTTGCTGTAGCGATATTCGCTGGGCGACACCCCAAGGTGCTTGCGCACGTAAGAGCCGAAATGGCTCATGTTGGAGAACCCCATGCGGGCAGAGATTTCCTTGATGCTCAGGTCGGTGCTCTTCAAGAAGAACCGTATTTCCTCCACCGTGTATTGTGCCACCCACTCTGAGGCCGTCTTGTTGGAGTATTTCAGGCAGAGCATCGTGAGGTATTTCGGCGTGATGGCCAGCGTGCCGGCATAGAAGCTGATGGGCTGTCGCTTCACGGGGCTGTTGCTGATGAGGCTGAGGAAGCGGTTGAAGAGAATTTTGCCTTGCGAGAGCTTCTGCTCGTGGTGGGGCTGTGAGGTGTTCTCCATCATGAAGCACAGCTCAAGCAGGAAAGCGCGCAGCAATGCCAGCATGATTTCGTAGGGTGCAGCGGGGTTGCTCTTCTTCAGCTTCGACCGGATGAGGGTGAAATAGAAACCGAAGTCCTCCTGGCAGATGGCCGGCATGTGGAGCAGGTTCACCTGATTGACATAGATGGTGTGGTGCCAGATGTCAATCTTGTCGCGCAGCAGACCGCGAATCAGGTTGTCGGAAACGCAGACCACCCTACATTCAAAATCTTTGCTGCACTCGCCACCACTGACCCTGACGTTGGGCGGGCAGAGCAGAATGTTACCCTCCGAGAGAACAATGTTGTTGCCGTTGGCTGTCAGCGTCTGCGACCCTCTGCAGCACATGGCAATGAGCGTGGTCATCGGTTTGAGGGGATATAGTGGCGAAATGTCTGTGACATTATCAAGTAGCATTACATCACCTTCGGTGAAGTCAACAACGAAACTGCCCAGTTCGATGTAGTGCATTTGGTCTTTTTTAGTTACGTAGGCCATAAGCTTTTTTATTTTGGTGTGCAAATATCACTATTTTTTTTCACATATCGCTGCACAAATAGCGACAAATTCTGTCTATATTTACCAATACTTCCGTTATCGGTTAGTTATTGAGCGATTTTGAACAGCCGTTGCCCGCTGGCAAGTGCTGTTTGAAACCCCATTTTAGTCGTATTCGGCCACCTGACGCACACCACGCAGCACGGCCAGGGCGTTCAATGCCAGTGCTTCCATCTCGTCTTCGCCGGGGAAGCAGTAGACGGGTGCCACCCATTCTATGCGCTGGCGCAGACGGCTGATGACATACTCCGAGCGGGCCAGGCCGCCAGTAAGCAGGATGGCGTCGACGTTGCCGCAGAATACGGCTCCAAGGCCGGCAATGTTTTTGGCAATGTGGTAGATCATCGCGTTCAGGATCAGCTCGGCATGGGTGTCGCCATAGTAGCGTATGCGCTCCTCAATCTCCTTGACGTTGGCGGTGCCGAGGTGGGCGTTCAGTCCGGCTTTGCCCGCAATGCGCTTCAGGAGCTGTTTCTCGTTGTATTTACCGCTGAAGCAGAGGCGGATGAGGTCGGCTGCGGGCAGGCTGCCGGCGCGCTCGGGCGAGAAGGGGCCTTCGCCGTCGAGGGCATTGTTGGCATCGACGGCGCGTCCGTGGTCGTGGGCTGCCACGCTGATGCCGCCGCCCAAATGGCAGACGATGAGGTTCAGGTCTTCGTATCGCTTGCCAATCTCCTGGGCAAAGCGGCGGGCTATGGCGCGCTGGTTCAGGGCGTGCCAGATGCAGATGCGATTCATCAGTGGCGACCCGCTGATGCGCGCGTAGTCGTTCAGCTCGTCTACCACGCCCGGGTCGGCAATGAACGAGCGGCATCCGGGAATGTGGGAGGCAATATCGTAGGCGATGAGGCATCCGAGGTTGCAGGCGTGGTTGTGCATGGCAATGCCCGAATGGGTGTCGTCGAGCATCTTCTGGTTAATCTCGTAGACACCGCCGGCGATGGGCTTCACCAGTCCACCGCGCCCGATGACGGCGTCGAACGCCATGGGCACGCCCACATGCTCCAGCTCGTCGAGCACCAGCTGCTTGCGGTAGTCGAACTGGTCCATCACATCGTCGAACTGCGACAGGTCGTCGTTGGAGTGGCTGATGCTACGCAGCACCAGCGGTTTCTCGTCTTCGTAGACAGCCATCTTCGTCGACGTCGAACCAGGGTTGATAACGAGAATCAGCAATTCTTAGTCTTCAATAGATAAAAAACTTCAATCTTCAGTTGACGCAGGCCAGGGCGAGGCTGTAGAACTTCGAGTCGATGTCGTCGGCTCTTGACGTCAGCACCACGGGCACGTCGGGGCCTGCCAATATGGCTGCCGTGGTGGCGTGGCAGAACAGGGTGATGGTCTTGTAGAACACGTTGCCCGACTGTATGTCGGGAAAGATCAGCCCGTCGGCATGTCCGCGTAGCGGCGAGGAGAGTCCTTTCTTGCGAAGGGCCTTGCCCGAGAGCGATGTCTTCAGGTCTAAGGGTCCGTCGACGATGCAGGGCCCGAAGTCGCCATGCTTCACGCGCTCAATCAGCTCAAGATACTCCACGGTGTGGGGGAAGTGGCGCTCGTTCACCTTCTCCGAGCAATTCACCAAGGCAATGCCCGGCTCTCTGATGCCCATGGAGCGGCACAGGCGGAGCAAATAGCCTAACTGCGCCTCGCGCTGCTCCTTCGTGGGGCAGGGTATGACGGCCACGTCGGTCATGAACAGTAGCTTGTCGTACTCGGGCACTTCGGCGCAGCACAGATGAGTAAGCACGCGACCTTTGGGCAGGATGCCTGTCTCTTTGTTCAGCACGGCGCGCAACAGGTTGTCGGTGTTCAGCAGTCCTTTCATCAGCACGTCGGCCTGCCCTTGGCGCACCAGGGTCACGGCCTTCGCGGCGGCATCGTCGTCGTCGGTGGCGTCGATGCGGGGCACACCGGGCAAGGCACGCCCTAACTTCGCTGCCTCGCCTACGATGATGGGGGCGATGAATCCCTCGTCGACAGCTTTCTGTACTGCCCCCTGCGTAGACTCGTCGTAGGGGCATACCACGGCCACGCGCCGCTTCTCCTCGGCACCCGACAGGTGCGCTATCAGCTCTTCAAAGTTGGAAATAGCTTTCATATCGGTCTCTCTTTGAAATTGCTGCTGCAAAGGTACGAAAAACTTTTCATTTACTGTTCCTTTTTTCAGAAAAATATCATGCATAGGTCATACGCGACAGTTTTTTTTGATAAATAATTTGGAGGAACAGTTTTTTTTTCGTACCTTTGCACCCGTTCAGTGGAATGAGGGGCTTTCCAAAGCTCCTCATTCTTTTATAAATAAAGGACGAATGATAACGAAAGAGATTATTAAGACAGTGGTGGAAGAGTGGCTCGCTAAGGGCGACTACTTCCTTGTTGACATCCAGATGGACGGCGACGACCGCATCGTGGTAGAGATTGACTGTGCCGACGGGGTTTGGATTGAAGACTGCGCCGAGTTGAGCCGTTTCTTGCAGGAGCGCTTAGGCGACGAGCTGGGCGACTTTGAGTTGGAGGTGGGTAGTGCCGGACTGGGCCAGCCCTTCAAGGTGGAGCAGCAGTATCTGAACCATGTGGGCGACGAGGTGGAGGTGGTCACTGCCGACGGCCAAAAGCTCAGCGGCGTGCTGAAGGAGGTCGAGGGCCGACACTTCACCGTCACCACGCAGGAGAAGCAGGTGCCCGAAGGGAAGAAACGCCCGGTGAAGGTCGACGTAGACCGCCTGTTCTCCATGGATGAGGTGAAGAGCACCCGCTATTTGCTTGCATTTAAATAAAAAAGAAGAATATATATGGCTACAAAGAAAAATGCGAAGGGCCCCAGCATGTTTGAGACCTTTCAGGAGTTTAAAGAGACAAAGAACATCGACCGCACCACGCTGGTGAGCGTCCTTGAGGAGAGCTTCCGCAATGTGTTGGCGAAGATGTTCGGCTCTGACGAGAACTTTGACGTCATCGTCAACCCCGACAAGGGCGACTTCGAGATTCACCGCCATCGCATCGTCGTCGACGACCAGGACGTGAAGGACGAGAACAAGGAAATTTCCCTCTCCGATGCCTTGAAGATTGAGCCCGACTACGAGGTGGGCGAGGAGGTGTCGGAAGAGGTGGACTTCACCAAGTTCGGACGCCGTGCCATCCTGAACCTGCGCCAGACGCTGGCCTCGAAAATCCTTGAGCTCGACCACGATGCCCTCTACCAAAAGTACAAGGACAAGGTGGGCACCATCGTCTCTGGCGAGGTCTACCAGATGTGGAAGCGCGAGGTGCTCCTCATGGACGACGAGGGTAACGAGCTGCACCTGATGAAGGGCGACCAGATTCCCAACGACAACTACCACAAGGGGGAGACCGTGCGTGCCTTGGTGAAAGAGGTTCAGAATGAGAACAACAACCCGCGCATCATCCTCAGCCGCACCAGCCCCGACTTCCTCAAGCGCCTCCTCGAGGCCGAGGTGCCCGAGATTGGCGACGGCCTCATTGCCATCCGTCGTGTGGCCCGCATGCCGGGCGAGCGTGCCAAGGTGGCCGTCGAGAGCTTCGACGACCGCATCGACCCCGTGGGAGCTTGCGTCGGCGTGAAGGGTAGCCGCGTCCACGGCATCGTGCGTGAACTGGGCAACGAGAACATTGACGTCATCAACTACTCGTCGAACATCCAGCTCTTCATCCAGCGGGCACTGTCGCCGGCAAAGGTGAGCAGCATCACCCTCGACCAGGAGAACCACAAGGCAGAGGTCTACCTTCAGCCAGAGGAGGTGAGCCTGGCCATCGGCAAGGGCGGCATGAACATCAAGCTGGCCTCCATGCTCACGGAGTACACCATCGACGTGTTCCGCGTGGTGAACGACGGAGAGACCGATGAGGACATCTATCTCGACGAGTTCAGCGATGAGGTAGACCAGTGGGTCATCGATGCCATCAAGGCCCTGGGCTACGACACGGCCAAGGAGGTGCTCAACGCTCCGCGTGAGCTGCTCATTGAGAAAGCCGACCTCGAAGAAGAGACCGTCGACCATCTGCTCGAAGTGCTCAAGGCCGAGTTCGAGTAATGTTATGAGGAGTTAAAGAAAAAGCGTATTAAAGCCCTTAACTCCTTTAACTTCTTTAATTTCAAATAAAAAGAATATGGGAATCAGATTAAATAAGGTATTAACAGAACTGAACATAGGACTTCAAACGGCAGTTGATTTCCTAAAGAATAAATCCAGCCTGGGCGACATTCGCGACGATGCCACCACGAACACCAAGATCAGCGACCAGCAGTATGGGGCGCTGGTGGAGGCGTTCAGCACCGACAAGGCCGTGAAGACCCAGGCCGACAAGCTCTTCCCCAAGAAGCCGAAGGAGAAGAGAACCGTGAGCACGGATTCTCAACCCGACACCGGGCCTGTAAAGACGAAGACTGAGGAGGAGATGCAGCAGCGGCAGCAGTATAAGCCGTTGGGAAAGATCGACCTGGGTAGCATTGGCAAGCCCAAGCCGGCCCAGCAGCCTGTTGACAGCCCTGCGAAGACTCCCGAACCCGTGGCTGCTGCCGTTAGCCCGGTTCAGAAACCTGCCGAACCCGCTCCGAAGCCGGTAGCACCGAAGCCAGTGGCCGAACAGCCTGTGGCACCCGAGAAACCCGCTTCAAAGGTGGAGGAGAAACCCGTCGTGGCCGAACAGCCTAAGCCTGTCAAGCCCGTAGAGCAGCCTAAGGCGGCCAAGCCCGTAGAGCAGCCTGTCAAGCCTGCCGAGCAGCCAAAGCCCGTGGAGGTTAAGACGGCGGAAACCAAGAAGGAGGTGGCCACTAAGACGGAAGAACCCGCCAAGCCTGCCGAGGAAGTGAAGACTGCTGCTCCCCAGAGAGAAATCTACACCCTGAAGAGCGAGGAGAAGATGGCTCCCAAGGTGAATGTCTTGGGAAAAATCGACCTGTCGGCTCTCAACCAGAGCACTCGACCGAAGAAAAAGAGTAAAGAGGAGAAGCGCAAGCAGCGCGAGGAGAAGGCTGCCCAGCAGCGCCAGAACGGCCAGCAGGGCGGCGAGAAGAAAAAGCGCGAGCGTATCCGCTCTGGCAAGGTTGACATCGAAGAGGCTGCCAAGCAGCAACAGCAGCAGGCCCAGCAGCAAAATAAGAAGAAGAACAAGGGTGGCAACCAGCGCCCTGCCGATGGCCTCGCTGACCAGGGTGGCAAGAGCAAGAAAAACAAGAATCGCCAGCCGGTGAAACCCGTCGAGGTGAACGAAGAGGACGTGGCACGCCAGGTGAAAGAGACGCTGGCACGCCTCACCTCGAAGACCATGCAGAACAAGAAGGGCGCGAAGTACCGCAAGGAGAAGCGCGATGCCGTGGCCGAGCGCATGAGCGAGGAGATGGCCGCTGAGGCAGCACAGAGCAAGGTGCTGAAGCTCACCGAGTTCGTCACCGTCAGCGAGCTGGCTACAATGATGAATGTGCCCGTGGTGAAGGTCATCGGCACCTGCATGTCTATCGGCATCATGGTCAGTATCAACCAGCGCTTGGACGCAGAGACCATTAATATCGTGGCCGACGAGTTCGGCTTTAAGACCGAGTATGTCAGTGCTGAGGTGCAGAACGCCATCCATGAAGAAGAGGACGACGAGAACGACCTGCTGCCCCGTGCACCCATCGTCACCGTCATGGGTCATGTCGACCACGGTAAGACATCGTTGCTCGACTATATCCGCAAGACCAACGTCATTGCGGGCGAGGCAGGCGGCATCACTCAGCACATCGGAGCTTACAACGTGACGCTGCCCGACGGCCGGCAAATCACCTTCCTCGACACCCCCGGCCATGAGGCTTTCACGGCCATGCGTGCCCGTGGTGCCCAGGTTACTGACATTGCCATCATCATCGTTGCCGCCGACGACTCGGTGATGCCTACCACGAAGGAGGCCATCGCCCATGCGCAAGCTGCCAACGTGCCCATGGTCTTCGCCATCAACAAGATTGACAAGCCCGGTGCCAACCCCGACAAGATTCGCGAGGACTTGGCCAACATGAACCTGCTCGTCGAAGACTGGGGCGGCAAGTACCAGTGTCAGGAGATTTCGGCGAAGAAAGGCATTGGCGTGGAAGAACTCTTGGAGAAGGTGCTCCTCGAAGCCGAGATGCTCGACCTGAAGGCCAACCCCAACCGCAAGGCCACGGGCAGCATCATCGAGAGCTCGCTCGACAAGGGCCGTGGCTACGTCTCTACCGTGCTCGTGAGCAACGGCACGCTGAAGGTTGGCGACGTCGTCATTGCCGGTTCCAGCCACGGCCGCATCAAGGCCATGTTCAACGAGCGCAACGAGCGCATTCAGGAGGCACGGCCAGCCCAGCCCGCCATTATCCTCGGTCTTAACGGAGCTCCTACTGCTGGCGATGCCTTCAACGTGATGGACACCGAGCAGGAAGCCCGCGAGATTGCCAACAAACGCGAGCAGCTGCAGCGCGAGCAGGGGCTGCGCACGCAGAAGACTATCGGACTGGACGACATCTCCCACCGCATCGCGCTCGGCGAGTTCCACGAGCTGAACATCGTCGTCAAGGGCGACACCGACGGTTCTATCGAGGCCCTGAGCGACTCCTTCATCAAGCTGTCTACAGAGAAGGTACAGGTCAACGTCATTGCCAAGGCTGTGGGCCAGATTTCAGAAAACGATGTCATGCTCGCCTCCGCGTCGAAGGCCGTCATCATTGGCTTCCAGGTGCGCCCGTCGTCGGCAGCCCGCAAGTTGGCCGACAGCGAAGGCGTGGAAATAAATACCTACAGCATCATCTATGATGCCATCGAAGACGTGCGCTCTACCATGGAGGGCATGCTCGACAAGGTCATCAAGGAAGAGATTACCGCACAGTTGGAGGTTCGCGAGGTCTACAAGATCTCGAAGGTGGGCACCGTGGCCGGAGCCATGGTCGTCGAGGGCAAAGTGCACCGCACCGACAAGGCACGCCTTGTGCGCGATGGCATCGTTGTCTTCACGGGAGCCATCAACGCCCTGAAACGCTACAAGGACGATGTCAAGGAGGTGGCTACCAACTTCGAGTGCGGCATCTCGCTGGTCAACTTCAACGACATTCAGCAGGGCGACATCATTGAGACCTTCCAGGAGGTAGAGGTGCAGCAGAAACTGTAAGTAATGCATTGTGAATTATGCATTGTGAATTATGCATTATGCATTGTGAATTATGCATTGTGAATTATGCATTGTGAATTATGCATTGTGAATTATGCATTATGCATTGTGAATTGTGCATTGTGAATTATGAATTCAAATAACGAATATGTGCGTCAGGTGGCGGAGCAGAAATACGAGTTTGGCTTCACCACCAACGTGCATACAGAGATTATAGAGAAGGGGCTGAACGAAGACGTCGTTCGGCTCATTTCTGCCAAGAAGGGTGAGCCGCAGTGGATGCTCGACTTCCGCCTGCAGGCTTTCCGCTATTGGGTGGAGCAGAAAGAACCCACCTGGGGCCACGTCCACGTGCCCCCCATTGACTACCAGTCTATCAGCTACTACGCCGACCCCACGACAAAGAAGAAAGCCCCCTCGGGGGCCGAGGGGGGGGCTGTTGACCCGGAGCTGATGAAGACCTTCGACAAGTTGGGCATCCCCTTAGAGGAGCGCCTGGCCCTGAGCGGCAACACCGCCGTCGATGCCATCATGGACAGCGTTTCCGTGAAAACCACTTTCAAGGAGAAGCTCCGCGAGAAGGGTGTCATCTTCTGCTCCATTGGCGAGGCCATCAAGGAGCATGGCGACCTCGTCCGCCAGTACCTCGGCACCGTCGTGCCCTACAAAGACAATTTCTTCGCTGCCCTGAACAGTGCCGTCTTCAGCGACGGCAGCTTCGTCTACATTCCCCGGGGCGTGCGCTGCCCCATGGAGCTGAGCAGCTACTTCCGCATCAACGCCCGCAACACCGGCCAGTTTGAGCGAACGCTTATCGTGGCCGACGACGACTCCTACGTCAGCTACCTTGAGGGCTGCACCGCCCCCATGCGCGATGAGAATCAGCTGCATGCCGCCATTGTCGAGATTGTCGTCATGAACCGTGCCGAGGTGAAATATTCTACTGTGCAGAACTGGTATCCCGGCGATGAGCAGGGACGGGGCGGCGTGCTGAATCTTGTCACGAAACGGGGCGACCTGCGCGGCGAGGGTTCGAAGCTCTCGTGGACGCAGGTAGAGACAGGGTCGGCCATCACCTGGAAATATCCGTCGTGCATCCTGCGCGGCGATGGCAGCAGTGCCGAGTTCTACAGCGTGGCGGTGACGAACAACTACCAAGAGGCCGACACTGGCACAAAGATGATTCACATTGGCCGCAACACCAAGTCGACCATCATTTCGAAGGGCATCTCGGCCGGACATTCGCAGAACAGCTACCGGGGTCTGGTGCGTGCCGCTGCCTCTGCCGAGGGGGCCCGCAACTATTCCTCGTGCGACTCGCTGCTCTTGGGCAGCCAGTGCGGTGCCCACACCTTCCCCTATATGGACGTCCACAACCCCACGGCCATCTTCGAGCATGAGGCCACCACGTCGAAGATCAGCGAAGACCAGCTCTTCTACTGCCAGCAGCGTGGCATCCCCACCGAGCAGGCCGTCAGCCTCATTGTCGGCGGCTATGCCCGTGAGGTGCTGCAGAAGCTGCCGATGGAGTTTGCCGTCGAGGCGCAGAAACTGCTCAGCGTCTCGCTCGAGGGCACGGTGGGATGAGATTGCCTGCCCATGTAGAGGGAGTCACCTTCAGCAAAAATTCTCAGGAAAAGTAGGCGCAGTGTCGTTCTTTTTTCGTACCTTTGCAGCCATAATTTAGAATAATATGTTGGAAGTACGCAACCTGCATGCTCGCATTGGCGAGAAAGAAATACTCAAAGGCATCGACCTGGTCATCAACGACGGCGAGACCCACGCCATCATGGGGCCGAATGGCTCGGGCAAGTCTACGCTGAGTGCCGTTCTCGTGGGAAATCCCCTCTACGAGGTCACCGAGGGCGAGGCCTTCTTCAACGGCAAGAACCTCCTGGCCATGAAGCCCGAGGAGAGGGCCCACGAAGGGCTCTTCCTCTCCTTCCAGTACCCGGTGGAGATTCCTGGCGTGTCGATGACTAACTTCATGAAGACCGCCATCAACGAGCGGCGCAAGGCCCAGGGCTTGGAGCCGATGAACGCCGCAGAGTTTCTCAAGCTCATGCGCGAGAAACGGAAGATTGTAGAACTCGATGCTAAGCTGGCAAACCGCAGCGTGAACGAGGGCTTCAGCGGCGGCGAGAAGAAACGCAACGAGATATTTCAGATGGCCATGCTCGAACCGCGACTGAGCATACTCGACGAGACCGACTCCGGACTCGACGTCGATGCCATGCGTATCGTGGCCGAGGGCGTGAACAAGCTGCAGCGGCCCGACACCTCATGTATCGTCATCACGCACTACGACCGCCTGTTGGAGATGATTCGCCCCCAGTTTGTCCATGTACTCTATAAAGGGAGGATAGTGAAGACTGCAGGGCCGGAGCTGGCAAAGGAGATTCAGGAGCAGGGATATGACTGGATAAAAAGCCTCACCCCCGAAAGCCCCGATAGCCTCACCCCCAACCCCTCTCCGAGAGGAGAGGGGAGTCTATAGTTTTTTCCTTTAATAGTACGCGATGTCAGTAAATAATATAAATGCAGAACTAAATACTCCCCTCTCCTCTCGGAGAGGGGTTGGGGGTGAGGCTATCGGGGGTGAGGCTTCTCAATACATCGACCTATTCCAGCACCAGCGGCATCTCATCTGCGCCCATGCGCCACGGGTGATGAACGCCGTGCGCGACGCGGCTTTTGAGCGGTTCCGCTCGCAAGGGTTTCCCTCGCGAAAAGTGGAGCGCTACAAATACACCGACATGGCGAAGCTCTTTGCCCCGGACTACGGGCTGAACCTCAGTCGCCTGCCCATACCCGTTGACCCCTACGAGGCTTTCCGCTGCGACGTGCCAAACCTCTCAACGCTGCTCTACTTCATGGTGAACGATCAGTTCTATGGTGGACAGACAGGCGGCAAGATGGCCGCCACCGATGGGCATAGAGAGGAGAGGGGCGAGCACCTGTCAGCACCGAAGCTGCCCGCTGGCGTCGTGATTGGCCCGCTGGCCGAACACGAGGAGCTGGCTCAGCCCTACTACAACCGCATGGCCGCTAAGGACGAGGCCGCCGTGAGCGACCTGAACACCATGCTCGCCCAAGACGCGCTGCTCGTCTATGTGCCACGCGGTGTGAAGATCGAGCGTACCGTGCAGGTCATCAACATACTGAAGGCTCCCCCACTTTGGGGGAGGGCAGGGGAGGAAGGCCTGATGGTGAACCGGCGGGTGCTCATCATTCTCGAAGAGGGGGCAGAGGCAAAGCTGCTCTTTTGCGACCATGCCGCCGACGACTGCCACTTCCTTACCACGCAGGTCATCGAGGCTTTTGTGGGGCCGAGGGCTGCACTCGACCTCTACTGCTTGGAAGAGACCCACCACAAGAATGTTCGCGTGAGCAATGTATATATAGACCAACAGCAGGACAGCCGCGTGAATCACAACGTCATCACCCTGCACAACGGCATCACCCGCAATAAGCTCGACCTCACACTCAGTGGCGAGGGAGCGCAGTGTGGATGCTACGGATGCGTCATTGCCGACAAGCAGCAACACGTAGACAACAACACGCTCATCGTGCACCGAGTGCCCCACTGCACATCGAACCAGCTCTACAAGTACGTGCTCGACGAGCAGGCAACAGGGGCCTTCGCAGGCCGCGTATTGGTGGAGCAGGGAGCGCAGCAGACCGTCTCGCAGATGACCAACCAAAACCTCTGCGCCACCCGCGAGGCACGCATGTACACGCAGCCCATGCTCGAAATCTATGCCGACGACGTGAAGTGCGCCCATGGCTGCACCGTGGGCCAGCTCAACGATGCAGCACTCTTCTACATGCGGCAGCGGGGCATACCCCTGCGCGAGGCTCGCCTGCTGCTCGAAACGGCTTTTATCAACGAGGTGATCGACAAGATGGAGCTGCAGCCGTTGCGCGACCGTCTGCACCATCTCGTAGACAAGCGCTTCAGGGGCGAACTCAGCAAGTGTAAAGGCTGCAAGCTGTGCCGATAAGCTGCACCTCATTGCACCACATGCACCTCTTGCACTTCATTGCACCTCTTGCACCTCATTGCACCACTTGCACCTGAGCAGCAGACGTAAAGTTTTTTTATCTGAAGTGCCAGTTTTTTTCAAAAAACCGTTCCCTTTTTTCAAAAAGGCGTGCGTATTTTTTCGTTAACTGCCACTTCGTTTTTTTTTCTGGCGCGGCGTGGTGCAGGTTGCGGTGCAAGATGTGGTGCAAGTTGTGGTGTAAGATAACTGCTTGATAATCAGCTGTTGGTGCAAGAGGTGCAAGTAGGTGCAAGTAGTGCGGTGCAGTACTATACCTGCACCATTTTCTCGAATGAGGATATGCTGATGCGCCCCCGGTGGAGCTGCAGCATGCCGTCGGCTTGCAGCTGGTTGAGCATGCGTGAGACGTTGAGGCGGCTGTCGCCCAGCTCCTGAGCCAGTCGTGTCATGAGAATGTGCAGCTCTTTGGGTCCGGCGGGATAGGTGCTGTGGTCGAGGAGGAAGCGGAAGAAGCGCTGGCGTAGCTCCTGGGGCGCTGGGCGCCATTGTTGCAGTGAGCGTTTCTGCGCCATGGTTGAAAAGATGTTGAGCAGGTTCAGGCGGATGATGAGGAAGTCGTCGAAGAGGCGCAGCACCTCGTCTTTCGCCAGCGAGATGAAATGGCAGGGGGTGGCGGCGGCTACGGTGGCACTGTAGCGCGGCGTTGCTCCAAAGAGTGCTTCGGGCTGTAGCATCCATGGTGCCGACACCTGTTCTGTCAGGCTGTAGGCACCGTCGGCACTGGCGGTGGTGAGCCGCAGCGTGCCGCTGACGAGGAGCAACAGTTGGCGGCAGGGGGTATCGGCCTTGACAACGACCTCTCCGGCCGATTCTTTCTGGAATCCGAACTTCGTGTTGCCGGCCATCTGCAGCAGCTCGCTGCGGCTCAGGCCCTGGAAGAGCTGGAAGCGCAGCAGATGGTCGTAGATTTGCAGGCTCATGGCTTAGCAGTGCGTGCTCCTATTGCTCGTCGCTTATTTCCAACCCCTCGGAGTGCCATACGGCCACTTGGCCCTGCTCGTTGGTATAGATGAGGTAGGCCTTCATCTCCGGGTGGTGCTGTAGCAGCTCTTTGCTCTTCTGTAGTCCGAGCACCATGAAGGAAGTGGCGTAGGCATCGGCAATGGTGCAGCTGTCGGCGAAGACGGTGGCCGAGAGCAGCTCGTGCTGAATGGGGTAGCCGGTGCGCGGGTCGATGGTGTGGGCGTACTTACGGCCGCCCTTGTAGTAGAAGCGGCGGTAGTTGCCGCTGGTGGCCATGGCGGAGTTGGTGACGGTGAGCACGGCCTGCAGCTCGTTGCTCTGGGCCAGGGAGTCGTCGGTGGGCTTGGTCACTCCGATGCGCCATGGGTTGCCCGACGGGTTGTGGCCCCGGGTGACCACCTCGCCGCCAATCTCGACCATGAAGTTCTGCGAGCCGTGGGCGGTCAGCGTGCGGGCAACGGCATCGCAGCCGTAGCCCTTGGCAATGGCGCTGAAGTCGAGCTGGGTGCGTATCTTCATGAGGCTGTCAACCTGCTCTGGCGTGGGCATCTGCTGGGTCTTGAAGCCGAAGCCCCAGGCGTTGACCAGTGGCGCGACGGTGATGTCGAAGGCCCCGTCGGTGGCGGCGTTCACCTGCTGGGCAATGTTGTACAGCTCGTTGAACATGGCGCTGCGGCGCGGGTTTTCGCCACGGTTGATGGCCGACACGGTGCTTTCTTCGTTGAACATAGAGAACTCCTTGTCAACCTGGTGGAGGGCTATTTCCACCTCCTCCTGCAGGTCTTTGCTGCTCTGGTAGGTGATGTTGTAGATGGTGCCAAAGACCTTGCCCGTGGCGTGTTGGAAAGGCACTTGCTCCTCGGGTGCTGACTGCCGCTGGCGGATGATGAAGATGGTTCCCACGATGAGGAATAGCAGCAGTGGTATTTGCCAGTATAGTTCTTTTTTCTTCATAAATTAGTTTTTAAGCTTTCGAGCGTATCTCTTGTCGTATGTCTTATATGTCAATCGTCAGGTTGAAGGTGTAGCCCAGTCGGCTGCTCTCTTGTGTGCCGTAGCCCGGTACGTACCATGTCTTGCCTGTGATGCCGTCGTCGTGGAACAGCCGCATGCGGTAGCGGACGCTCCAGCCCAGGTGGAACGCCCCTGCCACCTTGGCGTCGATGCCCAGGAGCAGCTCTGCCCAGTGCTGGTAGCAGCGCTCGTCTTTGACGCCGAAGCCCGTGTCCCACTGCCATGTGGGGTCGACGAAGTTTTCGCGGTCGAGGTCTATCTCGTAGGTGGTGAAGGCATAGCGCAGGCCGCCGAAGACGCGGTTGCCGGTGTGCTTCTTCTTCATGAGGTTCACGTCGGCACCGAGGCGGAAGTAGGGGGACTGGGTGTGATAGCTGATGCCTGTTATCACGTCGTCTTCGTGGCTGGCCTTGCCGATGCCCACCTCTAAGGTGGGGAAGTACTGGTCGTGGAGGTTCAGCCTCACGGCTCCCTCTATCTGGCCATAGTCGCTGAGCGCCATCTGCACGGCTCCTGCCACGTCGAAGCTCACGGCGAAGCCTTGGAAGAAGGGCACGCTGTCGCGTTCCAGCTTCAGGAATCCCTGGGCCCGCGTGGCGCTACTGAGCGTGAGCGCCGCCAAAACGGATATGCAGATGTATCTTGCTCTGGTCATAGTCTACTGATGGGTTTTCAATGCTCACGCTGTCAATGCCGTTGCGGGTGTGACGGGTGGCGGTGAGGGTGTGGAAGAAGTGGGCCGAGCAGTCGACGCTCTCGAAGTGGGGTATGTCGTCTTTCTTCAGCCACAGGGTGTCGAGGGTCTTTACGCCCGTGGTGTCGGCCACGTAGAAGATGAGTATGTCTTCGGGGTGGGAGTAGCTGATGGGCAGCGAGAAGGTGGTCTTGCCGGTGAAGCGGTTGAGCAGCAGTGTGTCGGTGCCGTTGCTGCGCTGCGACCACACCCACAGCGTGTCGGCAAAGGTGGTCTCGTTGCCGTCGGCATCGCAGGTCATATACTGCACGCTCACCGTGTTCTGCACGGGGCAGTCGATGCTGGAGCAGGAGGTCGACAGGCCCACCCCAGCCGCTACCAGTAGGAGGGGCAGGAGTAGTCTTGACGTCATTTGCCTCCAGGTCTTCATATCTTCTCTTCTACTTGGTAGTCGTTGCGGCTTTGCGACGAGCGGCTGATGAGGTCGCCAAGGAAGCCGGTGAGGAAGAGCTGCGTGCCGAGTATCATCATGGTCAGCGCGATGTAGAAGTAGGGAGAGTCGGTGATGAAGATCTTTCCCATGAACTTGCTCACGCAGAGGATGAGGAAGGCCACGAAGCCGATGAAGAACATCAGCGAGCCGAGGAATCCGAAGACGTGCATGGGCTTCTTGCCGAAGGTGCTGAGGAACCAGAGGGTGAGGAGGTCGAGGTAGCCGTTGACGAATCGGTTCCATCCCATGAACTTCGACGTGCCGTACTTGCGTGCCTGGTGCTGCACCACCTTCTCGCCAATCTTGTCGAATCCGGCATTCTTGGCTAAGTAGGGTATGTAGCGGTGCATCTCGCCGTAGACCTCGATGTTCTTCACCACGTCGCGGCGGTAGGCCTTCAGGCCGCAGTTGAAGTCGTGGAGGTTCTTGATGCCGCTGACACGGCGGGCGGTGGCGTTGAAGAGCTTCGTGGGAAGGGTCTTCGACAGCGGGTCGTAGCGCTTCTGCTTGTAGCCGCTGACCAGGTCGTACTGCTCGTCCTTCACCATGCGGTAGAGCTCGGGAATCTCGTCGGGAGAGTCCTGAAGGTCGGCATCCATGGTGATGACCACGTCGCCCTGGGCTTCGGCGAAACCGCAGTAGAGGGCAGGGCTCTTGCCGTAGTTGCGACGGAACTTGATGCCTTTGACGCACGGCGACTGGCGGTGCAGCTCTTCGATGATTTGCCAGGAGCGGTCGGTGGAGCCGTCGCTGACGAAGATGACCTCGTAGCTGAAGTGGTGCTCCTGCATGACGCGCGCTATCCAGCCGTAGAGCTCGGCAATGGACTCTTCTTCATTATAAAGAGGTATGACTACTGATATGTCCACGGATTATGATTGATTTTTACGGATTGACGTTAACTATTTCACTTGCTCCACGCGGTTGCGCTTGCAGAGGGCGGCGACGGGCAGCCCCAGGAGGCAGCCTATCAGGAGGTTTGACGTGAGGATGTTGAGCACCAGGTCTATGGGGCGCATGGCACTCAGCTGCTGCATCATCTCGCCTACCGATGCCCCCATGCCCAGCACCTGCATGGCGTTGGACGACTCTTGCGTGCTGAACAGCTCATTGAGCGCCTGGGCGAAGAATCCCTTGTCGAGGAAAGCAAAATAGACAAACTGGGCCAGGGCGAAGAGGAGGCTGGCGTAGAAAAATAGGAAGATGACGTAGCCCCATCCCCTTCGGAAGGAGATGACACCTTCAAGCCCCGTGTCGCGGTACTTCTTGAGCAGGCGGACGGTGACGAAGGGCGTGATGAAGGCCAGCAGCAGGGCTACCATGCCCAGTCCGGGCGAGCGAAGCCCCGCCACGTAGCAAACGAAGCTGGCCAACCACAAGGCAAACAGCTTCACACCGTCTACGCGGGCAAAGGCACGCAGCTGTATATATTCGGGTGCTGTCATAATTCGGTGCAAAATTAATCATTTTCTCGCACATTTTCATCGCTTGCGTACAAAAATAAGTTAAAAAACCCATATTTCTTCATCCATCTTTCTTTGTTCTTCATTTTAATGCGTACCTTTGCAGCCAAATTCAAAAATGGGCAAGGTTCGTTGCCAGCGAAGGCAGAAAGCTCGCCATGAACATGGGCAAGTCCTGTACGGCCAGCTCCTGAGGAATCCTCCAGGACGGGAACGTAGCAAAGGTACTTGGTTGTAGCGGCGCGATGCAGACCGCTTGCCCACCCGCCTCTTTAGCTCAGTTGGCCAGAGCACGTGATTTGTAATCTCGGGGTCGTTGGTTCGAATCCGACAAGAGGCTCGAAAAGTAAGCGGGATTGCCTGTTGGGGCAATCCCGCTTACTTTTCGTACAGTTACAATAATGACTTGACGTGATTAGGGTGCAACCCCTGCCCCTGACTTCAGTTTCCCCTTACTTTCCAGATAGTCAGTGAACAACTTCCACTGTTTTTCATTCTTCTTGATGTTTGCCTTCACTTCATCGTTGTCGATGAATTGGAGGGGGTAGCAATCCTCCAGGTAATAGTGCTCCTGCTGAGGGTCGGTACCATCATAAAACAGGACGAGATTGAAGAAGGTACGGCTGTCCCAATCGCCGACGAAGCTGCTGACCACGAACAGAGCATTGTGGCCCAAATGAAACTCAATTTCGTGGAATGGCTCCATACGCTTGTAGAGCGGTTCGTCCATGTCCTTACGCTCGGCTCCGCCGCTTTGCTTGTCAAAGAACTTGATTTCGCGAGTGGTCACATTGAACCATTCGATGTCATCGTCAGTGAAGAGATAATGCTGCGCATCGGCCGCAGAGTGCGTTTCAGACGGGCCTACACCCGTGGCATAGAGCATGGAGGATTCTACAGGGTCGGTCGTGAGGGGCTTCTCCGTTTCGTTGGCGTCACTGCTGCAAGCAGTCATTGTCATGCTGGCAATGGCTATCGCCATCGTCCAAACGAGGGGTTTGTAATGCTTCATATTCTACAGCGTTAAAATGAACGTCTCTTTACTTATATAGTCCTCTGAAATGCGAAAAGACTGCACGTCTACCGCCATGTTTTTTTTAGGATGAATCTTTTACTGTTGCTTACAGTGCTTTCTTGTAGCAGCGTCGGCGCTTGTGCTGCTCGTGCTCCAAGTAGGTCCACTGGCTCTGCACCTTGCCGTTGGTCTCCATCTCTACGTGGGTTTCGCCCCAGAGGAAGCCGTGCTTCTGGTAGATGGGTATGAGGTCGTAGAAGAGCAAGGCATTGGCCCCTTTCGACCGGTATTCGGGCAGCACGCCAATGAGCAGGCAGTCGACGACGTCGGTCTTGTGGAACTTCAGGGCGCGCATGATGTGCCACCAGCCGAAAGGCCACAGCCGCCCGTTGCGGCACTTCTGAAGGGCGCGGGTAAGCGACGGGAGGGTGATGCCAACGCCCACCACGGGGTGGTCGTCGAGTGAGTGGTCTTCGATGAGCGTCACCATGTTCAGGTCGAGCACCTTGAAGTACATCTTGATGTACTGGTCGATCTGCTTCTGCGACATCTCGGAGTAGCCGTAGAGGTGGCCGAAGGTCTTGTTGATGACGTCGAAGACCTTCTGCCCGTACTGGGCCGGGCCGAAGATGTCCTGCTTTGTGAGCTTCTTCACCTGCAGGTTGTAGCGCTTCATCACCATCTCCGATATTTTCATGAATTTCTCTGGCATGCCTTCCTTCGGCACGAAGAGCTTGTACTCCACGTAGTCGTTGTCCTTCTCGTAGCCCTCCATGTGCTCCATCAGCTCCGGGTAGTAGGGATAGTTGTATTCGGTGGCCATGCAGGAGAGTTCTTCAAAGCCCTTGATGAGCATGCCCTCAGGGTCCATGTCGGTGAAGCCTAAGGGGCCGATAATCTCCTTCATCTGATGGCGGCGGCCGAAGTCCTCCACGGCACCGAGCAGTGCGCGCATCACGTCGATGTCGTTGATGAGGTCGAGCCACCCGAAGCGTACCGCAGGGCGCTGCCATTGGTCGTTGTAGCGATAGTTGATGATGGCGGCGACGCGCCCCACTACCTTCCCCTGTCGCAGGGCGAGATAGTATTCCACGTCGCAGAACTCAAAGGCGGCGTTGGGGTCTTTCGTCCATGGCGAGAGCGTCTGCACCTCGTCGCTGTGGAGGTTCGGCGCATCGTAGGGATTGCCACGGTAGAGGTCGTAGTGCAACTGTATGAAGCGCTCCAGGTCGCGCTTGTTCTCCACTTTCTTTATTTCTATTTCAGCCATTTTTCTTGTATTAGCAATCAATCAAAGTACAAAGGTAAGGGTTTTTCTTTAATAAACAAAAGAAAAGTGAAAATTTCTTTTGTTTTTTGCTGGCTTCTTCGTATCTTTGCACTCAGATTCTAACATAATCATCAAAATCATAAGAGTCATGAAAAAGAAAAGAATGATGACACTGGCAGCCACTGCGCTGCTGATGGGTGGCACCATGTCGGTGCAGGCCCAAGACTGGAAGTCTTTCTCCTATGTAGAGGCTCAGGGCGGTCTGCAGCTCACCTCAACCGATGCGCCAATGGACAAGTTGTTCACTCCTACGGCAGCACTTTCCTTCGGCCACTACTTCACCCCCGTGGTGGGTGCCCGCCTGCATGTGAATGCATGGCAGTCGAAGAGCGGATTTGCCGGACTTGACAAGTACTACAAGTGGAAGTACATTACGCCCGACCTGGACTTGATGGTGAACATGTCGAACCTCTTCTGTAAGAATCAGGACCGGCTGCTGAACATTATCCTGCTGGGTGGCGTAGGCTTGAACTATGCCTGGGACAACGACGAGCTGGCTGCCCTGAACGTGGCTCCTCAGCGTGTGCCCCTGATGTGGAATGACGACCGTCTGAGCCATAACCTGCGGGCGGGCCTCCGTTTGGAAACGAACCAGAGCAAGCCCCTCGGCATCTCTCTTGAGCTGAATGCCAACTCGCTCAGCGACCGTTTCAACTCAAAGACTAACGATGCCGACGACTGGCAGTTCACGGCCATGCTCGGCCTGAGCTATCGCTTCGGCTACAAGAAAGCTGCCCCGAAGTACATCACCCGTGTGGTGGAATATACAGAGACCATCGAGGTTGACGAGCCTACTACCATCATCGTGAAGGAGAAACGCCCGAAGGAGACCATGGAGAAGAAGAGCATCCGCGAGGTGGTATTCTTCAACATCCGCGAGAGCGATGCCAACGCTGCTGAAGGTATTGACAAGGCCATCAAGGACATTGCCGACCTGATGAAGACC
>Ga0310691_10002120_pt1 | contig 27463 bp, 18 predicted proteins | sample 176DNAGHGlowgp2_FD_203887 | JGI IMG/M metagenome (GOLD analysis project Ga0310691, IMG submission 203887) | Sheep rumen microbial communities from Palmerston North, Manawatu-Wanganui, New Zealand - 1766 DNA GHGlow gp2 (v2) (version 2) | ecosystem: Host-associated > Mammals > Digestive system >... | reverse complement strand
TTGAAGCCAGGGTAGTCGACCAGTATGACGACGTCGGGGCGCCACTGGCTGATGTCTTGCTTGCACTGACGCATGTTGCGCAGGATAGCGGGCAGGTGCATCAGCACGGGCACGAAGCCCATGTAGGCCAGCTCGCGGTAGTGCCTGACGCGCGTGCCGGCGACGGCCGTCATCAGGTCGCCGCCGAAGAAGCGGAACTGGGCCTGGGGGTCGTGCTCCTTCAGCGAGCGCATAAGGTGCGAGGCGTGCAGGTCGCCCGAGGCCTCGCCTACGATGAGGTAGTACTTCATTGCTCCCAGCTTTTTAGCATTTCCATGCTCTGGTAGGCCGTGACGTCCATCTGTGTGGGCGTGACGGCTACGTAGCCGTGGTCCAGGGCCCAGCGGTCGGTATCCTCGGCCTCGGGCTCGTCGTTGTGGTAGTGGCCCATCATCCACCAGTAGTCGTAGCCCCGGGGGTGGTGGCAGCGCTCCACCTCGCTAAGCCACGAACCACGGGCCATGCGGCACACGCGCACGCCGCGGAACGCAGGCTGCAGGGGGAAGTTGACGTTCAGACAGACGCCCGTGGGCAGCCCCTCGTCGAGCACGCGGCGCGTCAGCATCCTCACCGTATCCCGCAGGGGACGGAAGTCGGCGTCGTCGCGGTGGTCGCAGAGCGAGAAGGCGATGCTGGGTATGTACTTCATACAGCCTTCCATGGTGACGCCCATGGTTCCGCTGTAGTGGGTGTTGACCGAGGCGTTGTCGCCGTGGTTGATGCCTCCGATGACGATGTCGGGCTTGCGGCCGCAGAGCTCGGCCAGCGCCATCTTGACGCAGTCCACGGGGGTACCGTTACACGACCACACCTCTACGCCGTCCTCCTTGTGACGCAGCTTCAGGGTGAGCGGTATGGTGGGCGAGAAGGCACACGAGGCACCGCTGCGGTGAGCCTCGGGGGCACAGGCGATGACGTAGCCCATGTCGCGCACCATGCCGATGAGCTCGCGGAAGCCCTTGGCATGGTAGCCGTCATCGTTGGAAATCAGGATCAGTGGTACGTTTTTTTCCATTAAAAGCCAGTATTTGCCTGCAAAAGTACTAAAAAAGGTTGATATTTGAGTGTTTCTCGTATTATTTTTGTACCTTTGCGGCGTATTATATACATCAAACACATAGAATATGGGAAAGATTATTGCTTTAGCGAACCAGAAGGGTGGCGTCGGCAAGACGACGACCACGATTAATCTGGCAGCCTCGCTGGCCACGCTGGAGAAGACGGTGCTCGTAGTAGACGCCGACCCCCAGGCCAACGCATCCAGCGGACTGGGAGTGAACATCCAGGAGGTGGAATGCTCGCTATACGAATGTATTATCAACCACGCCGACGTGCGCGACGCCATCTATACCACCGACATTGACGGACTGGACATCATTCCCAGCCACATCGACCTGGTGGGCGCCGAGATAGAAATGCTGAACCTGCCCGACCGGGAGAAAATAATAGGCAACGTACTGGCCGGCATACAGAACGAGTACGACTACATCCTGATAGACTGCTCGCCGTCGCTGGGCCTCATCACGGTGAACGCCCTGACGGCCGCCAACTCGATTATAGTGCCCGTGCAGTGCGAGTACTTCGCGCTGGAAGGCATCTCCAAGCTGCTGAACACCATCAAGATAGTGAAGAAGAGCCTGAACCCGAAGCTCGAGATAGAGGGATTCCTGCTGACCATGTACGACTCGCGCCTGAGACTGGCCAACCAGATTTACGACGAGATGAAGCGACACTTCCAGGAACTGGTCTTCAAGACCGTTATACAGCGCAACGTCAAGCTCTCGGAGAGCCCGTCACACGGTCTGCCCGCCATTCTGTACGATGCCGAGTCTACCGGAGCCAAGAACCACCTGGCACTGGCCAAGGAGATAATCAGCAAGAACGCTTAAGAACAAAGGTAAGGACAAGGCATGGCAGTAAAGAAGAAATACGACCGTAACGTGCTTGGCCGCGGACTGGACGACATCGGCACCGGTCGCGGACTGGACGCACTCATCGACACGCACAGCGAGGTGAAGACCGAGGGCTCGTCGAACCTCAGCGAGATAGAGATATCGCAGATAGAGCCCAACCCCAACCAGCCGCGCCGCGAGTTTGACCCCGAGGCACTCGGAGAGCTGGCCACCAGCATACGCGAGCTGGGCATCATACAGCCCATCACGCTGCGGAAGGTGGAGGGCAGCAAATACCAGATTATTGCCGGCGAGCGCCGCTGGCGCGCATCGCAGCTGGCAGGACTGACCAAGATTCCGGCATACATCGTCACCGTCGAAGACCAGGGCGTCATGGAAATGGCCCTGGTGGAGAACATACAGCGCGAAGACCTGAACGCCATCGAGATAGCACTGGCCTACCAACACTTGGCCGAGACGACAGGCATGACCCAGGCACGCATCTCGGACCGCGTGGGCAAGAGCCGCGCCGCCGTCACCAACTACATGCGACTGCTGAAGCTTCCTGCACAGGTGCAGATAGCACTGAAGAACCACGACATCGAGATGGGACATGCCCGCGCACTGCTGGCACTGGACAGCCCCACACAGCAGATTAAGCTGTTCCGCGAGGTGGTGCAGGGCGGACTCTCGGTACGCAAGGTGGAAGAGATGGTGCAGGCCCTGAAGAGCGGCGACGACGTCAAGACCGCCAAGGGACGCATCACGGCGAAGGCACAGCTGCCTGAAGAGTACGGCATGCTGAGGGAACGGCTGGCACAGTTCTTCCAGACCAAGGTGCAGATGACATGCTCGCCCAAGGGTAAGGGAAAGATAAGCATACAGTTTGACAACGAGGAAGAGCTGGAGCGTATCATGAACGCACTGGACCGTACTAAAGAATAAAGGAGAGGCGAGATGAGAAGTGCAAAGTGGCGTTTTCTGCTCTACCTGCTTGCCCTCCTACCCCTGACAGGCAATGCCCAGAGCGACGACCAGGCGGTGATGGACTCCATTGCCACGGGCGACGCACGCATCCTGCTGGACGACACGCTGGCGGCCATCACCGACTCGGCCTCCGTACTGATAAAAAAAGAGCACAAGAGGAGAGAGAAACGTGACTGGAACACCTGGAGACCCGACCCCAAGCGTGCCCTATGGCTGGCACTGGTCATACCCGGAGGCGGACAGATATACAACCGAAAGTTCTGGAAACTGCCCATCATCTATGGCGGCTTCATGGGCTGTATCTATGCACTGACGTGGAACAACATGATGTATAAGGACTACTCCCAGGCCTATCTCGACATTATGGACGACGACCCCGGGACGGTGTCGTACAACAAGTTCCTGCACCTGGGGCGACAGATAACACCCGAGAATGAGGAACAGTACCAGAAGATATTCAAGAGCCGTAAGGACAAGTACCGCCGCTGGCGCGACCTGAGCTTCTTCGTGCTGCTGGGCGTCTACGCCATTTCGGTCATCGACGCCTACGTCGACGCCGAGCTGTCGGTGTTCGACATATCGAAGGACCTGAGCCTGCGCGTGGAGCCCACCGTCATACGCAACCACTCAGGGGGCAACGCCCTGGACTCGCAGTCGCTGGGACTTAGCTGTACGTTAAACTTTTAGAAGCAAGGAATTAGGAATGAAGACTACAAAAGATATGAGCTTAGAAGTGCTGGGCCGAATGGGAAGACACGCCTTCCTGTCGTGCCTTTTGTTATTCACGCCCCTGGCGCTGCAAGCCCAGGTGACGAACGAAGACGACGACCTGGACGACGACGAGATAGTGGTGACCGACCAGGAGGGCAACGAGGACGTGATAGAGTTCCCCGAGGCCATGACATACGACCTGGACTCGCTGCTGAACCTATACATGTCGAAGACCTACCTGGACGACATGGACTGCAACATGAGGGACGTCAACCCCACGTACTCCAGGGAGGAGTACATAGACCGCCTGAGCCGTATGCCATGCGTCATGGAGATGGCCTATAACGAGGTGGTACAGAAGTTCATCGACCGCTACAGCGGCCGTCTGCGCCACAGCATCAGCTACATGCTGGGGGCGTCCAACTTCTACATGCCTATCTTCGAGGAAGCACTGGAGCTGTACCAGCTGCCCCTGGAACTGAAGTACCTGCCCATCATCGAGTCGGCACTGAACCCCAAGGCCGTGAGCCGCGTAGGCGCCACGGGACTGTGGCAGTTCATGCTGACCACCGGCAAGCAGTACGGACTGCAGGTGAACTCGCTGCTCGACGAGCGACGCGACCCCGTGAAGTCGTCGAGAGCCGCCGCCCGCTACCTGAGCGACCTGTACAAGGTGTTCGGCGACTGGAATCTGGTGATAGCCGCCTACAACTGCGGACCGGAGAACATCAACAAGGCCATACACCGTGCGCAGGCCGCACACAAGGACTCGGTGTTCAACGCCAAGGACTACTGGATGATATACCCGTACCTGCCGAAGGAGACGCGCGGCTACGTGCCGGCATTCATTGCCGCCAACTACATGATGACGTACTACTCGCAGCACAACATCTGCCCGATGACGACGCGCCTGCCGGCAAAGACGGACACGGTGGTGGTAAACCGTAACGTACACCTGCAGCAGGTGGCCGAGGTAGTGGGGCTGAACATCGACCTGCTGAGGTCGCTGAACCCACAGTACCGGCGCGACATCGTACCAGGAGCCTCGCAGCCGTCGCCCATCCGTCTGCCACAGACTGAAGTGGGAAAGTTCATCGACATGGAGGACTCGGTGTACAACTACAAGGCCAGCGAGCTGCTGACGAACCGCCTGGAGGTGGAGGTCAACGACGACGTGCCGACGTACTACCATAAGAGCAAGCGCTACGTGCGCGGCAAGAAAGGACGCTACTACAAGCGCGGCAAGATAGGCCGCCGACACAGAAGCAAGGTAGGCCGACGCAGCTATTCGGCAAGCAAGAAACGTAAGTCAACAAGGAGAAGAAGTAGAAGAAGGAGGTAAATGCGTATGGACGAGGACATGATGCGCGAAGAGGCCGACGAGAAACTGGTGAACGACGCGTTCCAGCACCTGCTGGACAGCTATCTGGCATCGCGGCACAGGAAGAAGGTAGATATCATTACCAAGGCTTTTAACTTTGCCCGGCAGGCCCACAAGGGTGTGCGCCGACTGTCTGGCGAACCCTATATCATGCACCCCATAGCAGTGGCCCAGATAGCCTGCGAAGAGGTGGGACTGGGCTCGACAAGCATCTGTGCCGCCCTGCTGCATGACGTGGTGGAGGACACCGACTACACGACAGAGGACCTGGCCAACATCTTCGGCCCTAAGATAGCGCAGATTGTTGACGGGCTGACCAAGATAAGCGGCGGCATCTTCGGCGAGCAGGCATCAGCGCAGGCAGAGAACTTCAAGAAGCTGCTGCTGACGATGAGCGAGGACATACGTGTCATACTCATCAAGATTTGCGACCGTCTGCACAACATGCGGACGCTGCAGTCGCAACCTGCCAACAAGCAGTATAAGATAGCCGGCGAGACGCTGTACATCTATGCCCCGCTGGCCAACCGACTGGGACTGAACAAGATTAAGTCGGAACTGGAGAACCTCTCGTTCCAGTACGAGCACCCCGAAGAGTATAGCAGCATCAAGCAGAAGCTGAAGGACACGGAGGCCAAGCGCCACGAGCTGTTCGACCAGTTCACGGCACCTATCGAGGAGTCGCTCAAACAGATGGGCATCAAGTACGAAATCAAGGAGCGTGTGAAGACGCCCTACTCCATCTGGACAAAGATGCAGAACAAGCACGTGAGCTTCGAGGAGATATACGACATCCTGGCCGTGCGCATCATCTTCACGCCAGCGAAGCGCGAAGAGGAGATTAACGAATGCTTCAATATCTACGTCGCCATATCAAAGATATACAAGAGCCACCCCGACCGGTTGCGCGACTGGCTGTCACAGCCTAAGGCCAACGGATACCAGGCGCTGCACGTGACGCTGATGTCGAAACAAGGGCGGTGGATAGAGGTGCAGATACGCTCTGACCGCATGGACGAGATAGCCGAGCAGGGCTTTGCCGCCCACTGGAAATACAAGGAGGGTGAGGAAAACGAGGAGTACACGGAGGACGAGAACGAACTGAACGACTGGCTGCGCACCATCAAGGAGATTCTGGACGACCCGCAGCCCGACGCCATGGACTTCCTGGACGCCATCAAGCTGAACCTCTTTGCCTCGGAGATATTCGTATTCACACCCAAAGGCGAGATACGCACCATGCCTGCCGGGTGTACCGCCCTGGACTTTGCCTTCAGCATTCATACCTTCCTGGGCTCGCACTGTATAGGGGCCAAGGTAAACCATAAGCTGGTGCCCCTGAGCCATAAGCTGGAAAGCGGTGACCAGGTAGAGATACTCACCTCGAAGTCACAGCATGTACAGCCGGGGTGGATAAACTTCGTGTCGACGGCCAAGGCTAAGGCAAAGATACAGGCTGTGCTCAGGCGCGACAGCCGTGAGTCGCAGAAGAAGGGCGAGGAACTGCTGGAGGCCTTCCTGAAGAAACATGGCATCGAGAATACGCCTGCCGTGGTAGACCAGCTGATAGTGCTTCACGAGGCTAACCGTCGCGAAGACTTCTTCCAGGGGCTGGGCCAGAAAACCATCCTGCTGGGCGAGAAGGACGTTGACGAGCTGAACGGCAAGAGCGGCAGCGGCAAGAAAGGCTGGCGCAAGCTGGTGCCTTTCTTAGGGCGCGGCAAGAAGAAAGAAGGCATCGTAGGACAGCAGGAGCTGTTTGTGGTGCCCGAGAAGTTTAACCGCAAGAAGCCCATCTACATCAGCGAAGAGACGATAGGAATGTACAAGTTCAAGCACTGCTGCCACCCGATTCCCGGGGACGACATTCTGGGCTATATAGACAACAAGCACCAGATAGAGATTCACAAGCGCGACTGTCCTGTAGCCGACAAGCTGAAGAGCGGTTTCGGCAACCGCATACTCGACGCTAAGTGGAACATGCACAAGCAGCTGTTCTTCGATGCCACGATACGCCTGCAGGGCATCGACCGTGTGGGTATCCTGATGGACGTGTCGCGCATCATATCGTCAAAGATGAACGTCAATATCCATAAGCTGACCATCAGCAGTGAGGAAGGGGTGTTCGACGGCAGCATAGAGTTGCGAGTGCACGACCGCGAGGACGTCAGAGACATTATGAAGGCTCTGAAGGATGTAGAGGGCCTGCAGGAGGTGACGCAGATTATCTGACAGCCTGTGCCCACGGAAAGGAACTGATTACTACTAAACGACTACCTATATGAAAAGACTAATCTGGATGATGTGCCTGATATGCAGCGTCACTGCCATGCAGGCCAAGAACGAGTACGACAACCCCGACACGCTGGTAGTGGCACGCGACGGCACGGGGCAGTTTCGCAATGTGGCTGAGGCCATAGAGGTATGCCGTGCCTTCATGGAATACCACAAGGTCATCTACGTCAAGAAGGGCATCTACAAGGAGAAGCTGGTGGTGCCACAATGGCTGACGAACATCGAGATATGCGGCGAGGACCGCGACAATACCGTCATCACCTGGGACGACCACGCCAATATCAAGATAGCCGAGACGGGAAAGGGCATGGGCACCTTCCGTACGTTTACGCTCAGGGTGGACGCCAACCTGATAACGCTAAAGAACATTACCATAGAGAACAACGCCGCCCGTCTGGGGCAGGCCGTGGCACTGATGACTACCGGCGACCGCCAGCAGTACATCAACTGTCGTTTCCTGGGGCACCAGGACACGGTGTACACGGGAATGGCGGGCACCCGTCTGCTGTTTAAAGACTGCTACATAGAAGGCACCACGGACTTCATCTTCGGTCCCTCGACGGCGTGGTTTGAGGGCTGCGCCATCCGGTGCAAGGCCAACTCCTACATCACTGCCGCATCGACGCCTCAGGACGTGAGGTACGGATATGTGTTCAACAACTGCACGATTACCGCTGCTGAAGGTGTAGACCGCGTCTACCTGGGACGTCCTTGGCGCGACTATGGCTACACGCTGTTTATGAACTGTGAGCTGCCCCGCCAGATATTGCCTGAGGGATGGCACCAGTGGCGCCCCGAGGCAGTGAAGACTGCGCGCTACATGGAATACAACAACCGTGGCGAAGGCGCAGCCTACGGCCAGCGTGTAGGCTGGAGCCGTCAGCTGACCAGGAAAGAGGCTGAGCTGGTCACCATGAAGAGTGTATTCACCCGCGAGGATACCTGGATTCCTAACAATTAAACAATATATTTATGAAGAAACTATTCTCTACTGCCTTCTTACTGGCAGTCTCTTTCATCGTCTCTGCACAGAATACCCCCCTGTGGATGCGCTTTCCGGCCATCTCGCCTGACGGACGGCAGATAGCCTTCTCGTACAAAGGCGACCTCTACACCGTCGCCGCCACAGGCGGACAGGCCCGGCAGCTGACAACAAATGCTGCGTACGATGCCTACCCGGTATGGAGTCCTGACGGACAGCAGATAGCCTTTGCCTCCACCCGTGAGGGCAGCATGGACGTGTACATCATGAACAGCCAGGGCGGCACGCCCCGACGGCTGACCACCCATAGCGGAAGCGAGACCCCTATTGTCTTCAAGGACAACGGAAGCATTCTGTTCAGCAGTGCCCTGATGCCTACGGCGCAGGCAAGTCTGCTGCCCGAGTCGGTATTTCCGCAGGTCTACGAGGTAAGCACTGATGGCGGCAGGCCCCGACTGTTTTCGCTCATCACCATGCAGGACATCAGCATCAACGCCCAGGGCGACATACTGTACCATGACGTGAAGGGCTACGAGGACGTCTTCCGCAAGCACCACCAGAGTGCCATTACGCGCGACATCTGGCTGATGAAGGGAGCCGACGGTCCCGAGAGTGCCCGACGGTTCAGCCGTCTGACCACCTTCCGTGGCGAGGACCGCAACCCGGTGTGGACGCCTGACGGACAGTCGTTCTACTATCTGAGCGAGAAGGACGGCACCTTCAACGTGTGGAAACGCGCCCTTGACGGCGGCAACGAACAGCAGGTGACACGCCACGAAAAGAATCCCGTACGCTATCTCACCATTGCCAAGGACGGCACGCTGTGCTATGGCTATGACGGCGAGATATACACCAACAGGAACGGACAGGAGCAGAAAGTCAGCATCAGCATTGTGGCCGACCGTAACGACAAGGACCTTGTGCGCAGCATAAAGACCAGGGGGGCTACAGAGATTTGCCTGTCGCCCAAGAACAAAGAGGTGGCCTTTATCCTGCACGGCGATGTCTACGTGACTTCCATCGACTACAAGACCACACGTCAGGTGACGAACACTCCGGAGCAGGAGCGCGACCTGAGCTTCGCACCCGATGGGCGCAGTCTGGTGTACAGTGCCGAGCGTAATGGCTGCTGGCAGATTTACCGTACCACCATCAAGGACAAGCAGGAGAAGGAGTTTGCCTATGCCACCGAACTGACAGAGGACCGGCTGACACAGACCACGCTGACGTCGCAGCAGCCTAAATTCAGTCCTGACGGAAAGGAGATAGCCTTCTTCGAAGACCGTGGCGACTTGCGCGTAATGAACCTGCAGACCAAGGCCGTACGCACGGTACTGGACGGGAAGTACCAGTTCAGCTATACCGACGGCGACCTGTGGTTCGAGTGGAGCCCCGACAGCCGGTGGCTGCTGAGCAGCTACATCGGCGTGGGCGGCTGGCATAGTCCTGACGTGGCTTTGGTGAAGGCTGACGGCAGTGGCGAGGTGCACAACCTGACCAATAGTGGCTATAGTGACTCGAATGCCAAATGGGTGCTGGGCGGCAAGGCCATCATCTATTCGAGCGACCGTGCCGGCTACCGCAGCCATGGCAGCTGGGGCGCCGAGGAGGACGTCTACATCATGTTCTTCGACCTGGATGCCTACGAGCGCTTCCGCATGACGAAGGAGGAGAAGGAACGTGCGGAACAAGCAGAGAAGGAGGCAAAGAAGGACAATGCCGCCAAGGATGACAAGGACGGCAAGAAGGGAAAGAAGGGCAAGGACGGCAAAAAGGCCGTAGAACCTGCTGTCCCTGTGCTGAGCTTCGACCTTGAGAATGCCCGCGACCGCATACTACGGCTGACGGCCAACTCAAGCCATCTGGGCGATGCCATCCTCTCGCCCGGAGGGGACACGCTTTACTATCAGGCAGCCTTCGAGGACAAACACGACCTGTGGATGCATAACCTGCGCGAGAAAAAGACCGAACTGGTGATGAAGAACGTAGGACGTGCCCATATGGAAGCCGACAAGGGTTTCAAGCACCTCTTCCTGCTTGCAGAAGGCATACAGAAGCTGGACATCGGAAAGGGTAAGAAGGAGTCTGTGAGCTTCGAGGCCACCTTCTGCTGGCAACCCTATCAGGAGCGCCAATACCTGTTCGACCACGTATGGCGTCAGGTGAAGGACAAATTCTACGATGAGCATATCCACGGCATCGACTGGGAGGGCTACCGTAAGACTTACGAGCGTTTCCTGCCCCACATCAACAACAACTACGACTTCCGCGACATGCTGGGCGAGATGCTGGGCGAGCTGAACGGTTCGCACACCGGTGCCCGCTACTATCCTGAGTCAGCCGCACTGCGCACGGCAAACCTGGGACTATTCCTTGACCCGACGTACGACGGCGATGGACTGCTGGTGCAGGAAGTCATCAAGCGCGGCCCCTTTGCTGTCAGAAATACCGGAGTCACTGCCGGCTGTGTCATCACCGAGATTGACGGTCACGCCATCAAGGCTGGCCAGGACTATAACTGGATGCTGGACGGCAAGGCCGGCAGACCTGTACGCGTCACCGTGCGCAAGCCGAACAGCACATCGACGTTTAGCGTAGTCGTCAAGCCCATCACGCAGTCACAGCTCAATACAATCATCTACAAGCGATGGGTAGACCGTAACCGCCAGCTGGTAGACAGTCTGTCGGGCGGGCAGGTAGCTTACGTACACATCAAGTCGATGAACAGTGCCGGCTTCCGCGAGGTGTACAGCGAACTGCTAAACGACAAGAACCGCAACCGTAAGGCCTGCATCGTCGACGAACGGTACAATGGCGGCGGTTGGCTGCACGATGATCTGTGTACGCTGCTGAGCGGACGTCTGTACCATAACTTCGTGCCACGCGGCAAATACGTTGGACGTGACCCCCTGAACAAATGGGTGGGTAAGTCGTGCGTGCTGATGAACGAAGACTGCTACTCCAACGGCAGCGGATTCCCGTGGGTATTCCGCGAACTGGGCATCGGTCCGCTTATCGGCAGTGCCGTGGCAGGAACGGCTACCTCCGTATGGTGGGAGACACTGATGGACGACACCTTGGTATTTGGCATTCCACAGGTAGGCAAGAAGGACATGCAAGGCCGATACATGGAGAACTTGGAACTGTTCCCCGACGTCGAAGTGTATAACTCGCCCGAAGACTACATCAACGGCCGCGACCCGCAGCTGGAGGCTGCCGTCCGCGAGATGATGAAGTAGATGGAAATAGCCCCGAGCAAACTTTAGCTTTGCCTAAGGTAAAGTCAGGGTTTACCTAAGATAAAGTCGAGGTTTGCCTAAGGTAAAGTCGAGGTTTGCCCAAGGTAAAGTCGAGGTTTGCCCAAGATAAAAAACAGATGGACTACTATTGCAGGTAGTCCATCTGTTTCTTTAATGCCTGTAGTTCGGAGCGAACTTCCAAGAGGCGCGTCAGCACCTCGGCCTTGCGGTCTGCCCCGTTACGGTTGCTGTTGATAATCTTCTTGGCAGCAGCCAGCTTAAAGCCACGCACCTTCACCAGGTTATGTATCAGGCGTATCTGCTCAATGTCCTTCTCCTGATACTGGCGTATCTTGGCCGGGCCGCTGGTCTTGGGCTTCAAATAGGGAAATTCCTGCTCCCAATAGCGTAGCGTACTTTCATTGAGTCCGAACATCTCAGCCACCTCGCGGATGCTGAAGTAACGCTTAAGGTTCTTGTCTAAGTTCAGTGCCATGACGATGATTCTTTAATTTTGTTGCTGCAAAGATACGAAATAATTCACAATCCGCCACATGCTTGGGCAATTATTTTTCAGCACCCGTCATGCGGTCGGCAAATTCAGGGCAGGCGACGAAATAATTCTAACTGAATGACGCGTAATTCATATTTATTTCGTACCTTTGCACCCCAAAGAGTAAATAGTAATTCGTCAAAATAGTAAGAGAAATGACAGCCAACGAGATTCGCGACTCATTCAAGAAGTTCTTCGAGTCGAAGCAACATGCCATCGTGCCCTCTGCACCGATGGTCATCAAGGACGACCCCACGCTGATGTTCACCAACGCGGGCATGAACCAGTGGAAGGATATCATATTAGGTACACGCGACCCCGAGCCGCGCCGTCGTGCCGACACCCAGAAGTGTCTGCGCGTCAGCGGTAAGCACAACGACCTGGAAGAGGTAGGCCACGACACCTACCACCACACCATGTTCGAGATGCTGGGCAACTGGTCGTTCGGCGACTACTTCAAGGAAGGCGCCATCGACATGGCATGGGAATACCTGGTCGACGTGCTGAAACTCGACCCCAAGGACCTCTATGTCACCGTCTTCGAGGGTGACCCCTCCGAAGGCTTGGAGCGCGACGACGAAGCCGCCGGCTACTGGCTCAAGCACGTCCCTGCCGACCACATCATCAACGGCAACAAGCACGACAACTTCTGGGAGATGGGCGATACGGGCCCCTGCGGTCCGTGCTCAGAGATACACGTCGACTCACGTACCGAGGAGGAGAAGAAGAACGGCCCCACGGGACGTGAACTGGTCAACAAGGATCACCCGCAGGTCATCGAGATATGGAACCTCGTGTTCATGCAGTATAACCGCAAGGCCGACGGCACACTGGAGAAACTGTCCATGAACGTCATCGACACCGGCATGGGTTTCGAGCGTCTGGTGCGCATGCTGCAGGGCAAGCACTCCAACTACGACACCGACGTCTTCCAGCCCATCATCAAGGCCGAGGAGCAGATTACCGGACTGAAATATACAACCTCCGAAGAAGAGAGCCAGAGTACTCAAAGTAATCCGGATACTCAGAACGACATCAACGTCGCCATGCGCGTCTGTGCTGACCACCTGCGTGCCGTCAGCTTCTCCATTGCCGACGGCCAGCTGCCCTCGAATGCCAAGGCCGGCTACGTCATCCGTCGCATCCTGCGCCGCGCCGTACGCTACGCCTACACGTTCCTCGACCAGAAGGACGGATTCCTCTACAAACTCGTGCCCACACTGGTCCACGAGATGGGCGACGCCTTCCCCGAGCTGAAGGCCCAGCAGATGCTCATCACCAAGGTCATCAAAGAAGAGGAAGACTCATTCCTGCGCACCCTTGACAAGGGTATCTCCATGCTTGACAAAGCCATGGCTGACCTGAAGGCCCAAGGCAAGACAGAACTGGACGGCGTACAGGCCTTCCGTCTGTTCGACACCTACGGTTTCCCCCTCGACCTGACAGAGCTTATCTGCCGCGAGAACGGCTTTACGGTAGACGAGCAGCAGTTCGACGTCGAGATGCAGAAGCAGAAGGAGCGCGCCCGTAACGCCGCCCAGGTAGAGAACAGCGACTGGGTCACCGTGGCCGGCGATTCTGCCACTGGCACCGATTGCAACGCCACACTCTCGCAGAGAGAACAGCAATTCGTGGGCTACGACTACACCGAATACAGTTGCCACATTCTGCGCTACCGCAAAGTCACTCAGAAGAAGGCCGAATTCTACGAGCTGGTGCTCGACAACACGCCGTTCTATGGCGAGATGGGCGGCCAGGTAGGCGACCAGGGCGTACTGGTAAACGAGAACGAAACCATCGAGATTATCGACACCAAGCGCGAGAACAACCAGTCTGTCCATATCGTCAAGCAACTGCCCAAAGACCCCTCTGCGGAGTTCATGGCCTGTGTAGACACCGACAAGCGTGCCAGCTCGGCCGCCAATCATACAGCCACCCACCTGCTGGACTATGCTCTGAAGCAGGTCTTAGGCGACCATGTAGAGCAGAAGGGCTCATTCGTCTCGCCCGACACACTACGCTTTGACTTCTCTCATTTCCAGAAAGTAACCGATGAAGAACTACGCCAGGTAGAGCGCATGGTGAACGACATGATTCGTCAGGACATTCCCCTCGACGAGCACCGCGACGTGCCCTTCGACGAGGCCAAGAAGTTAGGTGCCATTGCCCTCTTTGGCGAGAAGTACGGCGACAAGGTGCGCGTGGTACGTTTCGGTCCGTCATGCGAGTTCTGCGGTGGTATCCATGCTTCCAGCACGGGCCGCATCGGCTTCTTCAAGATTATCTCAGAGAGCAGTGTGGCTGCCGGCATCCGTCGTATCGAGGCCAAGACAGGCCGCGAATGCGAAGACCTGCTGTACGCCATGGAGGACCACCTGAAGGCCGTCCGTGCATTCTTCAACAATGCCAAGGACCTGGAAGGTGCCATTCAGAAGTTCGTCAGCGAGCACGACACGATGAAGAAGGAGATAGAGCAGTTCCAGGCTCAGGCCGTGGAGCGCATGAAGCAATACCTGCTGACCGAGATTCACACCCAGAACGGCGTCAACGTCATTACGCGCGTCATCGAGGCCCAGCCCGCCCAGGTCAAGGACCTCGTCTTCCAGCTGCGTGCTGCCGTAGAAGCTCCGCTGCTCTGCGTTATCGGCTCTAAGTTCCAGGACAAGCCCATGCTTACCATAATGATGAGCGACGACCTTGTGAACGACCACCAGCTGAATGCCGGTCAGATGATTCGCGAGGCTGCCAAACTCATCCAGGGCGGCGGTGGAGGCCAGCCCCACTATGCCCAGGCCGGCGGCAAGAACCCCGAAGGGCTCACCGCTGCCATAGACAAAGTGATTGAATTGGCAAACCTATAGGAATAAGACCATTATACCTGTAGACCAATAAACACCAACAAGGGGCTTCGTTCTGAAGCCCCTTGTTTATTTCAGCGTTCTCAAAAGAAAATCGGTAACGTAGTCAGTAGTTCGATAAACGTTCTGCGAAAACCCGTGGTCGAAGTATTCCTGCATGACAAACTCCGAGCCCTTCCATTGCTGGTGGAAGCGCAACCCATAGGTGTAAGGCACCACACGGTCGGCATTGCCATGAATAATAAAGGCAGGTCCCTGATACTTTGCCGCCGTCTCGTAGATGGGCAGCGAGAAGGCAGACTTGATATAATTACGTCCCAGGCGCTGCCCCGGTCCCCACAGCTCTACATACTCCGGCGGGTCCAGCGGGTTATACTGCTTGCCGAACGTCGAACCTCGAATGGCATCGTCGCGCAAGACGGCAGCAGGCGCCATCAGGGCTACAGCAGCAATGCTCTCACCAGCCTCTGTAAGCTCGCCTGCCGTCATGGCGGCTACCACGCCACCCTGCGAGTGGCCCACCAGGGCCACCTTCGACACGTAGCGCAAGTCGCGCACATACTCGACAACCTTCTTCGCGTCCACTATCTCGTTGGGCACCGTCATATCCTCAAACTTACCCTCACTCTCACCATGAGCGTTAAAGTCGAAGCGGATGCTTGCGATGCCGTGCTTCTGCAACGAGTCGGTGATAAGCTCAAACAGCGCACCCTCCTTCCTGCCACCAAATCCATGACAGAACACCACCATCGGGCATTGCTCGCCCTGCTTCAGCTCAGGCTTCTGAATGATGGCGGCCAGCCGTCCGTGGTCGCCGTCAATGGTGACGCGCTCATGCTGGGGCTTAAAGCCCGTGGGGCGCAGCTCCTTCAGGTATTTGTCTACCTTGTAGGTCAGCACCGTCGACAGCGCTACCTTGCCTTCCCTGTCGATAACCACCATCGAGGGTATCCACTTCACGCCGTACGCCTTGGCAATATCCGTCTCCTTAAACTTCTTCAGCTCCGACACCTGCGTGTACCTGATGCCATACTTCTCACACGCCTTACGCCAAGCCTCCACATCGGTATCCATCGACACACCCACAAACTCCACTCCCTGCGGACCATATTCCTGCTGCATGCGTACCACCTCCGGAGCATCCTTCCGACAGTCAGGACACCACGAGGCCCAGAAGTCCAATACCACGGTACGCCCCTTCAACTTTGACAGCTGGAACGTCTTACCGTCAATAGTCTTCATCTTGAAGTCGGGGGCCTGCGTGCCCGCCTTCACCAATTCCGTTGCATACTTCGCGTCAAAGTCCGGCTCCGGTCCGAACTGTGCCTTTGCCGTGGTTGCCGCCACCAGCAAGACAAAAAACATGAGTTTCTTCATAAGTAATCGTACAATTTTTGCCCAAAGGTACGAAATAATTACCAATAAAGCGCAGCAGATTGTGAATAATTTCGTATCTTTGCCGAAAAATAACAAAACCTTTCCAGATTATGTACGACAAAGAACGGGGCTTTTACATTGCCCACTGCTCCAACGGAGCGCTTTCCATTCAAGGTAAGATGGCCAACCGCCACGGACTGATAGCCGGTGCTACTGGTACGGGTAAGACCGTCACCCTTCAGGTGATGGCCGAGACCTTCTGTCAGGCCGGTGTTCCCTGCTTCATGGCCGACATGAAGGGCGACCTCTCAGGCATCTCACAACCAGGCAAGATGTCGGGTTTCATCGAGAAGCGCCTGCCAGAGTTCGGCCTTGAGAACCCAGAGTTCCAGGCATGCCCCGTGCGCTTCTTCGACGTCTACGGCGAACAGGGTCACCCCATGCGTGCCACCATCTCACAGATGGGTCCGCAACTGCTCTCACGCCTCATGTCGCTGAACGACACACAGGACGGCGTGCTCAACATCGTCTTCCGCATCGCCGACGAGCGCGGACTGCTGCTCATCGACATCAAGGACCTGCGCTCCATGCTTGACTGGGTGTCCAAGAACGCCAAGCAATACACGACGAAGTATGGCAACATCTCCGTCCAGACCATCGGCGCCATCCAGCGTGCCCTGTTGCAGCTGGAACAGCAAGGAGCCGACCGTTTCTTCGGCGAGCCCGCCTTCGACATCATGGACCTGCTGCAGACGGTGCCCGACAGCACCGCAGCCTCAGGCCGCAAGGGTATAATGAACGTCCTGGCCGCCGACCGTCTGATGCTGCAGCCCAAGCTCTACTCCACCTTCCTGCTGTGGCTGCTCAGCGAGCTCTACTCCACCCTGCCCGAGGTGGGCGACCTTCCCCAGCCCAAGCTGGTATTCTTCTTCGACGAGGCCCACATGCTGTTCACCGACACCTCGAAGGCCCTGCTGGACAAGATAGAACAGGTCATCCGCCTCATCCGCTCCAAGGGCGTGGGCATCTACTTCATCACACAGAGCCCCACAGACATCCCCGAGAACATCCTCGGCCAGTTAGGCAACCGCGTACAGCACGCCCTTCGTGCCTACACGCCGAAAGACCAGAAAGCCGTCAAGACCGCAGCCGACACCTTCCGTGCCAACCCCGACTTCAAGACCGACGAGGCCATTATGAACCTTGAGACCGGCGAAGCCCTCGTCTCCTTCCTCGACGAGAAGGGTGCCCCCAGCGTCGTTGAGCGCGCCAAGGTACTCTTCCCACTGTCTCAGATAGGAGCCATCAGCGAGGGTCAGCGCCTCGACCTCATCAAGCAGAGCGACATCTACGGTAAGTACGACACGCCCGTCGACCGCGAGAGTGCCTTCGAAGTACTGATGCAAGAGGCCGAGCGCCAACTTGCCGAGGCAGAAGCCACGACACCCACCGAACCCACTGAGCCCACCAAGAAGGAAGAGAAGAAGAAGCCCGGCATGATGTCGAAGGTGCTGAAGGCCATCATGACGGCCGTCACCTCTACCCTGGCCACCATCCTTGGCGCCTGGGTCAGCGAGAAGGTCAGCGGCAAGAAGTCAAAGAGCCGCACCTCGGCCAAGGAGCGCGTCGTAAAGAATGCCACCTCGGCAGCCACCCGCACCATCACCAAGGAGCTTACCCGCGACATCCTTGGAAACCTTATTAAGTGAAGAGTGAAAAGTGAAGAGTGAAGAATTTGCTACCGCCATTGAAGTCCGGTAGGAAATTCTTCACTCTTCATTCTTTATTCTTCATTTGTTACAGCTCTGCGTCCGAGCACTGGAAGGTAGTACCCTTCGAGATGTCGCCCGTCTGCAGACCCAGCTTGAACCATTTCATACGCTGCTTCGACGTGCCGTGGTTGAACGACTCCGGCACGGCATAGCCGCGTGCCTTCGTCTGCAGATAGTCGTCGCCTATCTTCTGCGCACAGTTGATGGCCTCCTCAATGTCGCCGTCCTCCAGCGAGCCGAAGCGCTTGTTGTCGTGGTGAGCCCACACGCCGGCATAGAAGTCGGCCAGCAGCTCCAGTCGCACGCTCAGCTTGTTGGCCTCTGTCTGGCTGAGACGGGCCATCTGCTCATGCACCTTCTGCAGCGTACCCGTCAGGTACTCCACGTGGTGCCCCACCTCGTGTGCTATCACGTAGGCGTATGCAAAGTCACCGTCAGCGCCCAGCTGCTTCTTCATCGTCGTAAAGAACGAGAGGTCGATATACAGCTTCTGGTCGCCCGAGCAGTAGAAGGGGCCCATTGCCGCCGAGCCCTGTCCGCAGGCCGTCTGTGTGCCGTCGGTATAGAGCACCATCGTCGGGTTCTGATACTGCGCTCCCTGCTGGCGGAAAATCTCCGACCACACGTCCTCCGTGCCGGCCAGAATCTGTGTCGAGAACTTCGCCAGGGCCTGTTCCTCCTCAGTGAACTCGCGCTGTCCCTCGTTCACCTCGGCATTGGTACCCGTCAGCGAGCCCAGCCCGCCGTTCTGCTGTACCGTCTGCACCACGGCTTCCAGCGGGTTGCCACCCGACATCCAGGCCATCAAGGCCACTACAATAATACCGCCGATGCCCAGACCGGCCTTTGCGCCACCGCCCATACCGCGGCGGTCTTCCACATTCGAGCTTTCGCGTCTTCCGTCTAATTTCATACTCTATCGTCTTTAATTACTGTCTGCAAAGTTACACATTTTTCTCATATATCGCACTATAAACGTAGCCTTTTTTTTCGTTCACCACCGTCCTGAAGGTCTCCCGGCCGTCCAGCACCCGCTTCATGTCGTCGCTGATGCCCTGTCCCGTCAGCTTCACCTTAGCCTCTTTCATGGTCCACAGGCGGATGAACTCCTCCTCAGGCCGTTCGGCGTGCACAATGCGCTCCACCTCCTCGTCGTTCATTGTGTAGCGCACCAGGCTTTCCTTGTATTCCCTGAAACACTCCACGTCCACGCCCACGGGCCTGTCGCTCACCGCGCACACCACCGCCTCGCGGCAGTGGCTAAGGTTGAAGTGTATCTCCGGATGTCCTACGATGCTGGGCTTGCCGTGCTCGCCATATTCAAACAGCGGACGCTCCATGATGCCGTACTCCTGCCGCAGGCCCTCGCACAGCAGCAGGTAGGCCATGGCCGACGTCTTGCGCCCCAGCTCGTACCTGAACTTCAGCGCCTGCTCCCGGCGCTGGTCCGACAGCAGGGGGAGCGCCCTCTCCAGGTCGAAGCCTGCTATGTCGTCATTCAGATAGATCATGCTCTGCCCCAATGCCTATGTTCGAGTCAACCACCGAGGGAATCCTCCTGTTCGGATTCTCCTTCGCTCCCAGCGTCTTCAGTTCGTTGGCCTTCTGCAGCACACTCTGCCGCCCCTCGTTCAGCTTGTTTGTCGACAGGTCGTACACCTTACGCACCTGTTCTATCTGCTCGCCCACCTTCTGATAGCGCAGGATGAAGTCGCCCAGACGGTCCAGCAACTGCTCTGCCACCCCGAACACCTTCTCTTGGTTTTCGGCCTGCTGATTCTGCACCCAGGCCAGATGTATCATGTGCAGAATGCCCAGCAGGTTCTGCTCACCTGTGATGAACACCTTCCGTTCGAAAGCCTCGCGCCACAGCGACGGGTCGTTGACCAGTGCCAGCTGCAGCGACGACTCGAAGGGCACGAACATGATGACGAAGTCGACGGCCTCGCGCGGCGCCTTGATATACTTCGAGTAGTCCTTCCGTGCCAGCTCGGTGACGTGCTGGCGCACGCTCCTGATGTGCTCCTGCAGCGCCCGTTCCTTCTCGTCCGGGTCCTCGGCATTGGCGTAGCGCTGATATGCCACCAGCGACACCTTCGAGTCGATGATGACGTCCTGTCCCTGCGGGTAGTGCAGAATGACGTCGGGCTGCATCTCGCGTCCCGTCTCGTCGTTCTTCAGCGGACGTCCCTGCTCGTCGCGCAACCGGGCCTGCACCTCGTAGTGTATGCCCTCGGTCAGTCCCTGCGAGGCCAGCAGGTCGCCCAGAATAATCTCTCCCATGTTTCCGCTTACCTTGTTGTCGCGGCGCAGCACGTTAGCCAGTCCTTCGGCCTTCTCGCTCATCTCGCGGCCCGTTTCCATCATCAGCCGCAGCTGTTCCTTCAGCGACGCCGTCTGCGCCGTGTGGTCCTTCGTGTTCTCGCTGATGGCGCGCCGCATCTCTGAGATAGCCTCTTTCAGCGGTGCCGTCACGCCGGCCATGGTCTCCTTGTTCTCCTCCTTCAGCTTCGACGCGCTTTGCTCCAGCACCTGCTGGGCCATGTTCATAAACTGCGCGTCACGGCGCTGCTGCTCCTCCTGCTTCTCGCCGCGGGCGTCGGCCACCTGCTGCCGCAGGTGTTCCAGCTGCACGTCCTTCTTGGCGCTCTCTATGCGTACCACGTCCATACGGCGGTCCATGAGCACATAGGCCACCACCGCCCCCACGACAAGGGCCAATATCACATACAATACGGTCATCATGGCGCAAAGATACATTTTTTTTCCCAAACGGCAAAGTTTTTTGTCGAAAAGCATTGCCACGTCCAAAATAAATACTACCTTTGCAGCCGTTTATCATCAAAAGTACACAAGCACTTATGAAACTCTACACACTAACCTTTCCTATGAGTATACACAGGCACCTTAAGACCACCCTTCTGCTGGCGCTGCTGCTTGGCTACAGCCTGACCGCGCTGTCGCAGGAGCTGAACAAGAAGTGGGGCAAACCCACCCAAGAAGAGCTCACCATGACCGAATACGCCCCCGACAAGGACGCCCGCGCCGTCGAGCTGTACCGCTCCGTGGACGTCTACTATAGCTTTTCCAACGGCATCCAGGTGCTCTACGACGTGCGCTGCCGTCTGAAGGTGCTCAAGCCCGAAGGCCGCAGCGTGGGCGACATCAGCATCTCGCTGCGCCAGGGCGAGAGCTACCGCATGATGCGCGAGATAGTGACGGGGCTGAAGGCCACCGCCTACAACCTGGAGAACGGCAAGGTGGTGAAGACCAAGATGGAAGGCTCGATGGTCAACGAGGAGCAGGTCGACAAGACCGAGAAGCTCGTCAAGTTCAGCGTGCCTCAGGTTCGCGTGGGCACCGTCATCGAGTACGAGTACCGCCTGGAGAGCGACTTCTTCTACGACCTTCACGACTGGCACGCCCAGAGCGACATTCCCGTACGCTGGACGCGCTACCAGCTCTCCGTGCCCGAGTGGTTCCGCTTCAGCATCGAGCAGTCGGGCGTGGCCCATCTGCAGTACACCGGTGAGCAGGGCAACATGACCATTGAGGGCACCCCCCTGAGCACCGAAGAAAAGACCTTCACCGGCGAGTTCCTGCCTGCCCTGAAGGACGACGACTTCGTATTTTGTGCCGCCGACTACGGCAGCAAGGTGACCCACGAGCTGCGCGGCGTCTACATTCCCGGCGAGGTGCACAAGAACTACTCCACCACATGGGAAGACATAGACAAGCAGCTGAAAGACGACGAGGAGTTCGGCTGGCGCATCAAGAAGAGCAGTCCCCTGAAGTCGGAGATTGTGGCCGCCGGCATTCCCGCCATGGCCGACGCGCGCCAGCGCGTGGCCGCCGTGTGGCAGATGCTGAAGAGCCGCGTGCGCTGGAACAACTACTATGGCTTCTGGGCCAAGTCCGGCTCGCGCGTACTGAAGGACGGCACAGGCTCTAATGCCGACATCAACTTCCTGCTTATCAACATGCTGCACGACGCCGGCCTCGAGGCATTCCCCGTGGGGCTGCGACTGCGCAACCGCGGAATGCTGCCCCTGACCCATGCCAGCCTGAAGTACCTTTCCACCTTCGTCGTGGGCATCCAGCTCAACGACAGCACCGTGGCCTGCCTCGACGCCTCGGCACAGGACGGCTATCTCGACGTGCTGCCCGCACCCCTGCTGGTAGAGCGCGCCCGCATCATACGCAAGGACCGTCCCGGCGACTGGCTCAACCTGCGCGCCATGTCGCCCCACCGCGAGGTGACCACCATTCAGGCCACGCTTGCGGCCGACGGCACCGTCAGCGGACAGCGCGTCCGCTCCTGCTACGGACAGGCCGCCGCCAGCCTGCGCCGCCAGTGGCGCACGGCCGACGACAGCACCGAGGTCATACACCAGCTGCAGGACCGTGAGGCCATCGAGGTGTCCGACTACCGCCTGGAGGGCCGTCACGACTTCTCGCCCACCGTGCGCGAGATGCTGCACTTCACCAAGCAGTGCGACACGGCCGGCGACATCATCTACCTGAACCCGCTGCTCTTTACGCCACAGCGCAGCAATCCCTTCAAGGACGACCAGCGCGACCTCCCCGTGGAGTTTCCCTACCGTCAGCACGAGCAGCTGAACGTCCAGCTGACACTGCCCGAGGGCTGGGCGCCCGAAGAACTGCCAAAGCCCATGGTCATCAAGCTCGACGGCATCACCGCCCGCATCATCTGCCAGCTCCACGGCCGCATGCTCTCGGCACGCTACCAGCTCGACATCAGCCGCACCTTCTTCTACCAGCAGCAGTACCCCGACCTGAAGGCCTTCTTCGACAAGCTGGTAGAGAGCAACAAGTACATCCTGACCCTGAAGAAACAGCCATGATGCGCCCCGTCGTTACCTTCCTGCTGGCGCTGCTGGCCGTCACGGCAGCCAGGGCCCAGCATGCCGTCGTCGACGACCATCTGACCGAGGTCACCGTCAGCAGCGCCACACGTGCCGTCACCCACCAGCGCCAAACCGTCACCATACGCGACGAGCAAGGGGCCGACAAGGCCTTCTTCCTCTGCCGCTGCAGCAAGCAGGAGCGGCTGACCAGCTTCCGCGGCGAGGCCGTCGACGCCCAGGGCCGCCAGCTGCGCAAGTTCCGCCAGGGCGACCTGCGCCGCACCGAATACTCGCCCTACCTGGCCATCGACGACTACCAGCTGTACCTCGACTACACGCCGCCCTCCTACCCCATCACCATTACCTACGAGTGGAGCATGGAGCTGCGCAACACGCTGATAGAGTATCCCCCCTTCTGCCCACAGGACGACTACGAGGTCAGCGTGCGCCACGCCCTCTACCGGCTGACGGTCCCCGCCGACATCGACGTGCGCCACGCCCTGCAGAACATCGGCACCGAGCCGCAGACCACCACTGACGCGGACGGGCGCCGGACGCTGACCCTCGACGTGACCGACCTGCCGGCGCTGCACGACGAGCCCTATGCCCGTCCGCTGCGCGAGCGCCTGCCCCTGGCTTACTTCGCACCGCGCCGCTTCACGTACTACGGCACCGAGGGCAGCCTCGACACGTGGGCCGACTACGGGCGCTGGGAGCGTTCGCTGCTCGAGGGGCGCGACGCACTGCCCGAGACACTGCGCGCCGAGCTGCACCAGCTGACCGACACACTGCCCACGCCACGCCAGAAGGTGCACGCACTCTACCGCTATCTGGGCCGCAACACCCGCTACGTGGCCATACTCTTAGGCATCGGCGGACAGCAACCCGCTCCCGCAGCGGAAGTGGCCGGCAGCGGCTTCGGCGACTGCAAGGGACTCTCCAACCTCATGCGCGCCATGCTGCGCGAGGTAGGCATCAGCAGCCGCTACACCACCATCAGCACGCACAACCGCCGGCTGCTGCCCCACTTTGCCAGCGTGGGCCAGATGAACCACGTCATCCTGCAGGTACCGCTGCCCCAGGACACCCTGTGGCTGGAGTGCACCAACCCCGAGCTGCCCTTCGGCTACGTGCACGAAGACATTGCCGGCCACGACGCCATCGCCGTCGACGACGACGGCGGCCACCTGGTCCGACTGCCCGCCTATGCCGACACGCTGAACTGCCAGCGCAGCCGCATCAGCATCAGCCTGACGCCCGACGGCGATGCCAACATCAGACTGCGACAGGTGTCAGAGAACAGCCAATACGAGGCCCTCGCACCCATGTTGCGCATGGATCCGAAGGACCGCCAGCGCACGCTGCGCCAGCTCCTGCGCGCCCCACAGGCCGACATCGGCCGCATCAGCGTCAGCCAGCCTGCCGACAGCGCCCGCCTGACGCTCGAGGCCGACATCAGCAGCCGCGGCTACGCCGTACGCTCCGGACAGCGGCTCTTCCTGCCGCTGTGCCCCATACACCAGGGCTACGGCATCGCCAGCCCGGGCCACCAGCGCACCGAGCCCCTCGCGATAGACATGGGCTACCAGGACGAGGACCGCATAGACATCGACCTGCCCGAGGGCTACACCCTCGAGGCCCGTCCCAAGAACATCAGAATAGAAAAACCCTTCGGCTCCTTCCTCTTCCAGACGAAGGTGGCCGAAGGCCGTCTCAAGGTGCGCTACCGCGTCGTCATGCACGCCGGCACCTACCCCGCCTCCCAGTATGCCGACTTCGAGGCCTTCATCAAGAGCATCTCGCGTGCCTACGCTCAGCGCGCCGTCTGCGTCGCCGGCCAGTTGACCAGGTAGAGCCGTTCCGTGGCCCGCGTAAAGGCGGTGTAGAGCCAGTGCAGATAGTCGGCCGTCAGCATGTCGTCGGTCATGTAGCCCTGGTCCACATAGACGTGGGCCCACTGCCCGCCCTGGGCCTTGTGGCACGTGGCGGCGTAGGCAAACTTCACCTGCAAGGCATTATAGTACTTGTCCTCCTTCAGCCGCTTCAGACGGTCACGCTTCAAGGGCACGTCCTGATAGTCCTCCAGTACGCGGTCGAACAGCTGTTGCTGCTGTTCGCGCGTCAGCGCCGGAGCTTCTGACGTCAGCGTGTCGAGCAGCACCATGGCCGTCAGCTCCAGGTCGCCGTAGTCAGGAAACGTCATCATGACCTCGGCAAAGCGGAACCCGTACAGCTCGTGCTGGTGCCGCACACGGCGCACCACAGCCAGGTCGCCGTTGGCAATGAAGTCCAGCCGCGGCTCCTCGCCGCTACGGCCGCCGTCCGGAGACAGACCTGACGCCTCGCGCCCGCCGTCCGACGGTCGTCCCTGCTGCGTCCAGTAGTAGTTGTTCTTCACTATCATCAGGCGGTCGCCGGCACACAGCTCGGCGTCGCGGTCCAGTATGCGGTTGCGTATGCCCTGGTTGTACACGTTGGCCCACTTGTTCGACCGCGTAATGACCAGCGTGTCGTCCAGGCCCACCTGCTGATAGCTGCCCGCCAGCTCGTCGATGAGCTCCTGGCCGGGCACCATCCTGATGTCCTGGAACCCGCGGAAGGTCACCTGCGGCAGCACCGTCGGACGGGCACCGCCCGCGGCGCCCCACTGGCGTATGCGCGTGGCATTGAACAGGATGCCCGACTCGTGGCTCTGCCTGAGCACCTCCTGAAGGTCGCACTCGTAAGGCCACAGGCCGTAGCCGCGCAGCACGTCGGCGCTCAGCGCCGGACTCTCCGTCAGCCCCACCGGCGGCAGCTGCGCACGGTCGCCGATGAGCATCAGCCGGCAGCCGCGGCCGTTGTACACAAAGCGTATCAGGTCGTCCAGCAGCCGGCCGCCGCCGAAGGGCGACTCGCCCGGCGCCGCGCTGTCGCCTATCATCGAGGCCTCGTCGACGATGAACAGCGTGTCCTGCGCCCCGTTGAAGCTCAGGTCGAAGGTGCCCTCCATCGACCGCTGGCGGTAGATGCGCCGGTGGATGGTGTAGGCCGCGTGGCCGGCATACAGCGAGAACACCTTGGCCGCACGCCCCGTAGGCGCCAGCAGCACCAGCCGCTCGCGGCGGCGCCCGCCGGCAGGCGCCGCCGAACCGGCCAGCGACAGCAGCGCACGCACCATGGCTGCGGCCAGCGTCGTCTTGCCCGTACCCGCCGACCCGCGCAGCAGCATCACAGCCTCCTCGCGGCGGTCGGTCATAAAAAGGGCAAACGTCCGGATGGCCTGTTCCTGCTCGGCAGTAGGCTCGTGCCCGAAAGCCTCGCGCACACGGTATGTCAACTCGTCGAAAATCATCTGCGCACGGAAAGTCTGCTGCAAAGTTACACATTTTTTCCCACACGCCATTTTTTTTGTTCCGTTTTTTGCTCACTACCCCTGCACTACGTGTTCACCATTTGTTCAGTCATTCACTGAACAAATACTGGACATATACTGGACAAATACTGGACATGAAGCGGAGAAAAACGGGAGGGAAAAACGGGCCGAAGGAAAAAAAAAGGGATTTTGTTTGGGTTTTCAGTCGGATTGCTGTACCTTTGCAGCGTAAAGCGGGTGCACGGGGCTGCCGGGCTGGCCGCAGACAGTAATGAAAGCGGGTGCCGGGCAGTGCCGGGCGGAACGCTGAGTAGAGAGATGACAAGCATTCAGAAGACAAACCTTATACTGGCACTGTGCAGTGCGGCGCTGGCTGCGCTGTGCGTGCTGAGCATTATGAAGCAATGAACAGACGACTGACCATACGCCTGAGCCGGCAGAGCCTGTCGTTCTCGACCGTCGAGGGGGGCGAGGTGGTGTACGAACCGTACGCGCTGAAGGCCGGCATGTCGGCAGCGGCAAACATGCGCGAGGCGCTGCGTACGGCGACGATGGCCGCCGAACGCTTCGAGCGCGTCACGGTGCTGCTGGACGCCCGCGTGCTGATGGTGCCGATGAACATGTACAACGAGGAGGACGCACAGCTGCTGTTCAGCCATACCTATACGGCGGCGGACCACCGGGTGGTGGTGAGCCACGTGCTGCCCGAGCTGAACGCCGTGGCGGTGTTCGACGTGGAGCGCGACCTGCGACAGGTGCTGGAGGAGCGTTACGGCCAGGTACGGCTGGTGCCGGTGTGCGCACCGGTGTGGCACCATCTGTACAGGCGCAGCTTCACGGGCATGAAGCAGAAGCTGTACGGCTACTTCCACGACCAGCGCATGGAGGTGTTTGCCTTCCAGCAGGGACGCTTCAGGTTCCAGAACCAGTACCAGGTGCGCGAGCAGGGCGACGTGATGTACTTCCTGCTGAGCGTATGGAAGCAGCTGGGCATGGACGCGCGCGAGGACGAGCTGCACCTGTCGGGCGACGTGCCCGAGCGGGAGGCGCTGACGGAGGAGCTGAAGAGGTATGTAAAACGTGTACTGGTGGGCAACCCGACGGGCGAGTTCAACCGTGCGCAGGTGACACTGATTGAGGGCGTGCCGTACGAC
>Ga0310691_10002119_pt1 | contig 27486 bp, 21 predicted proteins | sample 176DNAGHGlowgp2_FD_203887 | JGI IMG/M metagenome (GOLD analysis project Ga0310691, IMG submission 203887) | Sheep rumen microbial communities from Palmerston North, Manawatu-Wanganui, New Zealand - 1766 DNA GHGlow gp2 (v2) (version 2) | ecosystem: Host-associated > Mammals > Digestive system >... | reverse complement strand
GGCAACGGAAGGCCACTCGGTGGCTCTGCCCGGACTGGGCTCTATGCGCTTCGGTCTGCGAAGCAAGGCTGTGGAGAACGTGAACGATGTGAAGACGAGTCTGATTTCAAGCCGCCGCATCATCTTCACTCCCAGCGTGGATCTGAAGGACGAGCTGGCAGGTACCGCTATCCAGATCACCTGCATAGACCGCAACGGCAACGAGGTGAAGCGTGTGACCTCAACCTCAGGCGAGGTGGAAGATGATACCTCACCCCAGCCCTCTCCGAACGGCGAGGGAGCTGGTCAGACTGAGGGCGGAGATAGCGGCAACCAAGGCTCAGGAGATAACGGCAACCAGGGCTCAGGAGATAACGGCGGCGGTGGCGGCACCGACAACTCGGGGGGCAACATGGACTAGGCCCTAATCTCACACAGAAATCACGGAAATCACAGATTTGAGCGTTTCCCGTTAATCGGGAAAGCGGCGTAAGCCTAAAGGGAAAATTTCCGTGATTTCTGTGTTTTCTGTGTGACCTTTAAAAATCAATCAGTGTGAAATTTAAACAGTAAAGCATTATGAAGAAAAAGGAAATTTGGAAGTTCGCGATTCAGACAGCGATTAGTATTCTGTCGGCCATCGCAACGGCACTGGGAGTGAGCTCGTGCATGGCGTGAAAAGGTAAAAAAGTAAAAAGGTAAAAAAGTAAAAAAAGGGCTCCTGAGGCGTGATGCTTCGGGAGCCTTTCTTTTTTTATTCAAGTTTCTGAAGTATATTGTCTGTCGTGGTCATTTTGGTCAAGGTCACGATTTAAACGCAAGAACATATTTCTTTGACATCGAAAATTACGAAATAAACTAATTTACGACGTCATCTGACGTCGATTTCGTGCCTTTCGGGTTTTTAGATGTTCATATATTATGTTAAATTGTAGGGACAGATCCTGTAGAAACTCAGAATCTGTCCCTTGATCATTAAAATAGGAGAATATCAAACCTTACCTTTAAACGTATAGCCGATACCCTCGACCGCTGTGCGGATGGCTTCTTCCGTAGCTGTGCCTTTGATGGTGAGGGTGTTGGCAGAGGCACTGGCCTTGGCTTTCTCAACGCCTGGCAGGTCCTCGACGGCACGGACTACGGCAGCCTCGCAATGACTGCAATGCATGTCCTCAACACGATAGACGGTCATATCGGGGTCTAATGGTTTCTTGCTGGTAAACTTGCTGAAAATTTTCATCATAAGAGCAAATATAATTAATAATGTTAATACTGTGGCGCAAACAATCTTAAACAGGCTTGGCAGAGCGGATGTACTCATGCAGCACGCATCCTGAGCAGTAACGGCGAAGTCGATTCCCGTAGCATTGAGCAGCAGTCCGAAGAGGATAGCAAAACCAATGATGGTCATCAGGTAAATCGATGTGAAGCGACGCCCCATCGACTTATGAACCACGAGGATAGAGGCGAGATTAACGGCAGGTCCTGCCATCAGCATCACCAATGCCGCACCTGGCGAGAGTCCTTTCATCATCAATGCTGCTGCCACAGGGATACTACCCGTAGAACAGATATACATCGGCACAGCAATGACCAGTATGACCAGCATCTGCAACAGCGGCTGACTGCCGAAACTGAGGAAAAACTCATCGGGCACGGCGACCTGAATCAATGCTGCTACAACAAGTCCGATAAGCAGTCGCAAGCCGATGTCGCGAAGCATATCATAATAGGCATACTTCAGTACGCGCCAAATTCTATTGCCGCTTTCGAGTTGGCATGAAGAACTCGCATCGTCCTTGATATCATCCTCGCGAACAAGTCGGTTTACCAACAATCCTCCGCAAACGCCCGTGATGAGTGCTGCCGTTGGACGGATAATGGCAAAGCCCAGTCCCATCAGCGAGAATGTAGCCAGGATGGAGTCGATACCAGTCTGTGGCGTGGCAATGAGAAACGAGGCGATGGCCCCCTTCGAAGCTTTCTCGTTTCTGAGTCCGATAGCCGTAGGGATGACGCCGCACGAACACAGCGGCAGGGGTACACCCAACAGCGCTGCCCAAAGCACAGAAAACTTATTCTTCCGCGAAAGATAGTTAGCATAGAACCTCTGCGGAACGAACACATGCAGCACGCCTGCGATGAAGAATCCCAACAGCAGATAGGGAGCCATCTCGCAGACCACATTAAGAAGTGAAAGAAGGAAATCGTTCATGTCTTAAAAAGGGCTCCTGAAGCGCGATGCTTCGGGAGCTTTTATTTAAAATACTGGTATGCTATTACCAAAGGGGCAGACGCTGCTCCTTGGGGATATACATCTTGTCGCCGGGCTTCACGCCGAAGGCCTCGTACCAAGCGTCAATATGAGGCAGGGCACCATTCACACGCCAACGACCCAGGGAGTGAGGATCACTCTTAGTGCGGTTGCGAATCTCGGCCTCAGTGATATTGCCAGCCCACACACCAGCATAAGCCAGGAAGAAACGCTGGTCGGCAGTGAGTCCGTCGATAACGGGCAGAGGGTGACTCTTTGTAGCGTTCTTGAAAGCAGCATAAGCCACCTGCAAGCCACCATGGTCAGCCAGGTTCTCACCCAGCGTCAGACGACCATTGGCATTGAGGTCGGGCAGCACCTTGATAGCCGAGAAGAAGTCGGCATACTTGTCGGTACGTGCCTTGAACTGCTCACCATCGGAAGCAGCCCACCAGTCGTGCATATTACCATCCTTATCAAACTGACGTCCCTGATCGTCGAAGCCGTGGGTCATCTCGTGGCCGATAACCACGCCGATAGCACCATAGTTGAAGGCATCGTCGGCCGTCATATCAAAGAAGGGCACCTGCAGGATACCGGCAGGGAAGCAGATCTCATTGGTGGTGGGGTTATAGTAGGCGTTCACGGTCTGAGGATCCATGTACCAGTCATTGATATCCACGGGTTTGCCAGCCATGTGGTCGATTTCGTACTCGTTCCAGAACTTACGGCAAGCCAGCAGATTATCGTAGTATGACTGTGAGGGATCGATGGTGAGCTTAGACATGTCAATCCACTTGTCGGGATAGCCCACCTTCACATAGAACGTGTTAAGTTTCAAAAGGGCGTTCACCTTGGTAGAATCTGACATCCAGTCCTGAGCGGCGATACGCTCGCCAAGGGCAATCTGCAGGTTCTTGATGAGCTTGGTCATACGCTCCTTGGCAGCAGCAGGGAAATATTTCTCCACATAGATCTTGCCGAGTGCCTGACCCATATAGCGCTCCACCTGACTGGTGGCACGACGCCAAGAGGGATGATCCTGCTTACGACCAGAGAGCACCTTACCGAAGAACTCGAAGTTAGCCTCGCGAACGGCATCGTTAAGACTACCCGTAGAGCTTAGGATAATGCTCCACTCCATCACGTCGCGATAGGTAGCGGGCTTCATCGTGGCCAGGATCTTATTGGCACCCTCCATGAAGGCAGGCTGACCAACAACCATCTCCTGCATGAACTCGCTCTTCAGTCCCTGAGCGTTCATCAGCTGCTCCAACTTCAGGTTGGGATACTTCTCAGTGAACTCCTTCAAGGTCATCTTGTTGTAGTTGGCCTGAGGGTCGCGCAGTTCGGTGCGGCTCTTAGAAATCTTAGCCAGTTCCAGCTCCAGCGCGAAGATATTCTTCATCTTCTTCGTAGCTGCAGACTTACTAAAGCCATAAGCCTGGAACATTCTGACAATGTGCTTCTTATACTCATTACGAATCTTGGTTGTAGCCTCGTCATTCTCCAGGTAATAATCCTTCATGCCGAGGGTCAGTCCACCCTGATTCACGCTCAGGATATTCTGCGTAGCATTCTTCTCGTCGGCACCCAGTCCGGCACGATAGAACTCCAGGCTACCATACTTAGCCATCTCCAGTTGGAGGGCGAAGAGCTGGTCCATGGTCTTAGCAGACTCAAGGGTTTTCAGCTTACCCATCACGGGCTGCAGACCCTCCTTCTCGCGACGGACAGAGTCCATAGCCAGTTTGTAGAGGTCAGAAAGTTTCTGCTCGGTAGTACCCTTAGCATAGGTATTGTTGAGCAACTCGGTGAGGATACCATTGATACGCTTGTTGTTGTCCTCGCCCAGACGGTCGAAGGAACCGAAGCGAGAGAAGGCTGCAGGCAGCGGATTATTCTTCATCCAGCCACCACAGGCATACTCATAGAAATCATCAGCAGGGCGTACCGATGTGTCGAGGTCGCCCAAGTTGATACCCGACTGCAACTCGGTCTGTGCCGATGCAGCGAGCGACATTGACGTTAATGCCATTGTCATAAAAAGCTTTGTTAGTTTCATTTTGTTTGTTTATTGAATGGTTATTTTTTTTTAGGAGTTCTTTTAGTCGGTCTGCGACCTTTGTAAAAGCGTCGCAAGCGCCGAGCGAAGACGATAGACTATTCCTCCAAAAGTGCTTGGAGCTCTTCAGAGAGTTTCTCCCAGCGCTCTACCTCTTCATCCATCTGACGCTTTGTGTCGGTATATTCCGTGACGAGGGTCATGTCAGAGGCGTTCTTGGGGTCGCAGAGCAGGTCGTCGAGCTCCTTGAGGCGCTGCTCCATCTTAGAGATTTTCTTCTCACACTCCTCCACGGCCTTCTCGGCACGCTTCTGACGGCGCTGCTGCTCCTTGCGCTCGGCGTAGGAAGACTGACCACCAGAAGCCTCACCCCCGACCCCTCTCGCGGGGGAGAGGGGAGTAGATAGATTTGAAGGATTCGATGTTTGAGATGGCTTTTCCTTGGTAAAAGCGACCTTCTCAAGTTCAGACATGTCGGCGATTTTGCGAGACTGCAGGAAGTCGTAGATGCCACCGATATGCTCGCGCACCTTGCCACCACCAAACTCGTAGACCTTGGTGACCAGACCATCGAGGAACTCACGGTCGTGGGACACGATGATAGCAGTGCCGTCGAAAGCACGGATAGCCTCCTTGAGCACATCCTTTGAAGGCATGTCGAGGTGGTTGGTGGGCTCGTCGAGAATCAGGAAGTTGACGGGCTCCAGGAGCAGACGAATCATGGCCAGACGACTGCGCTCGCCACCACTAAGCACCTTGACTTTCTTGTCGGAGGCCTCGCCACCAAACATGAAGGCACCAAGGATATCATTGATGCGCAGGCGGATATCGCCCTTCGCCACATTGTCGATAGTCTGGAACACGGTGAGACTCTCGTCGAGCAACTGTGCCTGGTTCTGAGCAAAATAGCCTATCTGCACATTATGTCCCACTTTCAGCGAACCCTCGAAAGGAATCTCGCCCATGATACATTTCACCAGGGTAGATTTTCCCTCACCGTTCTTACCCACGAAAGCCACCTTCTCGCCACGTTTGATGGTGAGGTTCACATGGTCGAAGACAACGTGGTTATAGGCCTTCTTCACCTCGTCGCAGATCACGGGGTAGTCGCCAGAGCGGAGGCAGGGCGGGAACTTCAGGTGCATAGCAGAATTATCCACTTCGTCGACCTCGATAATCTCCATCTTCTCCAACTGGCGCAGACGCTGCTGCACCTGTACGGCCTTGGTGGGCTTATAGCGGAAACGCTCTACGAAATCGCGGATATCGGCCATCTCCTTCTGTTGGTTCTCGTAGGCACGCAACTGCTGTTCGCGACGCTCCTTTCTAAGCACCACATACTCGTCGTACTTTACACGATAGTCGATGACACGTCCGCAAGAAATCTCCAGCGTACGGTTGGACACATTATTGATAAAGGCACGGTCGTGGCTGACCAGCACCACTGCCCCACTCCATGTGGCCAGCAACTGTTCCAACCACTGGATAGACTCAATATCGAGGTGGTTGGTAGGCTCGTCGAGCAACAGCACATCAGGACGGCGCAACAGGATCTTGGCCAACTCGATACGCATACGCCAACCTCCAGAGAACTCGGAGGTGGGACGGTCGAAGTCAGTACGTTCGAAGCCCAAGCCCATCAACGTGCGCTCTATCTCGGCCTCGTAGCCCTCGGCACCCAACATCTGGTAACGTTCGTGCTCAGTAGAGAATTTCTCGACCAGCGCCATATAATCTTCACTCTCATAGTCGGTACGCTCGTTGAGCTGCTTCTCCATACGCGCGATGCGATCGGCCATCTTCTGGATATCGGAAAAAGCCTTCTGAGCCTCCTGACGCACGGTGGTGTCGTCCTGCAGAATCATGACCTGAGGCAGATAGCCAATGGTGCTCTCGCTGGACACACTTACCGTACCAGCCGTGGGTTTCTCCATGCCACAGAGAATCTTGAGCATGGTAGACTTACCTGCACCATTCTTACCAACCAGGGCGATACGATCCTTGTCGTTGATGACGAAGGTCGCATCTGTAAACAGGGGTTTTACCCCAAATTCAACTTTTAATCCTTCTACGGAAATCACGTTCTTATATATTAAAAGAGGTGTATCATTAATAAAATCAGCTTGCAAAGTTACAACCTTTTCGCGTAATGTCCAACTATTTTACATGTTTTTAGTACGCAACGTCAGAACTGGAAGTAGATAAAAGGCTGTATCTCACTACTCTTCACCTGAATGACCAGATAGATGACGGCAGCTATCAGGAGGGCACAGAGCACCACACCACCCCACTCCAGTACACGTACACAACGCGCCTGAAAGGCATCGGGCACGAAATGGGTGACATAGCCAAACAGCATCATAGCAAAGACGATCCAATAGCCGGTGACGACCTGCTGGAATAGCTCGGGATGGAAATTGGTGAAGATCTGCGTGATCATCACCCACGAGGCCTCAAAGGTGTGGTTGCGGAAGAAGATCCAGCAGAAAGCCACGAAATGGAATGTCAGGAGCACGGACAGCAGCCAGCGCAGACCTGTGCTATGATAGTGCTTATCGTGATGGAACACATGTTCGCGCAGCCACTTATGAAGGGCCAGCGCCACACCATGCATACCACCCCAAGCCACAAAGTTGAGACTGGCACCATGCCACAGTCCGCCCAGAAGCATCGTGATGATGAGGTTAATATACTGGCGCACCTTACCCTTACGGTTGCCTCCCAGCGAGATATAGATATAGTCTCGGATCCACGACGACAGCGAGATATGCCAGCGGCGCCAGAAATCGGTGATGCTCTCAGAACGGTATGGGGCGTTGAAGTTCATGGGGAATCGGAAGCCCAGCAACAGGGCAATACCGATAGCCATATCACTATAGCCAGAGAAGTCGCAATAGATCTGCAGGGTATAGCCATAGACGCCCAGAAGATTCTCAACACCACTATAGAGCGAGGGATTGTCGAAGATACGGTCCACGAAATTCAGGGAGATATAATCGCTGATGACGGCCTTCTTGAACAGACCGATAGCGATGAAATAGCAGCCCTGGGCAAACATCTGAGAGGTAATCTCAAGGGGCTTGCGAATCTGTGGGGCAAAGTCGCGTGCACGCACAATAGGTCCTGCCACCAACTGGGGGAAGAACGACACGTAGAAGGCGTAGTCGAGTAACGACGGCAGGGGCTTTAAATCACCTCTATACACATCAATCACATACGACATAGACTGGAACGTGAAGAACGAGATACCCACAGGCAGGAAGATGTCCCAAGGCTGGAAATTACTGCCCACCATCTGTGCCCACATGCCGGCAAAGAAATTCGTATATTTAAAGTAGCCAAGTAAGCCTAAGTCTATAAGCAACGACAGGGCAACCAGCCATTTCGACTTATGCGCAGATATGAGACGAGCTAAGAAATAATCGCTCAGCGTGACCACAGCCAACAAGCCGAAATAGAGGCCGCTGGACTTGTAATAGAAATAATAGGAGAAAGCGGTCACAAACAGCAGACGCAGGGTGAGCGTGCGCTGAAGGAGCATATAGATAAAGGTGAAACACAGGAACACCATCAGAAACAAGCCCGTAGAGAATATCATGGGTTCGTCTGAATGGTAGGTCAGAAGATGCAAAAGACGTTCACTCATGGCTGTTGCTGTTTAAAGATATCAAATCCTGCTAAGATACTCTCTACCAGATGGGTGGCCAGACGGCGACCACCGGCAAAGGAGATATGGGTATAGTCCTTGTTGGCAAAGCCCTTATCTACCAGCGTCTTCATACTCTCGCGTCCGCCCATGGCTTGGTAGAGGTTGAAGAAAGCCACCTGCTCGTTGGCTGCCATGATCTGCTGATAGCCCACCAGGGACTCGACACCCGCTATCGTGTGGATGCCCTCCATAGAACGCTGGTCACGATCGGTCATACTGACAACGAGGATACTGGTCTGAGGATAGGCAGCCTTGAAATGGCGGATAACGGCACCCATCTGCTGGGTGTACGTCTTATAGTTGCGCACGTGTTCATCGACCACATTCAATCCGAAATGGAAGATAATGAGGTCGTAAGGGCGCTGGGCGGCAAACTCGCGCAGCACACCAGAGGGGATTCTACCCAAAGGTACACCCGAAGAGCCACGCATACTGAAATTATCCACGATGACACCCTGATTACTCTCCAAGGCTACGCCATAGAGGAAGGTCTTGGGCGAGGCATCAGAGACGGAATAGATGATTTTATGCATGGAGGGATGATGCTTGGTGAAGGTCTGGAGTTGTCCGTCGCCATAAATCACGTCATAGACAAGGGTGTCTCTATTGATTTTCGTAGCCACCGTCATACTGTCCTGCGTCCTGAAGAAGAAGGTGGCATTTTGCCAATCAGTCAGGTGTTTACGCGACTTTGAACCCTGATAGACAAACGTAGCCCTATCACCATCGAGAGTGAAATAGCGCTGGGCGATGCTCTGCACCTGTGTGTTGAAGGGGCGCTTCACCACTTCATACTCTCGCAGGCCCTCGAAGGAATGACGGACGGTCTGACGGAAGCCATTGACCTGACTGGCACAATCGACCCAGCCTACGCCATTGCCACCAAACTGCGTCTGGAGCTGTTCACGGAGATCACACGACAGAATATCACCCTCAACGAAAGAGTCGCCGAAATAGGCGATTCGCACAGGGCGATTCAACTCCTTGACACGTGACAACTGCTGATAGAAATGATGCATGCCGCCTGGATGTCCCTGACCATAATCGGCTATCATGGTGACACCTTCCGGCGTTGTCTGTGGCTGCACCATTCTGGGGATAACGGTATCGAGACCTTCTATAGAATCGTAGACCAACACAGAATCGGGAACCGACGAAGGCGGCTCGGGAATATCAAGCACCTCTGTGCTATCTGTCTCGTTAAGTGTTTCGGGCAACAGGTCGCTGAGTATATTCACACGGCGCAACTCATTATCTCCCAAACAGATAGTCGGGAGAAAATGCATCGCAAAAAGAATTACTACAACCAGCCCTACTAATAAGAAAGTACGCGCTACTTGATTCATTCAGCCTGTGATTTCAGAAAATTATCGAGCACCTCGATACCTTTTATCGTACAGATGCCACGAAGAGAGATAAACATGATATTATTCAGGACACTCTCAATAGAGAAGCGAGCATACAGGCGCTTCTGAAGGAAAAGCTGACCAATAGAATCGAAAAGAATAGTCACCAGGTCGTTGTTGATATCCTCACGGAAATAGCCCTCCTTAACACCTTTATTCAAAAAGGCGATCAACTCTTTACGGTTCTCATCTCGGCTCTTCTCTAAGTAAGCCATCACATCGGGATATTTCTCAAGATCGTCATAGAACAGAGGATTGGTGAAACGAAACTCTTCAACCTTAACCTTATAGACATTCAGGATGATATCCATCACATTCGTGTTACCCTTTACAAACTGTGACATCTCTTCCTCACGGCGCTGGTTGTAACGCTTGATACCTTCAAAGAGTATCACTTCCTTGTTTTCGTATAACTCGTATATCGTTCGCTTCGATATATTCAGCGCGCGGGCGATGTCGTCCATCTTAACAGCCTTAATGCCGTTTTTCGCAAATAATGTCATCGCAGTATCCAGGATTTTTCCTTTCAATCCCTGTCGATATGCCGATAAACTCTTTAATTCTTGCATAAGTATTAGTTTTACGCTGCAAAGTTACTAAAAAGATTAAAAAACGCTTGTATTTTTCATCGATTTTTTGTACTTTTGCATACCATTTTTAATTTGACTCAATATTTTAAACACGTATGGTAAAGATTTCTAAAGAAGCTGCCTTGGAATATCACCAAAGCGGCCGTCCAGGAAAAATTGAAGTAAAGCCCACGAAGGCTTACAGAACACAAACAGATCTAAGCTTGGCTTATTCCCCTGGAGTAGCTTATCCCTGTCTGGAGATTCAGGATAACCCAGACGATGCTTACAAGTACACCGACAAAGGTAATCTTGTAGCAGTTATCTCAAACGGTACTGCCGTCCTCGGACTGGGCGACATAGGTGCCCTCAGCGGTAAACCCGTGATGGAAGGTAAGGGACTGCTCTTCAAGATTTACGGTGGTATTGACGTGTTTGATATCGAAGTCAACGAGAAAGACCCACAGAAATTCTGTGAGGCAGTAGAGCGTATCGCTCCTACTTTTGGTGGTATCAACTTGGAGGATATCAAGGCTCCTGAGTGCTTCTATATCGAGGAGCGTCTGAAGAAGACCCTCGACATCCCCGTGATGCACGACGACCAGCACGGCACTGCTATCATCAGCGCTGCCGGACTGAAGAATGCACTGGAAGTGGCCAAGAAGGATATCAAGCAGGTGCACATCGTGGTGAATGGCGCTGGTGCAGCTGCCATCTCTTGTACCAAGCTCTACATGGCGCTGGGTGCTCAGAAAGAGAATATCGTGATGCTCGACTCAAAGGGTGTGATCAGCACCAGTCGTACGGATCTGAACGAGCAGAAAAAATTCTTTGCTACCGAACGTACGGATATCCACACACTGGCCGAGGCCGTGAAGGATGCCGACGTATTCGTAGGTCTGTCAAAAGGTAATGTTCTCTCTCAGGATATGGTTCGCTCAATGGCGAAAGACCCCGTGATCTTCGCGCTGGCCAACCCTGTGCCCGAGATTTCATACGAGGATGCGATGGCTGCACGTCCTGATGTACTGATGTCAACAGGTCGTACGGACTATCCCAACCAGATTAACAACGTTATCGGTTTCCCCTATATCTTCCGTGGTGCACTCGACGTACACGCTACGGCTATCAACGAGGAGATGAAGATGGCTGCCGTTCACGCTATCGCCGACCTGGCCAAGAAGCCTGTGCCCGACGTGGTGAACGATGTCTATAAGGTGAACAACCTGAAATTCGGACGTGACTACTTCATTCCGAAACCCGTAGACCCACGACTCATCTCAGAGGTGAGTGCCGCTGTGGCTAAGGCTGCCATCAAGAGCGGTGTGGCTCGTAAGAAGATTGAGAACTGGATACAGTACAAGGCTTCGCTGTCAGTACTCCTCGGACAGGAGACAAAACTGACGCAGAAACTCTATGCTACTGCTGCTGCTCATCCTCAGCGCGTGGTCTTCGCAGAGGCCGTACATCCCACCATGCTGAAGGCTGCTGTGCAGGCTAAGAGCGAGGGTATCTGTCAACCTATCCTGCTGGGTAACGACGAGGTGATTGAGAAGATGGCCAAGGAACTGGATCTGAATCTGGAGGGCATCGAGATTGTGAACCTGCGTCATCCCAACGAGCAGGAGCGCCGTGAACGTTATGCCCGCGTACTGACCGAGAAGCGTCAGCGCGACGGATACACCTTCCAGGAGGCTAACGATAAGATGTTTGAGCGTAACTACTTCGGTATGATGATGGTAGAGACGGGCGATGCTGATGCATTCATCACAGGTCTGTACACCAAATACTCAAATACCATCAAGGTAGTGAACGAGGTGATCGGTATCCGTCCTGAGTACAAGCACTTTGGCACGATGCATATCATCAACTCGCCTAAGGGTACTCTGTTTGTAGGCGACACACTGGTGAACGAGAATCCTGATACAGATGCACTGGTTGATATCGCAAAACTCTCGGCAACGGCTGTACGCTTCTTCAATGAGAAACCTGTCATCTCAATGATTTCTCACTCTAACTTCGGTTCTTCTCAGAGTGATGGCGCCGGCAAGGTGCGCGCTGCTGTAGAACAGATGCAGAAGGAATATCCCGACTTGGCTATCGATGGTGAGATGCAGATCAGTTTCGCACTCAACAAAGAGTTGCGCGACGAGCAGTATCCATTCACTCGTCTGAAGGGTAAGGATGTGAACACGCTGGTATTCCCCAACCTCACCTCAGCACGTTCAAGCTACAAGATGCTGCAGATGCTGGATGCCGACGTGGAAATCATTGGCCCAATCCAGATGGGACTGAACAAACCTATCCACTTCATCGACTTCGGTGCTTCTGTTCGCGACGTTGTCAACATCGTGGCTGTGGCTGTTATCGATGCCTATGTGGATAAGATTAAGACAAGAATCAACAAACGATAAGAACTTATGGTGATGCATCAAGTAATTCTTTCACTCGGTGCCAACTATCAAGCGGAAAAGAATCTGCCCGAAGCACGAAAAAGCCTCGGGCAGATACTCTTTTCACCACATTATACGGATGCTATCTGGACTGAACCGATACCCAGTAAACGAACGGATCTTTATCTGAATCAACTTGTCAAAGCACAGACGGAACTGGATTTCGAGGCTTTGATAAAGGCTATCAAAGAGATAGAGATTCGACACGGACGCACACCTGAGGAGCGCGAACAGGGTATTGTACGTATAGATATTGACGTCTTAGAATTTGACGGCGTACATCATCACCAGCGCGACTGGGACCGTCCTTACGTGCAAGACCTCTTACCTCAGCTACCTCAGCTTTAACGCATCGCCTACCCTGATCTGGTAATCGGGACTCAGGTGATTCATCTTATACAGCGACTCCAGACGGATGCCGTATTTCTGGGCAATAGCATACATAGACTCGCCCTCACGGATATAGTGCAGTCTGTCCTTGTATTCCTTAGGCGCACGCTTCTGTTTCTTCTTCAGCCAGATAACCTCACCCTCCTGCAAACGGTCGCCGCGGTCGCGCTCATTATAACGGGCAATCTTCTTGTATGAGATACCTATCTCCTCGCCTATAGAACGGAACGTGTCTCCCCTACGAGCATAGATAAAGTAGTTCTTGTTATACTTTCCCATGGGATGAAGGGGCTGACCATTAGGTGTATGGTCTTTCGTATGGGCTTCCAACGTCTTATCGTAAGAGCGCGCCTTGTCGTACTCATACAGATGGTACAACTGAATAATGTCTATCAAGCGATCGGCATACTTGGGATTGGTAGCATAACCGGCAGCTTTCAATCCACGGGCCCAACCTTTATAGTCGGTAATCTTCAAACCGAAGAGTCCACGATAGCGCTGGCCGGAAGCCAGGAAGCGTGAGTGATCTTCATACGACTCGAAAGCAGAATTATAGGAACGGAAACACTCGTTGCGCGCATCATCATCCTTATAGATAGTACGACCTGTCCACCCGTGACACTTTATACCAAAGTGATTATTGCCCTTACGAGCCAATTCACCTTCACCAGCCCCACTCTCCAGCAACCCCTGCGCCAAGGTGATGCTGGCAGGAATCTTCCATTTCAGCATCTGCTCAATAGCACAATCCTTATACTGGTTGATATAGTTCTGGTAACGGGCATTCCATACAGACTGGGCACTCGCAACAGAGGAAAGACAAAAAGCGACGAACGCAACGAGATATGTTTTCTTTATCATTTCTGCAAAGAGAAGAAGGGCTCTCGAATTTCTTCGGGAGCCCATCGGAATATTAGAGTTTCAAATCTTTCTTCAGATCTTCAATCTTGGCTTCAGCTGCCTTTGTGCAACGTTCATAATCGGCTGCGCCAGAGAAGCTTGGGTCCTTAACCTCCGTGTAGAACTTAATCTTAGGCTCGGTACCAGAAGGACGAACAGAAACCTTTGTTCCGTCCTCGCAGAACCACTGCAGCACGTTAGAGGTGTCAGGCATATCCAGTTTGGTGACATTACCCTGAGCATCCTTAGCCTCAAGGGTCTTATAGTCTTTCACCAGAACCACCTTTGAGCCACCCAAAGTCTGAGGAGGATTGTTACGGAAGTCGGTCATCATCTGCTTAATCTCATCGGCACCAGTCTTACCGGGACGAACCACGTTGATGGTGTACTCCTTAGAGAAGCCGTACTCCTTATAGATATTCATCAGCAGATCATAGAGGGTCATGCCGTTATCGCGAGCCCAAGCAGCAATCTCACAAATCAAGCAGATAGAAGCTGGAGAATCCTTATCGCGTACCTTATCAAATGGCAAGAAGCCGAAACTTTCCTCACCACCACCGATAAACTTCTTCTTGCCTTCGTTCACGCGAATCTCGTTGGCAATCCACTTGAAGCCTGTGTAGCAGTCTATCAGTTCTACGCCATTCTTCTTGGCAATCTCAGCAATCAGCTCGGTGGTCACGATAGTCTTCACGAGGAACTCGTTGCCCTTCAACTGACCGAGTTTCTTCTTATTGGCAATGATATACCAGCAGAACATCATACATGTCTGGTTACCATTCAGAATTTCCCACTCGCCCTTAGCATTGCGGCAAACGATAGCCAAGCGGTCAGCATCGGGGTCTGAGGCAATCACCAGGTCAGCATTAAGCTTCGTACCCAGCTTCATACCCAATGTCATAGCCTCAGCATTCTCGGGGTTAGGAGAAACAACTGTGGGGAAGTTACCATCGATAACCATCTGCTCGGGCACAACGTGAATATTCTGGAAGCCCCAAGAACGCAGAGCCATAGGAATAATCACACGACCAGTACCGTGCATAGGAGAGTAAACGATGTTGAGGTCTTTCTGACGCAGGATAACATCCTGATCAACCATAGCCTCTTTCACAGCCTGGATATAGTCCCAGTCCATCTCACCACCAATAGGAATGATCAGGTCTTTGTTGCCCTGGAACTTCACATCCTCAATCTTCACCTTGTTCACCTCGTCGATGATACCCTTGTCATGGGGAGCCAATACCTGAGCGCCATCGTCCCAGTAAGCCTTATAACCATTATACTCGCGTGGATTGTGAGAAGCGGTGACATTAACACCAGCCTGACACTTCAGCTGACGGATAGCGAAAGAAATCTCAGGTGTAGGACGAAGGCTCTCGAAGAGATAAACCTTGATGCCATTAGCTGAGAAGATATCGGCTACAGTCTCGGCAAACATACGACCATTGTTACGACAGTCGTGACCTACAACCACAGCAGGCTGCATGTTGGGGAATGCCTTATTGATATAGTTGGCAAAACCCTGAGTAGCCATACCTACGATATACTTATTCATACGGTTGGTACCGGCACCCATGATGCCACGCAAACCACCTGTACCGAATTCCAAATTCTGATAGAAAGCGTCGATAAGCGCTGTTTTGTCCTCTGCGTCAAGCATAGCCTGAACTTCCTTACGGGTCTCCTCGTCAAAAGCTGGAGAGAGCCATACCTTTGCCTGTGCCTCGCACTGAGCAATGAGTTGAGCGTTGTTTTCCATTTTAAGTCTTTTAAGTTAATAATACATCTGAGGGGCAAAGTTAATAAACTTTTCCCAAATGACAAAGAAAAAAGAGTATTTTATTTTTCCAGAGGTTTTACGTAGCGCATATTAGCACGTATCTGCCTCTGACGTTTTTTCATATAACGACTAGGTTCCTTACTGCTAAAACGTCGCGGATTAGGTAGCGTAGCAGCAATCAGGGCGCATTGGTTTGGCGTTAGATCCTTGGCGTCACAACCAAAATGTTCTTCTGCCACAGCCTGTACACCATAGATACCAGGTCCCATCTCGATAGAATTAAGATAGACCTCCATAATGCGCTCCTTAGACCAGAACACCTCTATTAATATAGTGAAGTAAGCCTCCAGTCCCTTGCGCACCCATGAGCGACCTGGCCACAGGAACACATTCTTAGCCGTCTGCTGACTAATCGTTGATGCTCCCAACTTATTTTTCTCGGGATGCTCCTTGTTGCGCTTGGCGGCATACTGGATAGCTTCGAAGTCGAAACCCCAGTGGTCAGGAAATCTAGCATCCTCACTAGCCATCACAGCAAGGGGCATGGATGGCGACATCTCGTCCAGCGACACCCACGTATGACTCAGTTTGATCTCGTCCAACTGGAAGAGGCGAATAAACATCAGCGGGGTGTAATAGACAGGTAAAAACTTCAGCACTACCACAGAAAGGATGGTAGTGCCGAAGAATAATGCTAAGCCCCATTGGGCTATTTTTCTAATGCGTTGAAAAATTGCTTTCAATTGCTTATTGTCAATTGTCCATTACTTCAATGTGCCAGCCTCAGCAGCCTGAACCATAGCCTCAGAAGCATACATGTACACCTCTACGCGACGATTCTGCTTCTTACCCTCAGCAGTAGAGTTATCAGCAACGGGATTCTTTGAACCCTGACCCTCTACGCGCTTGATGTTGGTAACACCAAGTTTCTTCAACTGGGTCTCAACAGCCTTTGCACGCTTCTCTGAGAGAGGATTGTTGATAGCATCATTACCAGTGCTGTCAGTGTGACCAAAGATGGCAACATCTACATCGCTGTTGTTCTTCAACACGTCAGCAATCTGCTTGATAGTGCTCTGAGAAGAAGCGTTAAGTGTAGATGAATTTGTAGCGAAGAGAATACCGCTATCAAAAGTAACCTTCACACCCTGCAGACCATTAGCATCGGTCACGGTCTCAACCTGAGCATTCTTCACAGCCTCAGCCTCAGCCTTCACCTTGTCCATATGCTTACCAATCAGGGCACCAGTACCAGCACCTACAGCAGTACCGATAGCAGCACCTACTGCAGTATTACCAGCCACCTTACCAACGATAGCGCCAAGCACAGCACCACCAGCAGCTCCGATTGTTGTTCCCTTAGCCAGATTGCTACAACCAGCCATTACAATACCTGCACAGAGTGTCAGGACGATTGTCTTCATTTTCTTCATAACGTTTCAGTTTTTATTTATAAAAATGTTAAACATGCTATTTTCAACGTGCAAAGTTAGAAAAAAAACTCAATTCGCAATCTACAATTCTCAATTATTTTGTACCTTTGCACAAAATTTTTAAAATTATTGGACAAAACATGGCAAAAGAATTAAAAGATTTAACAAAAAGAGCCGATAATTACAGCCAGTGGTTCAACGACCTTGTAGTCAAGGCCGACCTCGCTGAACAGTCGGCTGTACGTGGCTGTATGGTTATCAAGCCCTATGGATATGCCATCTGGGAGAAGATGCAGCACGAACTTGACCGTATGTTCAAGGAGACAGGCGCTCAGAACGCCTATTTCCCCCTGCTGATACCAAAGTCGTTCCTCAGCCGTGAGGCCGAGCATGTAGAAGGTTTCGCCAAGGAGTGTGCCGTGGTGACTCACTATCGTCTGCGTGCCAAGGAAGACAAAAGTGGCGTTGAGGTAGACCCCTCTGCCAAGCTCGAGGAAGAACTGATTGTTCGTCCTACATCAGAAACAATTATCTGGAATACCTATAAGAACTGGATTCACTCTTGGCGCGATCTGCCCCTGATGTGCAACCAGTGGTGTAACGTGATGCGCTGGGAGATGCGTACACGTCCTTTCCTCCGTACCAGTGAGTTCCTGTGGCAGGAAGGTCACACAGCTCATGCTACCCGCGAGGAGGCTGAACAGGAAGCACAGAAGATGCTGAAGGTCTATGCCAAGTTCGCTGAAGAGTGGATGGCAGTACCCGTGGTACAGGGTGTAAAGAGTGAGACAGAGCGTTTCGCTGGTGCTCTGGATACTTACACTATCGAGGCTATGATGCAGGACGGCAAGGCGCTGCAGAGCGGTACCTCTCACTTCCTGGGTCAGAACTTCGCCAAGGCTTTCGAGGTAACTTATCTTAACAAGGAGAATAAGCCCGAATATGTTTGGGCTACATCATGGGGTGTTTCTACCCGTCTGATTGGTGCACTTATCATGACCCACTCAGATGATAATGGTCTTGTACTGCCTCCACGTCTTGCTCCTATTCAGGTAGTTATTATTCCTATCGCCACCAAACCCGAGCAGATGGAACAGGTCAACAAGGAGGTTCAGCCTATCATGGAGAAGCTCCGTAAGGCTGGTATCACCGTGAAGTTCGACGACTCTGACAACAAGCGTCCAGGCTTTAAGTTTGCCGACTACGAATTAAAGGGTGTTCCCGTACGTCTGGTACTGGGTGCTCGCGACCTGGAGAACGGCACCATCGAGGTGATGCGTCGCGACACGCTGGAGAAGGAGACTCGCTCTATCGAAGGTATCGCAGAATATGTTGAGCAGCTGCTGGAGGATATCCAGAAGAATATCTTTGAGAAAGCCAAGACCTATCGTGATGCTCATATCTACGAGTGCGACAACTACGAGGAGTTCAAGGAGCGTATCAAGGACGGTGGATTCTTCCTCTGCCACTGGGACGGTACTGCTGAGACCGAGGCCAAGATCAAGGAAGAGACACAGGCAACTATCCGTTGTGTACCTTTCGGCGTAGAGCAGACACCTGGTGTTGACATGGTAAGCGGCAAACCCTCTAAGGCTCGCGTTATCATTGCCCGCAGTTACTAATATTAACAGACTACGATTATATATAAGATGGGCTCTCGATTTTATTCGGGAGCCCATTATATTTTGTTCTAAAGATCAACATAGATTTTCACCAGCCCACTACTGTAGGCTTCCAGTTTATTCGAGAGGTCAAGGATAACATCATAGTTGGTATCCTGTGTCGCATTATTAAAGGTGTACTGGAAGTCACCATGCTCACAACGTCCTGCACCATACCAACCAGTAACAACAGTAGGCACATCCTGAGTGTCCGTAGGCGTATAGGTATAGAAATCTGCATCGGTATCAAAATTGTTATAGCCCGTGCCTCCCTGTAGGGTGACGACTTCTGCAGGCACCTGATCACCACGATTATCCACAACATAGGCATCGAAGTGCTTGCTGTAGGTAGCATGACCAGCCACATAAGGTTCGAAACTCTGCTGACCAGTCATATAGTTGTCGTAAGCTTTGATGATACCACCGTCCTCTTTAGAAAAGGTTCCCTTCGTGTCGGCACTCGAACCTACGCCATTATGGATATCTGATCCCTGCTTGGAGATTAGCATGGGATATTTGCAGTTGCGGAAGTAATTCTTCTCCACGAAGACACACGAGCCCGTGGTAGCACCAACGCCATACTTCGCGTTACCATCGTAATAGTTGTTGTACACATGCAGATGTTTCGATATACGTACACGCGGATGACGAGAGTCGGAGTGGTCGTACCAGTTATGACGATAAGTCACGTAATCCACCTCATCACCATTCGAGTTGAGGTTGCACTTACCACTATCCCAGAAATGGTTGTCGCTGACGGTACAATAGAACGTACCCTTCACATCAAACGAGCCATCACCTTTAGCCTTATCCCCACCTTTGTTCTTACCATAGAAAATATCGAGGTTGTGTCCCCATATATGTTCATTATTCGTATCAAGACTGATGCCATCCTCTTCGTGCATCATCACACCCAGATTACGTAGTTCCACATATCTGCAGGCACGTACCAGCACGCCGAAACCATGAAAAGTAGCATCAGAACCAACGCCCTCAATAGTAAGGTTCATGTTCTGTCCCTTACCTTTCACCTGCAGACCGATACTGCTACTACCCAACGTAGGCATATCGTCTTTCTTCAGCAAACCAATGATGCGGATTACTAGCGGACGCGTCTCAACACCTTTCTCGTAAGCCTGAAGGATATTCTGGATACCAGTACGCGTCTCATACTTATTACTACCCACCTGCATCTCCAGCGTCACTGTCTTGGCATTCGCCTTGCTGACATAAAGTACTCGCGCATTCGTCTTCAATGTACCATCATTATTGTAAGCACCAACACCTGTCGTTGCCTGATAATGAGCGTAGCCATCACGATTATAGTTTCTGACTACAAGTCCTGAAACCACGTTAGCACCTGCCTCTACCTCGGCATTCTCTATTACAGGCACCACCTTCAAAGCATATTCACCAGCCTTCAGTCCCATGGCATCCGCACGGTTGTAAGTGCCATAACTGCGGATGAGTTGATCATCAATACGTGTAAAGTTGGCATACTGACCACCCTTCACATAGACATGATAAGAAGTGGCGCCAGCGTAATCGGCAAACTTCACGAAAGCCGACTCCAGCCATCCCTGTGCATCTATAATCTGTACGCCCTGCACATTCGAGAGTTTCTTGGCAAAGACGATACTCGACACACTACCATTGAAGACATCAGCCTCAGACCCCACATTTACAGTAACACATCCTGTAATCTGATTCAAGTCTATCGCCGACACATCCGTTGTGTTATAGTATTTCTTGTTGCCAGATGTCAGCATAATCTGTGCCTGATTCACATTAAAATCACGTGCCACAGCAAGCGTGACAATATCCTGAGCCTGTGCTCCTGCCAATGAGAGAAGAGCACAACATATAGAAAGAAGAAATCTGTTCATCTTGTTCTTGTTTGGTTAGCGCTTGATGAATTTCACGACCTGCTTTCCGGCTTTCATCAGATAGACGCCTTTTTTCAGGGATGACATCTTGAGGGTAGTCAAATCCTCGGAAGCACGCGCTGTAAGCACCTGTTTGCCATCTGTATTATAGATGATAATCTCTGTACCAGGTTCCAGTCCCTCAATAGAGAAAGTCTTGTTGACGGCATTCTTGATTGTGCCGATAGCTGTAAGATCTTCAGGCGTGAAGGACAGTACGACATTCTCCATATCAGCCGTCTGCACAGTCTGATCACTAAATGTCAGAATGACATTATCGCCCTCGAAGGTGATACGAGCCACCACCTTCTCTACCTTCTCACCATTGATCACCAACGTCTGCACCTTCTGTGCCTGAGCCGTAAAGGCAACAGTCAGCAGACAAGCCATAGTAAATAGTTTTAGTTTTTTCATTTGTTCTTTAATTAGTTATTGTAGTCAATTTATCAAGAAGCATGGAAGCCTTCCATATTCTCGTATTTCCGCTTCATCAACCTCACATAGATATGTCGGAGCCACAACGGATGGGCCAGCGTCATAATCAAACCGATAGTACCCAGCACCAAGTAGGCCGTGGTCTCATTGAAGAGCAGTACCAAGGCAGCCACCAACACCAATGGCGAGAACATAGCCAACATCTGGATAATCATCTGCACGCCATTCTCCACATTATTCTTACCTGTGATTTTCTGATTCAGGGGAATAGTCTGCTTGTTGTACACAGCCAACTGAAACAGCGTGAAATACAGCAGTCCGCTGGACAGCAACAGATAGGCCAACATCATCAGCATAGAGAACTTACCAGCAATGACAGCAGGCATCATCAGCAACATCGGCACGATAAGGATAGCCACATGGAAATAATATTTCGCCTTGAGCAGGGAGAGGATGTTTTCTTTGTGGGTCATCAGCAGGTCGATATAGTTGCCCTCTGGTCCCATGATCTTCACCAGCGTGGTCATACCGTAGAGGCCAAAACAATAGAAACACCAGAAGTTGAGCATCATCTTGCCGTCATACATAGACGTATAAGAGATGAGCAACGTCAGCACGATGATCAATGCCAGACTCATGATGACACGCGAGCGGATAGCCTTATTACGGAAGATAGACTTCAGTTCTAGTTTCAGATACTCACCCGTCTGTCCGAAGCGTTCCAGGAAGGTGTACTGATAGACCTTCTTCATAGCCGCCTCTTTCTTTTCCTGCTTCATGATCTCCTCACGCACATAGCGGAACTGCATCCAACGGTTCACCCAGAACAGGCCTGCGAGCAGAACCACACAAAAGAGGAAGAAATACCACGTAGCGGTGAAATCGCAGAGAAAATCTATCTGCTTGTCCATCCATTTCTCGTTGATAGCCACTGGCAACCAGAAACCGCCATATACAAAAATGGGCAGCACCCACCACAGGATAGAACGCGCCGTCAGCGTACGCACAATCAGATAGAACTGACTATTGGCAAGTGTCAACAAAATGCCGCAAAGGATAATCAGTAGTGCTGTAGCAAATGAGGCACCTCCACATAGCACAATAAAAGCATAAGGCAGATAGAGCGCCAGCCACACCCAGTTATACCCCATCAGGAGCGTGTTCACCAGGAATGTCTCAATAACCGAGTGAAACGGCATGGGCTGCAACAGGTAGGGCTTCACCATCATGGCAGGCGTCTGCTGAACAGCAAAACGTGAACCAAAATCGATAGCAAGCCACAGCGGCGACATCGCCAGAACCATCGTGAACATACGCGACTCACTGGCAGGCATCGCCAACATCGTACCCAGGAAAATCAGGTAGATAGTCATCATACCACCACCCAGATACATCATCACCTTGGCCACCACATTCTGGTCAAATGCCGGATTGCGGCGCATGGCGAGACCATTCTGCTTGCGCAACAGTAGGAGAAGGCTTATGCGGTTCATCTTATCTCAAGTCAATGACCTCGGCAGAGGGGAAGTCCTTAGAATTGAATCGGAACTCAGAATCAGGCAGTTTTGTGGTCACCAGATTACTGATCACAAAAGTGGTCCACTTCTGTTTCTGCAGCAGTTTCACCTCTGTGGGATGATACGTCTTCTTATCTACGGTGATAAACATCTCCTTGACGCGACGACTCTGATCCGTAGCCGTGAGGTGCACCAGATAAGACTTATCCGTCTGCGTCATCGTGTACTTGAATCCCTTCTTGTACATATTCACGAAGTTATAGGGATTGAGCACCTGAAGCTGCGACTCCGAGGGATTGGCTACGTTGACCTCCTCTGTCTTTGACATATAGGTCCAGAGTGTCTTGCCGTCAAACCACATCGTAGCCATCGGTGTAGTGGCATGAAACATCTTTCCCTTAACGGCAATCTTTCCGCTGGCATCACCATACTGGGCACTTGTCATCGAAAAATCAGCCTTCACACCATCGCGTGCACTCACCTTGGCAGCACACTTGTCAAGCACCTCCTTGGCGCTCTGTGCCTGCACTGTGGTAACTGTAAAAAGACTAAATACTATTGATAATGCTAATAAATACTTTTTCATAACCTGAACAATTTTTAGTTATTTATCTTAATGAACTCAAGAGATTCTCAAGGCTCATATCGTCCTGAATCAATACCTCGCGAGGCTTAGAACCATGAGCAGCGCCTACGATACCAGCTTTCTCCAACTGGTCCATCAATCGTCCTGCACGGTTGTAGCCGATAGCGAACTTACGCTGAATCAAACTCGTAGAACCACTCTGTTCGTGAACAATCAGACGGGCTGCATCATCAAACATCGGATCCAGATGACTCAGATCGGCATCATTGCTGCTTGACGACATACTGTCACCATCACCCACAGGAGGCTCTGGCAACTCGTAAGGCTCCAGATAGCCCTGCTGCTGGGCTATGAACTGGTTGATATTATCCACCTCGGGAGTGTCAACGAATGCACACTGTACACGCACGGGATCGTTACCCTGCAAATACAGCATATCACCACGACCAATCAACTGCTGGGCACCCATACGGTCGAGGATGGTCTTTGAGTCGATACCCTGACTCACCTTAAAGGCGATACGCGCAGGGAAGTTGGCCTTGATAGTACCTGTAATGATATTCGTCGTAGGACGCTGAGTGGCTATTATCATGTGGATACCCACGGCACGTGCCTTCTGGGCGATACGTGCGATAGGCAACTCTATCTCCTTGCCGGCAGTCATAATCAAATCACCAAACTCATCGATCACCACCACGATATACGGCATATACTTATGACCCTGCTCAGGATTCAGTTTGCGAGCGATGAACTTCTTGTTATAGTCCTTGATATTTCTCTCGCCAGCAGCCATCAGCAACTCATAGCGCGCATCCATCTCCACACAGAGACTCTGCAACGTACGGATCACCTTCGACGTATCGGTGATGATAGGCGATGCGTTATCATCGGGCACCTTGGCCAGGAAGTGGTTGGCTATCTTGGCATAAATGGAGAACTCCACCATCTTGGGGTCTACCAGCACGATCTTCATCTCTGCCGGATGCTTCTTATATAATAAAGAGGTGAGGATGGCATTCAGACCTACTGACTTACCCTGACCTGTAGCACCTGCCACGAGGAGGTGAGGCGCCTTGGCCAAGTCAAACATAAACACCTCGTTGGTGATAGTCTTACCCATAGCGCAAGGCAGTTCCATCGTGGTCTCCTGGAATTTCTTGGAGTTCAGGATCGACTCCATCGACACGATATTAGCTTTCGCATTAGGCACCTCAATACCGATGGTTCCCTTACCAGGAATAGGTGCGATGATACGGATACCCAGAGCCTTCAGACTCAAGGCAATATCATCCTCCAGGTTACGGATCTTGGCGATACGCACACCCTGAGCAGGTGTAATCTCATACAGCGTGATGGTAGGACCTACGGTAGCACGGATAGATGAAATCTCAATGCCGAAGTTACGCAGCACCTCGATGATGCGGTTCTTGTTGGCATTCTGCTCGTCCATATCGATATAAGGCTTTCCGTCGCTCTCGTAAGTCTGCAGCAGGTCGAGCGTAGGATAATGATAGTTCTCCAAGTCGCGCTTGGGGTCGTATGGTTCCATATTTTCATAGGCTGCCTCGCTGACGTTCTTGCCGTCGGCTTTTCCCCCATCACCAGCCACGACAATATCCATATCGATATCATCCTTGTCTTTGGTATTGCCAACAGGCTCCTCGTCATCCGTATCATCGTTGACTACAGGTTTCTCGTTAGGCGTAGGGCCCTGATGTTCAAACACAATCTCTTCTGCCTTGGGGTCATCGAATACCTCTGGGTCTTCCTCCGTCTGAATCAGGTTCTCATAAGAACTGGTTTCTTCACCGTCCTCTTCCTTGGCATTATTCGTCACGGTGAACTTCACCTTTTGCAGAAATCTCGTGGGATTCAGTATCTTTCGAATCCATATAATGGTCTCGTTGCTCACATAACCCAGAAAACATAAAGCCACTAAGCCAAGGATAGCAACCAGTCCTGGTAAACCAACATAGCGAGTGACGAAATCGCCAATATACAGGCCATGCTCACCACCCAGACAGAAATGCGACTCTTCCACAAGGGGATTCACAAACATTGCCAGTGCCACTGACGACCAGATGGTCAACAGGGCAATGCAGAAAAACCACTTCAGCAAGGACACTCTGTAGGCGCGCATCAGTGCCAGCGAGAGCAACACTAAGAACAAGGGGATACCAAAAGCGGCCACGCCGAAACATCTGTTCATAAAGTAGTACGACGTCCACGCGCCTATACTGCCGATGGCATTCTTAAACAGCTCGTTCTGATTCTCCATATCGCCAGAACGCAGGTTCTCTATGATGCTCTGATCAAAAGCACCCGTTGTAAAGAACGACACAAACGACCATGCCATACAAACCGATATGGCCAATAATATGATGCCGAGAAAGAAATGCACCTTCTCGCTTCTTGTAAAATCCAGAATTTTGGTAAAGCCCGTTGCCTCACCTAAGGTTTTGGTATTAGCTTTCGACCTACTTCTCGTCTTTTTCCTATCTGTATTACGTGACATTTTCTTTATTATTCGTTAATTCTTTTGCAAAGGTAGAAAATAAATATGAATTAAAGCGTAAGAATTATGAAATATTTTGTATTTTTGCACCTCGAAAAGGAAAGAAGATGCTTAAAACCATATACAACAAGTACGAAAAGACACTGATTCCATCGCTTCCCATAGCGCATTTTCAAGGGAAAATCATTGTCGTTCTAACGCCAGGAGAAACAGAAAGAGCTGTGCGTTTCCTGTTGTCGCAACCCATTTTGGGCTTCGACACAGAGACACGTCCCTCCTTTAGAAAGGGGCATCAGCATAAGGTCTCCCTCCTACAGGTGTCCACACCTGATATCTGTTTTCTGTTCAGACTCAACTATACAGGACTGACGGATTCACTCATCCAACTTCTTGAAGACGAGAGCGTGCTGAAGATAGGGCTCTCGTGGCACGATGATATCAACGCACTCCACAAGCTCAAGGAATTCAATGTGGGCAAGTTCATCGATATCCAGCATGTTGCCAGTGAACTGGGCATCGAGGATTTGAGCCTACAGAAGATTTTTGCCAACCTGTTCGCTCAGAAAATCAGCAAGCGCCAGCAGTTGAGCAACTGGGAGGCCGACGTCCTCACAGACAAACAGAAGACCTATGCCGCTACTGACGCATGGGCTTGCATTCAAATATACAATGAGATTATAAGACTCAGACAGACAAAGGATTACAAACTAATTATTAAAGCAGAAGATAAGCATGAAGCAAGTATATCTGAAAAGGGGTAAGGAAGAAAGTCTATTACGTTTCCATCCGTGGGTTTTCTCGGGTGCTATCCATCATCTTGACGAGGGTATCGAGGAGGGCGATGTGGTACGTGTCGTATCCGAAAAGGGCGGTTTCATCGCTGTAGGACACTACCAGCAGGGCTCTATCTCCGTACGTGTGCTCACGTTTAATGATGTGGAAATAGACGATGCCTTCTGGCACTCTCGCATTCAGTCAGCCCTCAATATGCGTCAGGACATTGGCTTGGCCAACAGCACCAATACCAATGCCTTCCGACTGGTTCATGGCGAAGGCGACTTGCTCCCAGGATTGATTATCGATGTCTACGACAAGACAGCCGTGATGCAGGCCCATAGCATTGGTATGCACATTGCGCGTCATGCTATTGCCAAGGCTTTAGCCGAGGTGATGAAGGGTCGCATTGAGAATATCTATTATAAGAGTGAGACCACCCTACCCTTTATGGAACCCGAGAATGGCTTCCTCTTGGGCAGTAGCGATAACAATATCGCCGTTGAGAACGGTCTGCGCTTCTATGTCGACTGGCTCCGTGGTCAGAAGACCGGTTTCTTCGTTGACCAGCGCGAGAACCGTGCCCTGCTTGAGAAATACGCCAAGGGTAAGCGTGTGCTCAATATGTTCTGCTACACAGGTGGATTCTCGTTCTACGCCATGCGTGGTGGTGCCCAGTTGGTTCATTCCGTCGATAGTTCTGCCAAGGCCATCGAACTGACCCGTCGCAATGTGGAGCTCAATTTCCCTGGCGACCCACGTCACGAGGCTTTTTGCGAGGATGCCTTCAAATTCTTGGATGCACAGGGGGAGGGTTACGACCTCATCATCCTCGACCCACCAGCCTTTGCCAAGCACCGTGGTGCCCTGCATAATGCGCTGAAGGGATATACCCGACTCAACGAGAAGGCTTTCGAGAAGATTGAGAAAGGCGGCATCCTGTTCACCTTCTCTTGCTCTCAGGTGGTCTCTAAGGATCATTTCCGCAATGCCGTGTTCACAGCTGCAGCACAAGCCAAGCGCAAGGTGCGCATCCTGCATCAGTTGCACCAGCCTGCCGATCACCCCATCAATATCTACCACCCCGAGGGTGAGTATCTGAAGGGCCTCGTACTCTATGTTGAATAAGGTCAGA
>Ga0310691_10002117_pt1 | contig 27546 bp, 27 predicted proteins | sample 176DNAGHGlowgp2_FD_203887 | JGI IMG/M metagenome (GOLD analysis project Ga0310691, IMG submission 203887) | Sheep rumen microbial communities from Palmerston North, Manawatu-Wanganui, New Zealand - 1766 DNA GHGlow gp2 (v2) (version 2) | ecosystem: Host-associated > Mammals > Digestive system >... | reverse complement strand
TTAAAAAAAAATGTATCTTTGCCGTTTGGTTAAAAAGAGAATAATCAAACAGCAATAGTATGACTTTACAAGAGTTTCAAGCAGATTTGAGAGCGGGCATTCCGGCTGAAATCCCCGCCGCACAACCTTACGATCCTACAGTAAATCACGCGCCGAAGCGCAAGGACATCCTCACCAAGAAGGAGAAACAACTGGCCCTGCGCAACGCCCTGCGCTACTTCCCGGCTTCGCAGCACGCCACTCTGGCGCCCGAGTTCGCGAAGGAGCTGCACGACTACGGCCGTATCTACATGTACCGCTACCGCCCAACCTACGAGATGTACGCCCGTCCTATCGACGCGTATCCCGCTAAGTGCAAACAGGCGGCGGCCATCATGCTGATGATCCAAAACAACCTCGACCCCGCTGTGGCGCAGCACCCGCACGAGCTGATCACCTATGGCGGCAACGGCGCTGTTTTCCAGAACTGGGCACAATACCGACTGGTCATGAAATATTTGTCGGAGATGACCGACGAGCAGACCCTCGTGATGTACTCCGGTCACCCGCTGGGACTTTTTCCGTCACACAAGGACGCCCCCCGCGTGGTCGTGACCAACGGCATGGTGATCCCCAACTACTCCAAACCTGATGACTGGGAGCGCATGAACGCGCTGGGAGTCAGCCAGTACGGACAGATGACTGCCGGTTCCTACATGTACATCGGACCGCAAGGCATCGTACACGGCACCACCATCACGGTGCTGAACGCCAGCCGTAAGATCGGCGGCGAAATCGGTGGCAAGCTCTTCGTGACCGCTGGTTTGGGCGGCATGTCAGGCGCACAACCGAAGGCCGGCAACATCGCCGGTGTGGTCTCCATCACCGCTGAGATCAACCCCGCCGCCACGCAGAAACGCTACGAGCAGGGCTGGGTCGATGAGGTACACGAAAACCTTGATGAGCTCTTCGTGAAGGTCAACGAGGCACGCGCCCAGAAGATCGCGAAATCATTTGCCTATCAAGGCAATATCGTTGATTTGTGGGAATACTGCGCCGAACACGACATCCAAGTCGATCTCGGCAGTGACCAGACTTCGTTGCACAACCCGTGGGCAGGCGGCTACTATCCTGTGGGCATCTCCTTTGAGGAGTCCAAGCAGATGATGGCCGACTATCCCGAGAAGTTCAAAGCCGCTGTGGAGGCCAGTTTGCGCCGCCATGTGGCCGCCATCAACAAGCTGACGGCCAAGGGCATGTACTTCTTCGACTACGGCAACGCCTTCCTGTTGCAATCCTCCCGCGCCGGTGCCGACATCCTCAAGGAGGACGGCAGCTTCCGCTATCCCTCTTACGTCCAAGACATTATGGGACCGATGTGCTTCGACTACGGTTTCGGCCCGTTCCGCTGGGTCTGCACTTCCGGCAAGCCCGAGGACCTCGATGTCACCGACCACATCGCCATGGACGTGTTGAGAGAGATCAGCGAACATGCACCTGCGGAGATTTCCCAGCAGATGCGCGACAACATCACCTGGATCAAGGGGGCCAAGGAGAACCACCTCGTCGTGGGTTCCCAAGCCCGTATCTTATACGCTGACTGTGAAGGTCGTACGAAAATCGCCGCCGAGTTCAACAAGGCAGTGCGCGACGGCAGACTCTCCGCACCTGTAGTCTTGGGCCGCGACCACCACGACGTTTCCGGCACGGATTCCCCGTTCCGTGAGACCTCCAACATCTACGACGGCAGCAGCTTCTGCGCCGACATGGCCGTGCAGAACGTCATCGGCGACAGTTTCCGCGGCGCCACGTGGGTCTCGATCCACAATGGCGGCGGCGTCGGCTGGGGCGAGGTCATCAACGGCGGCTTCGGCATGGTGCTGGACGGCAGCGACGACAGCGACCGCCGTCTGCGCTCGATGCTCTTCTGGGACGTGAACAACGGCATCTCCCGCCGCGCATGGGCCCGCAACGACGGCGCCCTATTCGCCATCAAGCGCGCGATGGAGGCATGTCCGGAATTGCACGTGACGCTGCCAAACATGGCGGATGACGCATTGATTGAGAAAATGTTCTAACAGTGAACAGTGAACAGTGAGCAGTTGGTTGTGACGATTTAGCGTGTTACTATGAATCATAAGGATTTGGCGGTTTGGAAAGAGAGTATGAAATTGGTAAAGGAAGTTTATCTTTTACTGAAATCATATCCGTCTTATGAACAATTCGGAATTTGTTCTCAGATGAGAAGGGCTGCGGTGTCTATTCCTTCTAACATTGCAGAAGGTGCGGGACGAAACAGCGACAAGGAACTTTTACGTTTTTGCCTTATTTCCCAAGGTTCATTAGCTGAATTAGAAACACAATTGCTGATTTCTGCTGAACTTAATTACATTAAATCAAATAATGACATATTCGAGCAACTTATTACGGTTAGAAAAATTTTATCAGGATATATCAGTTATCTCAATACAAAACTAACCAAACAATCAACATCGAACCCCAAATCCTAATCACTGATCACTATTCACTGATCACTGATCACTAAAATGATAATGCGTACTCCAACCATAACGATATTGATCCTAACGCTCGTTGCGTGCCTTTCCGGCTGCCGCAAGAAGCCCGCCCCTATCGTCATCACCCCTGACATTGAGAAGAACCACCTGCAAAGGAACCATATCTTCGGGAATGTCAAGGAGTTGGGAACTGCGACCTTTTATGTGCAGCGGGATTCCATACCCGTGAAGGACACAGCGGACCTGAAGAGACTGATGGCTTTGTGCGATTCGGTTTGTGAGGTTTCTGACCGCGCCTATTCCAATCAACGCTACACCTCTGACGGATGGTTGATGGAGTTCATCAAGCTCTCCGAATCCGACACGATCCTTCGCCGCAACTACACGTACGACAAGGAAGCGCACATCACAGAATGGGAAGAGTATGACGCTGACGGGGCGCAGGTCACGCACGGGAATTACACCTACGACCGCAACGGGTTCCTTGTGGGCGAACAGATTTTCCAGGGCGACAGTATGGTGATGTCGTTCAGTCACACCACCGACGGCATCGGCAACGCCATTCGAACCGTGCAGACGTTCGGCGGGTATAAGACTACGCTGGAGAACAAGTACAACGAGCAAGGGCTGGTGACTGAAATCATAGAATACGAGCCCAACGGCAAGGTCTTCAAGACCGCAAAAATGGAGTACGACAACTACGGCGATGAGGTCAACCGCTGCGTCTATAAGGCCGGCAACCAGATGATTGAATACACCTACACGGAATACGCCCAGGACGGCCGCGTGCGCAAGGTCATTTACGAGGACAAACTGCACCACGTCAAGGAATTCCACTACTTCTTCAACTACGATGCGAACAAAAACTGGCAGACCGAGGTCTGCGCCGTGGACGGCCTGATTGTGTATGTAAAACAACGGAAATTCGAATATTATTAATAATCGATATGTGTATCCCCTACGGGGATTTTAAAACCGCGATGGGCATTTTCTACAGATATACATCCCCTGACGGGGATTGCCCAACACGAAGTAATCAACAGCCGAAGGCTAACTAACACGAAGTAAAAAACACGAAGTAATTAACCTATAAACTTAAAAAAGATGGATTTAAGCAAGATTTTATCGATCACAGGCAAAGGAGGCCTGTTCAAGTTCCTCTCTAAAACGACCAACAGCTTCATCGTGGAAGGGTTGGATGACGGCAAACGTTTTCCCGCCTTCTCCAGCGACGGTGTGGCCGCACTGGACAACATCGCTATTTTCACTGAAACGGACGAAGTGCCGTTGCAGACCGTTTTCCAAAACATCTACCGCAAAGAGGACGGCAAGAAATTGGAGATTCCGAAAGACAGCAACGCCATCAAGGCCTATTTCGCTGAGATTCTGCCCGAATACGACCGCGACCGCGTCTATGTTTCCAACATGAAGAAGGTCTTCTCTTGGTACAACATCCTCGTGGAGCACAATCTGGTGGATTTAGAGGAACCGGCAACCGAGGAAAAGACCGAGGAACCCGCAGAGAAATCTGACAACGAATAATTCCCGACCGTAGAGACGCAAAATTTTGCGTCTCTACATTTTCCATTCACTATTCACTACTCACTATAAACTATAAACTATAAACTATAAACCAGCTTCAATAACCAATAACCCATAACCCATAACCATTATGAAAGAAAACCGTCCATGGCTCATTTGGCTCACCATCATTGCTGTCATCCTTGCCGGTGTAGGCATCTTTTTCTATTACAACCTTTTCCGGCAATCGAAGTCGGAGCTGATCGAGGCTATCCCGACGGATGCAACGTTCATCTTCACATTGAACGACAATGACGGTTTCGTGGCCAGTTCGGCAAAGGTGGCGCCTTACCTGAACGAGATTTTCGCAATGGATGCGCTGCCCGCATACGAGACCATGCGCGGCAAGCTGCCTGACGGCGAGTACGACCTCACCGTTTCAGGACACACCAACAATGAGGGAGTCAGCGTCCTTTTCAACACGCACGCCGACAAGGCGGCTTTCAAACGGCTTTTGCGCGCCCTCAGCATCGACCCCAACAATTACACGGCTTTTGAGAACAACCGAATCTACACCTACGGCACCAATTTCAAAAGCATGAAATTTGTCTTTCTCAACCATGTCATCTCCTTCTCCACCGACATAGAACTGTTGAAACGCGCCATCGTGCAACATTCCCATCCCAAAAATCTGTTGTCGGACAAACAGTTCAAGGAGATGTATAATCTTACGGAGAAAAACAACAAACAAAACTGGCTGATTATCAACCCGAAGAGTTATACCAAATATCTCTCCTCTTTTCTGAAAGAGGATATGGTGAAAACAATCACAAACGGCTTGGCATCCACTGGTTGGACAGCATTGCAGCTGCGCTTTTCCGGCAATGAGATGAATCTTTCCGGCTATGCGATCATGGACAAACCAGACCATTACACCAGTGGACGTTTCAACGTTTCCAAATCTGACGGCATGGAAGACTTTCTGTCCGTCTTCCCCAATCTTGTGAGCTGGTACACTCGGGCCTGCAACGGCAAATCCTACTGGGCAAATGTCATTGACCGCACCCCCGGCCTTAACGAGGGTCAAAAGGCCACCTTAAACAAACTTGCCCCCACGCATGCCGGTTGTTTTTCACTCTGCGCAGACACAAACAAATACCAATATTTCGTCCTTCTTCCCGATTCCACAAACGATTTCCTCGGCTTATTGTACTCAAACACCAATTGTGGCGACTCCGTACGAAACGCGTATCCCAATGGCATTTATCCGCTGCCTTATATGCTTGCACCCATGATGCCAGTGCTGATGCCAGACAGCATGAGTTGGGTGGTCGCCAATGACCGCGCCCTCGTCTTCGCCCCCTCTTCAGAAGCGGCAACTGCCTACCTGAAAAGTTTCAAGAGCAATGAAGACTTGAGTAAAAACCGCTACTATGGTTTTGTCAACGAAGCTGTTGCATCGTCTTCCATATTCAATTATGTGATTTTACATGAAGATGCAGACCCTTATTGGCCATCACAGCTCTCTGAAAAAGGGAAATCTTCACATTTTGGAAAGGAGATGCGCATTTTCTCCCTCAGCTGCGACGCCATGGAGAAAGGAAGGAATTTGCTGCCCGTGAATTTGTATCTGCTGTTTTAGGTTCAAAGTTCGAGGATCTGCTTCTCGCCAGCGAACACATCAATAACCTATAACCCATAACCATTAAAAATCCGAATTAACCTCCAACGCCTCTACCTTGGAATTTTTCCCGTCAATATAGGATATGACCACTGGTGAGGTGCTGTGATAGCTGCATTTGGAAAGGATGATCGTGTTAAATCCTTGGGTCAGCGTGTCGGTGTCGGTCTGCCATTTGGAGTAGTCGGAAGTGTATTTCACATAAACCGGCTCCCCTTTAATATTATTAACCTCCTGCGTGATTTCTCCGTACTTGCCACTGAGGCGGTCCTGCAAATCCGGATAAGTGAACTGGGTGCTCATATTGAAATAGACATCCACCTTGTAGATGAGGTGGGTCTTGGCGGCAGAACGGATTTCCACTTTCACGCGCTCGCCCGCGAAAGTGCCTTTCATCACAGTATAATTGGGCTTTGTATGGCTGACATCCTCCACGAAACCCTTGCCCTTGAGTTTGGAAACGAAGGTGGACATAGTGCTGTTCATGCTGACACCCAAAAACTTCATCGGCTGCGTCTGCGCATAACCGGCAACCAAAGCTACACAAAACAACACGGTAAAAATTATCTTTTTCATAAACAGGATTCGAATCAAATTCGCGTGCAAAAGTACATTTTTCATCGAATATAGAAAGACCGTTATCAAACCTTTTGGTTTATTTCGTACATTTGCGGCATAAAAAAAAGATCTGTCTATCGTTTTGAAGCACCTCATTGTCAAAATATTAGTCCTCTTCTGCTGTATATTCTCCGATATGATTCTTCAGGCACAGCGCGAACGCAACCTCATTTACATGGTTGACGCAAGCTCCGCCATGAACAACACCCAAAGCCTTTGGAAAAACACCCTGAAATGGCTTGAGCACGACATCCAGAATCAACATGAGGGGAAAGTGACCTTCATCCCCTTCCAAGAAGAAACTTCCCCCTCCATCTCTTTCAACGCCAACGAACAGACTGAAAATCAACTAAATGGGTTTGTCAGCAAGGTGGAAAACGAAATGGGACGATTGATGCGGAAAAAGGAACAAGCGAATCATTACAACGCCATAAAGGAAGCGGTAAAACATATTGACAACAAAAAAGACAATTTCATCTACATTTTGACGAACAGTCCCGTTCAAACAAGCGATGCAGAAGCGCTCTGCCGTTTTATCCGAAACTGGTGCGTCATGAAGCCCGAAAACGTCCATGTCTTCTACATCATGCTCTCCCAAAACGCATACAACGAGTCTGTTGTAGAAGCTATCCATAGTTGTCCGGATGTCTTTCTCCTTGAATCAAAAGGGCGGAAGCCAAAACCCGTATGTGCTTTTATGCCACGCGAAATCGTGGTGAACCTGCAAGACATGCAAGACAACAGCCGTAACAGCTGGCCCTTTGGCATTTCATCAAGGCAAGAGATTCATTTCTCCATCGACGGCCCGTTCACCTTTTCCGCAAACACGGATGACCCTCTCTTCCATGTGCAAAACAAAATCCAGCTTGCAAACAGCTACGGCAGTATCAACATCATGCCCAAATTCCCCAAAACCATTGAGGACAGCTTGTCAGGCAGAAACGAATACCACTTTGACATCCGAATAAAAGCGGACACCCACGACCTTTGGCTCGTCACCGACAGCATCCATGTCCGCGTGGTAAACAAACCCGAACGAATCCTTTATCTTCCGCTCAGATGGTTTTCCGAACTTCAAATACAACATTACCCCACGTTTCTTTTTTGGAAAGCCAACCGACCCGACACGCTCCACATCCGTTTGGAGGATTTCATGAACAAAGAAGCTCGGCGAAACAATGCCACCGCACTCTTCCAACTTTCCTTCAACAACATTCAAGAATCTGATTTCCAACTGTTTTTTAATGGAACAGAGCGGGAGGACAAAACATTCACTTTGGACTCCAACACCACCTCAAGCCGACTGGACATTGTCTTTTCCGAAGATGTCCCTACCGGCTCGCACCAACTTGTGCTACGATGTCTGTCCAGTGAGCGTTTGGAGCGCATCAACGCAATGGCGCCGGAAAAACTGTATCAATCCCAACTTATCGAATATCAGCACCGACAAAATCCGTTAGCATACATACTAATCATTTTCTGCCTGCTATTGATCGCCATTCCACCTTCCATTTGTATTATTTCACAAAAATCCTCGAAATGAAAAAAAATTTCATATACATATTGTTGTCCTGCCTGACACTGACGATGTGTTCCTGTCATCAGAAATCTGTCATTCACTTTGAAGGTCAGGCGTTTGGCACGATGTACTCCATCAACTGTATCGGCAACAGCGTTTCGGATGAAAGCAGAATATTGCGCCCGCAAATCGACTCGCTGTTGGCGGATTTGTCACACACCTTCTCCATTTTCGACACCACTTCCATCATTTACCGTTGGAACAAGGGGGAAGTCGTCAAGTTGAACGAAGACTTCCTGTACGTGCTGCGGCTCTCCAAGAGTGTGAGCACAGTCACCGACGGCGCGTTCGACTGCACCGTGCAGCCGCTGGTGCAGCTGTGGGGCTTCGGCAAGGACGGGGTGCGCCATACCGTGGGCAAGGACACTCTCACAGCAGTTCGCGAGCTTGTCGGTTTCCAACTTGTTGACCTGCAAGGCGACAGCATCCTTCGCAAAGATCCTCGCGTGCAGCTGAACTTCAACGCCGTGGCGAAGGGCTATGCTGTTGATCGTGTGGCCGACTGGTTGGTGGAAAACGGCTACACGGACTGTCTCGTCGAGATTGGCGGCGAGGTGGCGGCCCGCGGCACCAAAAACGGCAAGCCCTGGAAGGTGGGCATCCAAGTGCCGACCAAGACAGCCGACGGGGCGCGGGAGAGCTTCGAAACGATTCCCCTGCCCGACCGTCGGGCCGTGGCCACGAGCGGCAACTACCGCAACTATTTCGAGGAGGACGGCGTGCGCTACACCCACATCCTCGACCCGCGCACCGGTCAGCCCGAACGCACCAACCTGCTGAGCGTCACGGTTCTCGCCCCCGACTGCGCCACCGCCGACGCCTACGCCACCGCCTTCATGGTACTCGGCCACGAGAAGTCCGCACAAATCGTGAAGCAGCATCCGGAACTGGAGGCGTGGTTTATTATTGCGGAAGAGGACGGAGGGTTCACAATGAGGAAACATCCTACAACGGAGGGCCAGCATTAGGACCAAATCGGACTGTCAACAGATTTCCGAATTTTATAATTTTGCGCGTCTAAAATTTCCTTTATGAAACCCAACGAAACCGAAATCCTGCAACTTCGCGAAATGGTAGAGGAGTCCGTGTCGCGCAAGATGAAAACCCCGGCCGACTTCCAGTTCCTGACCGGCGTAATCCAGGAGCGTTGCAAAGAAACGCTCGGCGTGACCACCCTCAAGCGCATCTGGGGTTATGTGGAGGGCTACGACACCACCCGCTACTCTACCCTCTCGGTCCTCGCCCGTTGCGTGGGTTTCCGCGACTGGGAGGACTTCCTGACCAACCACAACCGCACAGGCGAATCCTCAAACCTGGTGCTTGGCCGCGCCCTGCATCCCGACGAGATCCCGCAGGAGGGATTCGTGCGCATCGCATGGTCGCCCGACCGCCGCGTGCTGCTTCGTCACCTCGGCGAAGGGAGTTTCATGGTGATGGAAAGCGAGAACTCCAAGCTCAAGCCCGGCGACTCCTTTTCCTGTTCCTGTTTCGTCATCGGGGAACCGCTCTACCTCGACAACTTCGTACACGGCAGCAACGCCCCGACGCTGTTCGTGGTCGGCAACAAAGGCGGGCTGACGGAAGTGTCGATGATGCGATGAAGCGATGAATGACGATGATTGGAACGATAGATGGTGCGTTGGTTGACAAAACGTGCCTTTTCGGTTTATAAAAAAATATCGAATATTGTGTGGACATTAAAAAAGTGTATCTTTGCGGTGTCGTTTTACCATACAGCGCAGGTAACGAAGACTGTCAGCGTCGATGTTTTTGGCAGTGACGAACAATATAAGACCGAAGGTTCACTTCGGTCTTTTTAATATATCAAAGGCTGAGAGCAACCATTTCTTTATCTTCCCATTCTGTTCGTTTTCCAATGCCACAACAAATCTGAAAGTCTCGCTTTCAAACACTTTTTTCTGACTGTCTGACTTCTTTAGATTGAAATTGCCAAATTCAACGACGATAGGTACAAAATCTTCCACATTAAATCCCAACTTATTGATTTCAAGTTCGTGCTTGTCAATAATGTGAGCCAAACCATATCCTTTGTGTTTGATCGGGTCTGTAATTTCTCCCAAACGATGTCAATATCCCCAATGTCGCTGCGGTACAGGGCTGCTATACATTCGCCATTTTTCTTTTCACGTAGAAATTTGATAGCCTCTTTTGGCTTCCCCGCAAATTGTCTGTACACTGGACCATATTTCCCTGTTTCTACAACTGCTTCTTTAATATTAGTTTTCGTCATTCTTTTTTTTGTTCGTTCCGGTCAGGCAGTCATCCGTAGAGACGTGCCATGGCGCGTCTCTGAAACGGGAACACAAATGCCCCATTGTTCAACCGCATTTCCGATGACAAAGGTACAACAAAACATCCCGTTTGTCAAGGGTTTTGCGTAATTTATTTCTCGCTGAGAGTCAATTATTTACAAATTTTACATCAACTATTAGTATTGCAATTGTAAATTTCGGAGTCGTGGTTTCGCGGGAAATTGGACGATGAGGCGATGAAACGATGAAGCGATGAAACGATGAAGCGATGAAACGATGAAGCGATGAAACGATGAAGCGATGAAACGATGAAGCGATGAAGCGACGATGAAAGGGGCTCTTGCGAGAGCAACCCATAACAGCCGACCCTAATTCGGACCAATTCGGACCAAACAACCTATCCATCAAGTTGTTATTTTTGCGGCGTGAAATCACAGACAACGGATTTCACGGCGTTCTTTGAAAAAAACACAATTCACGCTTGTGTATTATTTTTTTTTATTTTTGCAGCATGTTTTCCACGGAAAACTGACGTTCTTTAGTTTTCGTGCAATCGCTTTTTGTTTGTCAAAGAAATCTAGCAAATTTTAAACAACAGCAGAAAAGCAATTACAGTGATCATGCCTGCAACAGGCGTGGATTGTTTTTTGTTTTCTGCTTGGGTTTTGCTAGAACCTCTTTGACGACAAAGACAGGCCACGCCTTTTTTCGTGCCTGTTAGTGAAGCCCTTGCAGTATTGATTCATTGATCAAAAACAATCAAAACTTAATTGTTATGGGTATTCTCAACAACATCAAAGACCGATTCAACAACGCGGAGTTCACGGTCGCTCCGAACAAGAAATTGAAAACCATTTCAGCGGAATTCAAGAAAAATTTCGACTGCACACTTGTTTTCTACAAAGGGTCGATGATCGCGGACGGCGACATGACGCTTGCGGAATTGGACAAGCACACTTCCAAAAATGTGAAAAAAGCTAACGCAGAGATCAAACTCAAGGGCAGCACCAAGGTGGGAGATGCAGAGAAAATGTTTAACGATGCTTTTGGCGTAACCGTCCAAATCAAGGACAAGGCCGGCAAGGAGTGCGTGCCGAACAACATCACCATTGGGCAGGCTGCTCGTGGCGAATATTAACAGAAACCTTTTTCAACCCAATTATTCACTAAAAAAACATTCATTATGGCAGAATTTAACATTAGCGGCCGCTTGACGGTCAAAAGTCTGAAGAAACAATTCAAAGAAGCTTTCGGTGCAACGCTGAGAGTTTACAAAGGCAAACAATTTGCTGACGACGACGCCACGCTGGCTTCCATCCGCGTGGGCGATGTCAAAGGCGGCGAACTCAAATGCGCCGGAAACCTCAAGGTCGGCAACTTCGAGAACAAGATGAAAGAGTTGTTCGGTGTCACCGTGCAAGTCGCCACCAAAGACGACAGCGCACTGGCCGACAACGACATCACCATCGCTGCTGCAGGCAGATAGTATTTCGTTTTAAATCGCAAAGTTGTACGCTGCACAACAGCGTACAACTTTTATGTGTTTTAATTCAATCAAACACCCATTCAACACAAAAAATATTGCATCATGTCCCGTGTACGTGGTCTTTCATTCTCACTAAAACGCGCCCTCGGCATCTCCGGCCTCAAAACCAAAATCGCCCGCAAAACCCGCATTCCGACCACCAAAGGCGGCCTGGAACGCAAAATCGGGCGTGCTGTGCTTGGTATTTTTAGTGGGAAAAAACGTCGTAAATGATTTTGCGGTTTTTAATAAAGAAATAAAAAAAAACAATAATTATGGCAAATAAAGTAAGAGTTTACGGAAAAGCCATGGGCTGGACCGCATTAGGCATCATCGACGCCTACCTGAAAATGTATCCCCACGCCACTTTGGAAGACCTCAACAAGGCCTTCCCACGTTCTTTGGGAGGAACCAAAGAATTTGAGGGATTATTAGAGACTCTGGACAATATGCAAAAAAATGCGACCAGAGACTTCCAAGTAAAAGACGTGGAGAACAAGACTCGCACGCAGCATTATGTGACTCTGCAAGACGGCACCAAAGTGACTTTTAATCTTGGAACTATATGGACCAAGGAGTCCTTCCCCAAGATTGTGGAACAGGCCAAACTCTACGACATTGAGGTCGCCGAGTTCACAGATGCCGACAAGGGATTTGGCAAACGCGGCTCTTACCGTCTGGAGTACCTTAACGGTTATGTGCCGCCCATGCCTGAGGCTCCGAAGAAATCCAAGGCGTGGCTCTGGATTCTGCTCGGCGCCTTGGTAATTGTAGGCATCCTTCTCGCCCTACTCGCCCGCAGCTGCAACAAGGAACCCGAAGTCATCACCAAGGAGGTAGAAAAGACCGTCATCGTGCGCGACACAGTGTATGTGCAGGAAATCGAGGAGATTGAGAAGAACTACAACGCCGCCGAGTTTAAAGCCGGCAAAGCCGACCTGCCCGAGGCTGCCAAGTTCGTGCTGCACGACCTGGCCAAGGTGTTGGAGAAGAATCCTGAGGTGAAGCTCCGTCTCGAAGGCCACACCAGCGCGGAAGGCACAGAAGCGTTCAACCAAAAGTTGAGCGAACAGCGTGCGCAGGCCGCCGTTGACTTCCTCGTCAACCAAGAGGGCGTGGATCCCAGCCGCCTCGAAGCCGTGGGCCTCGGCGCCACCCAGCTCAAGAACACCGAAGACCCCAAAGCGCCCGAAAACAGAAGAACCGAGTTTATCGTTATTGAATAAATCCGCATTAATCAATTATGTAAGCCTCGCTATTCCCAACATCTTTCATACCAATCCTTACGACACATACTATAATGAACACCAACGATATTGACATTTTCAACCATTCAGCTGGCGGCAACGGGGATAAAACACCGTTGCCGCAGGTTGAATCGTTGCGCCCACTCGTACGCTCCGCCCTGATGAAGGACGAACTCTCCGAACTTGATGCGGGCATCCTGATACGCAAAGCCGTGGCAGTAGGGTTCGATGCCGAGGAGTTCGGACTGCTGTTGGACGCTATGGTGGCCGCCAAAAAACGAGGCGCAAAAAAATCCCTCTTCCGGGAACCCAACTACGACGACTATTTCGAATTCGAATTCGATGACGATTTCGACAAGACTTTCCTGACGGAGGAAGAACGGAAACGGAAAGATTTGGCTGAATTGGACGACGCAATGAAAATGATGGATGATGTCTCTGACTTCGCAAAAAAGATATCCAACATCACAAAATTATTCGAATAATCTATTACAACTGTAGAATAAAACACCGAAGATAAGTGTAACCAGAGTAAACCGAAAATCTGGAAAAGAACAGGCATCTATAAACAATCAAATATGAAAAACAATAATAGTCCACTCAACAAACAGTTGAAAGAAGAATACGTCGCGCTATGGAATGTTCCAAGTTTTAGAGAAAGATTCTGCAACCGCAAGATAAGACTTGAAAACAAGACGGAAGAATGGGTTCTTGAACGCGACAAATGTAAGTATTCTGAGAAGAAAAATAGCGGTGACAAACCGGATGAGATTCCCTGCATTGAAATAAGCGACCGACTTTGCGAGGGAGCTCCTCTCCTGTTTGTCGGCATGAATCCTTCCGGAACTGACAAGAAAAGCTATTCCCGCAACAAAGAAGATGTGTTTGTCTATGGTGGGGACAGCCCGTACTATAGAGAGATGGGGGAGTTTGCGGAAAAATGTTTAGGTTGTACGAATGGTTTTTCAGAATTGGATCTTTTCGGTATCGTGCAAAGCAACCAGTCTGTCGTAAGAGAGGATTTTCTGGAAAACCCAGACTATTACAAGGAGATGTTTGAACTTTTTTTGAAGTATTTGATACTGACTCAGCCAAAAGTCATTATTGTTGCCAATGCTTTTGCATGCAGGATATTATGTAGGGATAAGTATTTGAAGCTCTACGAACCTGAATATGACAATTTCTACAAAAATGCCAAATATAGCTTGGTGACAAACGACCAATTCGGTGGCTACACATTTACCACAAAGGGTTTCAAAGCCCAGATGTACTTCTCCTCTATGCTTTCTGGACAACGTGCGTTGGACAATGGCAGTAAGGACAACCTTATTTGGATGGTCAAAAACTATTTGCGACATAACCATAAGGGTACTTAACCCAAACAGAATGATAACAATCCATATCACGGAGGACACCGAAAATCCGGAAAGAGTAGGTAAAACAACAGAAATAAAGAATTATGAGTAAAGAGTACTACAAAAAGAAAATCATCGACCTGCGGGCGCAATTAGAACGCGAGCGCGAGGCCAAGAAAAGAGACAACGAACGCTATGCGAGCCTGATCAAGAGCGCGTCCTCGCCCTCTTCAAAGGCTTCCTACCGCAAATCCAAGATCGACCATGCGGCCTCCCACGACCGCAACATCGAGTCCATCAAGCGCAACATCGAAAGCGCCAAAGAGGCGTTGAAGCGGGAGAAGTAATATCTACCCTTAAATTATAATCTTATGGCACCCCATTTCAACAAACTCAAAGATTCTTTGGGAGAAGGATTCCAAAAAGCGAAGACCGCTGCACAAAAAGCATCGGATGCCGTAAATGAGAAAGTGAATGAGGCTGCGGAAAAAGTTTCGCAAAAAGTAGAAGAAACCGCCCAAAAGGTAGCCCAAAACGAGAAGTTTCAAGAAACAGTGGCCAAAATGTCCGACACATTGGACGATGTCAAGGAGAAAGTGAACGAAACCACTCAAAAAATTGCCCAAAACGAACAGGTTCAGAACGTAATGGCAAAGACATCGCAACTAATGCTGAACACAAAAGAAAAGTGGAATGAGGCGGCAACTGCGGCTAAAACTAAGATGGCTGCCGTATCGCAAAGTGTCGCCGAATCGGAGGCTTTCAGGAAGGCAGTTGACCAATACCAGCGTGTCAGACAGAACGAAAAGGTTGTGATGGCCGTGGACAAACTCAACGAGGTTATGGCCGACGAGCGTACACAGAAGATCCTGGCCGCCACCTCCAAAGCCGCCCAAAAGACCGGGCAAATCACAAAAAAAGGACTGAAGGTAATATCCGGCGTGCAGGCAGTACAAGACCGTAAAAGGTCTCTCAAAAACAGAGCAGATGCGGATGCGCTGAAAGCCGAAATCGAAAAGACGAACGAAGCCATCCGCGACGACCTCAACGACACGCTGGAGGATTTCGGCAGCTATCGTATGATGGCCCTGAAAAACACAGTAGGACTTTTCCTCGAATATCTCGAACGGATGAACCAAAAATCCAAAATTAAAGAGTATGAGTTTTTGACGGAACTGGATTTTCAGAAAGAAGAACTCGCCGAGATGAAAGAGGTAGATATGAAAGCATCCGATGCGATGAAAACTCTAACTATTGGTGCTGGTTTCGCCACATTTGGGTATGCCGGTGCTAGTAAATTGATTATATCGAAGGTTGTCAAAAAGGGTGTGGCCCTCACAGGAAAAAAACTTACTGAACTTCACGGTGCTGCTAGAACAAAAGCTACTTTAGCATATATTGGCCGTCAGCTTTTCGGTAAGGGTATGAAAGCCGGTAGTGCCGCTTTAGGAGTGGTTTCTGCTACAGCAAGCGTAGGGTTAGTGGTTGCATCTATTGGTGTTTTGGCTTCGTCTTTTTATTCCCAAAAAGCCACCGAGTCGGAGGAATATCTTTCGGATATAAAACAATGGGCAGCGGAAACGGAGCAGAGTTGGATTGTCCTGGACGGTCTCAAGTCCAGAGTGCTGGAACTGCAAAATGTCACGGAGGAATTGGAGCAACGCGCTATTGTGGAGCTGGCAGACCTTGAGCCTTACGTGGACTCATTCGACCCTAATGACAAAAAACAAGTGAAGGAATTCCAGGAAGCCGCCATTATGGTAAAGTCTATGAGCGAATTGGCGCAAACCCCTATTCTCGACGAGGATGGCAACTTCAACGAGAATGCCAAAATCGTGATGGCCAAAACAGAAAAGATTATCAACAAAGAACTGTAAAAGATGAAAATCAATGTAAAGAAGATAGTCTCAGAGGGGAAAAAGTTGTGGAAAGAGCACGGAGATACAGTTATCAGTGTGGTAAAAAAAATCCAAAGCTCCAAATCCAAAGAAGCTCTTGAAGACAAAGACAATGCCACAACCGAACTGAAGAAAGGCATTCAGAGTCTGTTGACGGTTTCTGACACCAACTCTCCTACCCCCAGTCAAATTCCGGAACAAGATGGTATCCCCGGTCAAGATGTCACCTTTGGAACTTCGGAATTGCCACAACCGATAGATTCAGAAGAAACCGTTTTGGAGAAAACCAACAAAGCGGAGGAAGCTGAAATACTGGAAGACGAAGACTTTTTCCACAGCAGTATGGACAAACTGTCGAGCGCCCTTGAAAAAGCGGCTGAAGGCGGTTTTACCGACCCGAAGGCAGTGGCGGGAGCACTGTCCGCATTGGTCGAAGTGGCTACCGATACGGTGAAATATGTGGCAGACCAGGAGACCAAGCAGGAGGAGATTCGTGCCAAACGCGACGTGGCCATCGCGCAAATCAATGCCACCTCCGCTTGCATCAAAGAGTATCTCGACAAGACATTCGACGAACGCAGCGCCATCTTCGCCAAGCAGTTCGAGTGCGTGGATGCCGCCTTACGAACAGGCAACAACGAGATGCTGGCGATGAGCCTGAACAGCATCAACTCGTTGGCCGCATCCAGCCCTTTCAAGAATCTCGCCGACATCAACCAAGTGCAACAGGCACTCGGCGATAGTGACACCGAATGGGACATCTGAAACCTAAAACTTTATACCCAAACAAGAACAACCACCCCCTAAAGAATATGAAGAAACTATTGACCCTTTTGGCAATGCTAGTATGCCTTGTCGCCGCCAACGCCCAAACCGACTCCCCCACACTCTCCGCCGACCGGCCCGGAATGGCCACGGGACCCGACATCACACCCTTCCTGAAAGTGGTGTGGGAAACTGGCTTTGAGAGCACCTGGGACGGGGATCCCGCCTTCCTGCTGCCCACCACGATGCTGCGCTTCGGTGTCACCAAGTTCGCTGAACTGCGGTTAGAGTACGACGGCACCTTTGGCCGGCTTTACGACCACCACTGGTCCTACGACGTGCAGCCGCTCGTCATCGGCACCAAGGTAAAAATCTTCGAGGGCTACAAATGGGTGCCCAAGATCTCCCTGATGGCCAACCTCGCCATCCCGCTCACCCGTGTGCCCGATGGCTTTGTGCAACCCCACACGGCCCCGTCGCTCTACCTGCTTTTCCAAAACGACGTCACCGACTGGTTCAACATCGGCAACAATGTGGGCGCGGAATGGTCGGGCGTGTCGCATATTCCCAGCACCTTCCTGGCTCTCAGCCTCGGCTTCAACATCGGCGAACGCTTCGGAGCCTTCGTGGAGAGCTACAACTACCTCACACGCTACGGCAAGCAGAACACCGAGGCGGAATGCAACCTCGACTTCGGCTTCACCTGCCTCTTGCATCCCCGCGTGCAACTCGACCTCTACGGGATGTTTAACTGCCAAGATCCCCGTAATTTCAACGGCATCGGCCTCGGCGTGGCGTGGCTGATTAATTAGTGAGCAGTGAGCAGTGAAACAGTAAACAGATAGTATTGACAATAACGTTAAGAACACCCATAAATAATAGTATCTTAAAAATAATAATGTTATGGCAGCAAAATCAGTGATTTCGGGTGAATACATCATCCAACAAGAAGAGGGCGGCAACATTGTAGTGTACCGCATTTTTGACAATGTGAAGGCATCTCTCCGTGAGGTGGCGGAATTGAAAGGTTTCCAGTATGATCCAGAATGGAATGTCCGCCAGTTCGGCCGCAAACTCTGCAAAGAGTACGGCGACGGCAAGCTCGCCTTTGTAGGCAGCTACGTCATCCGCGTGCTGGAGAGCGGCAGCATCGAGACCTACCGCACCTATGACGTGCAGAAGGAGGCCCTGCGCGAAATCGCCGGAAAGGTGGGCTTCGAATACGACCCTGAGTGGACCACCCGCCAACTGGGCAGCAAGCTCATCGACTTTATCGACGGAAAATAAATTTTTACACAAAAAAATCATGGCTGAAGAATTTGAAATTCTTCGTCAGGATCAAAAAAGACAAAAAGGTAGTGGTCACCAAAGCCGGTGAGGTGTGTGACAACACCAAAGCTGCCCTGCGGGAAATTGCCGAGAAGACCGGCTTCAAATTTGAAAGCGATTGGACCACTCAACAGTTCGGTAAAAAGTTAGTGGCCTTCCTCAATGAGAAATAAAACTTGAAAAAATGAGCAAACTACTAAACTGTATATCCGCCGCCGAATTGCGCCAGAGATTAGAGTCTCGGGAACAGAAAACTGTCGAAGACCTCCCTGGTGTTTACCGCTGGTGGTTCCCCAAAGCCGAGGCAGAGAAGTTGTTGGAAAAATTCACGACCCCTCTGCAAAAGGAGGACAGAACCCTGCAGGAATGGGAGCACGGTGGCATCACCTACCAGGCCCTCTATTTCGGTATGAGCAGCAATCTGCGCCGCCGCATCCGCTGGCACATCCGCGGCCCGTTCAAGAGTTCAACCCTGCGTAGGACCCTGCGCGCCCTCAAATTTCCCTTTAAGAATGACGAGAATCCAGAAGATGTTGTTAACCAACTGATAGACACTTGTCTTTGGGAATGGGAATATACTAAAGACACTAAAGAAGCAAAAGATCGTGAGGAGAAAGAGCTCTCTCAGGACCTGTATGCCTATCCGCTCAACATCAGCGAAAACAAGACGATGACGAGCGAGTGGATTACGGAATTGAAGAATCTGAGAAAAAATAGAAATTGCAAGACGATATGACCGACAGAATCCACCAATTCAAAAAGGAACTCAACCGCGTCTTCGACGACAATCTGCACACCAAACAGTGGCACAACTACGTTGATTACGCCATCATCGGACTGATCATCATCAGCACGTTGGAGGTGTTCGCCTCCACATTTCCAGGCGCCGAGCAGCAGTTCGGTGGACTACTGAAGTTCATCGACATCTTCACCACTATCATCTTCACCATTGAAGTGACGCTCCGCATCTGGAATGCAGATATGCTGGACGACAAATACAAGGGTTTCTGGGGCAGGGTGCGCTACTGCTTCAGTTTTTACGGACTGATCGACCTTCTCTCCACCTACCCATTCTACGTCAGCCTGTTCTTCCCTGTACCCTACACCGCGTTGAAAGTGCTGAGAATCGCACGGTTGCTGCGCGTATTCCGCTATATGCACTCGTTCAGACTCCTCTCCAGCGCAATCAAATCCAAGAAAAGCGAGCTGTGGGTGTCGTTGCAGTTCCTCGGCATCGTTACCATTATCCTGTCGCTCATCCTCTACTTCGTGGAACACAACGCCCAACCCGATGTGTATGTGAACGGCTGGGACTCGGTGCTGTGGGCCTTCCTGCAGTATATCGGTGACCCGGGCGGCTTTGCCGACACCCCGCCGGTGACCATCGCCGGACAGGTCATCGCCGCCTGCGTGGGTATCCTCGGCATCGCCATCTTCGCCGTGCCCGCCGGTCTCATTGGCTCTGGCTTTACCGAAGTGATGGAAGCCGAACAAAAGGAGGAGGAACTTAAGGAAAACGCCAAAAATATCAACAAGTTTATGCTTATCAAAGGCTTTAAAAGAGAGGGCCTTTTTTGGCCAGCCAAAAATCTCAGTTTCGGCGACATCAAACTTGAGCTTGGACTCTCCGAAGAAGAAATTCTGAAGGCTGTCACCCTCGCCAAAAACCTTCGTGTAAAGAATCTGGCAACCGCCGTCAACGAAGGCCCCAAAAACGATATGCTGGTAGTTAACCAGTTCTACTTGAATACACCCTACGGCAGCCACGTTGAACGCGGCTCCAGTGTCACCATTGTCAACCCTATCGGAATAGGTGACAACGGGCTCAGTTTCTTCGACTGGCACATTGCCCAGTTGGGCGGTTTCAACTACGTGTCCAACGAGTTTTTCTCCCGCCAAAACAGCAACGAAGATGTGCGTTGTAATTTCTACACCGTTGCGGAGGATACGACCGAAAATCCCTGTTTTCGTCAATTTATAGATGACATCACCCGCGACCGAAATGAGAACGATTGGATCGTGGTCGTCGCCGGCGAACAAATTGTCAAAAACATCACCGATTTTCATTTCGAATTCGGTGGAGAAAAAGGGGAAACGGGGTTCGATTTTCCCGAATGCATCACCCGCGACCGTACGCTGCTGAAACAATTGTACGACGATTTCAGCAAAACAATGGAAGATAAGGGGCTTAAAACCGATGCTCACCAAGTACAACCCAAACTAAATAAAGACAACGTCACACGGTATATTCAATCAAGGACAAATGCCAATGTGCTACTGATCACAGTATCGTACAAGCTGATGGTATTCGACAAAACAGTACATACCGCCATTTGTAATTTCGCGGACACACTTAACCGCAATCTTGAAACAAAGCAAGAGAAGGGACTGCACAAAGAGGAATACAAGACCCGCTCTATAGAGAATGCCTACTGGCGAGAACTATACGGGATTGATGAAGAAAAAACGAAAGAATCGGATAACCTATAATGTATGAAACTTCTCAAGCAACTATATCAGATCAATAGCAAATCGGGCCAGGAAGCCGAAATCAAGCGCTTGGTGCTGGACCAACTGGAAGGTTTGCCACTGACCGTTGTGGAGGATGCCTTCGGCAACGTGTTCATCACCAAGGGCCAGGCTTACAATTATCCTTGTGTGGCAGCCCATCTTGATGAAGTTCACCAACCTGGTGTGCGTCACCTGCAAGAAACCGACGGAATGATTTTCGCCACCGACGAAAAGGAGGAACGTGTCGGCATCGGCGCCGATGACAAAAACGGCATCTGGATTGCTTTGCGACTCCTTCACGAAGTGGAGACCCTTAAGGTAGCCTTCTTTGTGCAGGAGGAAAAGGACGGGGAGCTGAGCGGCTGCCGCGGTTCCCGGGCTTGCGACCTCTCCTGGTTCAATGACGTACGTTACATTCTGCAATGCGACCGGAAAGGCAACAGCGACATCGTCACTTATTCGGAGAAAGCGGATGTACGCTTGTGTGAGGATGATTTCATTCCCGCAGAAATCCGCAACCTATATGGCTATGCACCCGTCCCCGGGGGCAAGACCGACGTGGTGGCCCTGAAACAGCGTGGCTTGAAGATTCCCTGCTGCAACCTCAGCTGCGGCTATCAAAATGCCCATAAACCCGAAGAATACACCGTCGTGAAAGATTTATTGAACGCATACCATTTTGTACACCATATCCTAAACGTATTATAGTTATGAAATTACTACTCACCGGTTTCGAGCCTTTTGGACAAGAGTCCGTCAACCCCTCCTGGGAGGCGGTGAAAGCCATCCCGGATATGGTGGAGGGCGTGGAGGTGGTGAAAGTGCGCCTCCCCGTCACCTTCAAGGGGGCCGCAGTGATGCTGGAGCAGGCCGTGAACGAGTTCCGTCCCGACGTGGTGCTGTGCGTGGGACAGGGAAGCGGACGGTCCGAGGTCAACATCGAGCGCGTCGCCATCAACATGGCCGACAGCAAGAAACCCGACAACGACGGTTACCAACCCGAGGAGATGCCGGTGCGTGCGGAAGCGCCCGACGCCTATTTCAGCAACTTGCCAGTCAAGCGTCTTGTGGAGGCTCTTCACGAGGCGGGCGTCCCAGCGGTAGTTTCCAACTCCGCAGGCGCATACGTCTGCAACAGCGTCTTCTATACCGCCCTGCACCTGGTCCACAACAAGTACCCGGACATGCGGGCCGGTTTCGTCCACATCCCCTACTTGCCCTGCCAAGTGGTGGAAAAAAGCAAGCAACCCTCAATGGCCACCGAAACGGTGGTATTGGCATTGGAAACAATATTGCACGCATTATCAATGGCAAACTACGCTTGATTCAGCCATAAAATATTATAAAACAAAAAGATATAAGAATGAACACGTTAAAACAATTCACACTCGCATCCATCGCCCTCCTGACCCTGTCGTTGGGCCTCACCGCTTGCGGGAGCAAAAATCAGTCCTCGCAAGAAACTACTAAAAACGGTTTGATGAGCGAACAACCCCAGAAAAGTCCCGAGGAGAAACTCACCGAGAACGCCAACGACCTGTTGGGCGATGCCGCCCTCGCCGTGCGCAAGTTCGAACGGGAACCCTCGGAGAAGAACTTCAAACGGCTGATGAAGGTCCATCAGGAGCTGCAGACGCTCTGCGACGACGAGGACCTCTTCCGCGCGGACCGGAAACTGGCGGCGGAAGCCGACTCCACGGCACAGTCCGTCAAAGCCCTGCTGGAAACAGGACTGAAACGCATTCGCAAACCGCTGCTCTCCGAAAGCGACCACCTGATTGCGGAAACGGAATCCCATCCGGTCTATCTGCGCAAGGGCGAGAAACTGTTCCTCGATTTCGAGACGCAGGGGAATGTCACCCTGCGGGTCTATAACGCCGACAGCCATTCCGCGCTGAAAACGTACGCCGGAAAAAAAGCGGTACACGACTCCATCCCCGTCGCCCACACCGCCGTGTATGTGGTGGAGCTCAAGCCCGTGGGCAGCCAGTACGTCGATATCACGGCGAGCAAGTCTGTGGCAAAGGCCGAGGACCTATCCAAAGAAGACCCCGACATCAAAGAGGAAAAGACGGAATGCACCGCCAAGGACTTCGGGGCGCAGAAGCTGCAGGGCATCAAGCTGAAGAGCGTGTTCGAGGAACCGAGGAAGATCACGCTGCGCTCACAAGGCAAGGCTTTGTTTTCCGGCGGCGGCACCCGCTCGGTGGTAGCCATGCAAGTGCCCACCGGCAGCACCGACGTGGCCTACTGCCTGCGTATCTCCACCTCCCAAAGCGACCAAAACGCCGATGGCCAATTCTGTCGCAAAATGGACGAGAAATACAAGCAAATCAAGCTGTTGGGATTACCTGTTTACGAATCGCACGGTTCCTCCTCCAACATCTTCCGCGAGCTGCTTAACGCCTGCGAGCCCTACCGCGAGGAGGAGGCCTACTGCAACCTCTACATCTTCACCAGCTCCGCCGAGGCCAAAAAGTTCGCCGACGGCAAGCCTGTGGCAGACCTGAAGTACAACGTCGATCTCTCCAAGAAGGGCACCCAGTCGTGCAACGACCGCATCCCCACCAAAGGGGTGAAGACCCTCTACTTCGGCTTCGAGAACACCCGCGTGCGCTACTCTGTCTATCTTTGGCTCGAGTCTTTGGCCACGATGCCCACCACGGAATACTACCGGGCGAAATATGTTGTCAAAGAGTAAAACAACGGCATGGAATTATATAATCACAAATAGCCACAAAAAATGAGAAAGATTTTTGTTGCATTTTTAATGTTTCTGGCGACCGCAAGCATGTTCGCCCAGTCCCTCCCGAGAATGAAGGACGCCTACGTGACGGATGCGGCAGACATACTGTCCAGATCCGAACTGAAACAGTTGCGTTCCGATGTGAAGTCGATGTGCGACTACTACTCTACCCGCATCGTCGTCGGTATTGTGTCCACCTTCGGCGACTACGACATCGACGAATATGCCGGGGAACTCGCCGGAAAATGGGACCTCAGTGACGAGAACACGATGCTCATCCTGGTGAAGCCCAAGTCCGACGAGGAACGCGGTGAGGCCCTGCTCTTGGCCAGTAGCGACCTGAAGGATGTCTTCACCAACGATGTATGCGATGAAATCGTGCAGGAGCAAATGATTCCGCACTTCAAACAGGACGACTATTTCGGCGGCATCGAAGCGGCATTGGAGTACATGAACAATATGTCGGATGAAGAAGGGGCGCAGGAGGCGGTGGCCGTCACACCGTCCGAGAACGAACAAAAGTCCTCTTCGAAATTCATGGAATTCCTTTCCGATGTCGGGGTCGGGGCGGCCACCATCGTCAAATGGGGACTTATCCTGCTCGCCATCGCAGCAGTAGTCGGTATCATTGTGTGGCTGATCATCATGAAAAAAGAAGAAAAAGAAGATCGGGAAGAAGCTCAAGCCCCCAGACCCTCGAACTTTTCCAGCCGGAACGATTCGGAGGAGATTTCCACAGCCATAGCGGACAAAAGACAGGAAATCGAGAGGCGGAAGAGAGATATCGAAGAGCTGAACAGACTGGAGAAAGAAAGTCGGGATTTGGACGATGAATACGACGCCATGCGGGAAAGGAGCGAGCGAAACGAAAGGGCCCGCCGACGCGACCACGACGATTACGACGACCGTTACGACTACGAAGAGAGAAATTCCACTTCTGACTTAGAGGACATGTTAGAGAAGATGTCCAGGAGCCAAGATGCCTCAGGCAAAGGCAGAAAAATCTTAGGGACGGTAGGAAAAGTGGCCGCCGGGGTGGCCGGTGCCGCAGTGGTCGGCAAGATCGTGAAAAACCGCCGGGAGAAAGACGGCGATGACGACGAGGGCGGTTTGCTGAACGACATCGGATCTGTCTTCAAGAAGAAAAACAAAGCCGGCAAATCCGCCAGCGGCAAACCGAAGCTCGGCGGCAGCGGAAAACCCAAATCGAATTCAAGCGGCAGCAAGCCAAAGCTCGGTGGCGGTGGTGGCAGTAAGCCGAAACTCGGCGGCAACTCCTCATCCGGCGGATGGTAGAAAGGGCTGTCTTCTTCAATGGAACGTGAACTGTATAAGGACGTGGCTGGCAACGGTCGCGCCCTTTTTGATGCTAACTGCGTCCTCGCGGCTAGATGTGTTTCATTACCACCAGCCCTTGCGAGGAGGAATCTCCGTCTCGCCAGGGCTGGTTCTGGCAGAATTGTCAAGCTTCCGTCAATCAGTATGAACAACCAAAGCGCAGACCTCCTCCTCTGTCAACCCGGTGATTTCCGCCACGAGGTCTGGGGCGAAATCCTTGGCGAGCATCTTGAGGGCGAGCTGGCGTTTAGTGTTGACCTCTCCTTGCAGCAACCCTTCCTCGCGTCCTTCCTCGCGCCCTTCCTCTCTCCCCACTTCGCGTTCGCACATCATCGATTCCCGCACATCGTCGTACTCCAACACACTCGTCACGTATTCTTTCTTTTCCATTTCATTAAGGTTTGATATTCGGCATTCTTCGTAAAACCGTTGGTAAACTGGATCCATCTGCCGAACCTCATCCTCGCTGATGTCCGCCACATGGGTGAGCATGTAAAGCCAACGGTTCTTCTCATCGGTCAAATCCAGCGTTTCCAACTGCGCGGCAAATTTACACAATTCTACAAAATACCAAACATTTTCTTTAGAAAAAATTTCATTGTCGTCATCTTTGGGATAAACTTTCCAAAGGAACCTGTTTTTGCCCTTGAATTCGGGCATGTCTTTCTCCATGAAACTTATGGAGAACACTTTCGGCACTGTCGCATACACCGTGTCGCCGATTTTCACGCCGCTGATTGTGGAGTGGCTGTGATATGCCCGCAGCCGTCTGACAAAAAACATCTGCCGCTCACGTTGCATCTCTATGATGATATGGTCGCTGTTCTGCGTTTTACAGTGGATGTCCAGGCGAACCTTCTTCTTCCCCGGCAGCAGTCCGACCTGCTCTGACGAGATGAAAGTGATGTCGGTGATCACACCCGTGTCGTCACTCATGAAAGTGTTGAGGAGATGGATAGTAATGTCCTTGGTCCGTTCCATGCCGAGCAGCCGTTTGAAACCAAAATCGGAAAGCGGGTCTATAAATACGAGTCCTCGCTCTGTGATGATTGTGTCCACCTGTTCGGGAGTCAGGTCAATCCGTCTGTTGTTCAGCTCGTTTACCAATGATTCTGTCTTGGATTTTCTTTTTGTTTTCTTTTTTGTCATTGTTTTTTGTTTAGGTTTGTTGTTTTGTTCGTTCTGGTCTGACGGTTGTCCGTAGAGACGTGCCATGGCGCGTCTCCGAAACGGGAACACAAATGCCCCATTGTTCAACCGCATTTCCGATGACAAAGGTACAACAAAACATCCCGTTTGTCAAGGGTTTTGCGTAATTTTTTTTCTCGCTGAGAGTCAATTGTTTACAAATTTTACATTAACTATTAGTATTGCAATTGTAAATTTTGGAGTCGTGGTTTCGCGGGAAATTGGGTGATGAATGACGATGAGACGATGAGGCGATGAAGAAACGATGAAACGATGAAACGATGAAGCGACGATGATAGGGGCTCTTGCGAGAGCAACCCACAACAGCCGACCCTAATTCGGACCAATTCGGACCAAACAGCCAATCAATCAACTTGTTATTTTTGCGGCGTGAAATCACAGGTAACGGATTTCACGCCGTTCTTAAGAAGCAATTAAGTAACATTAAAATTTGAAAAATATGAAAAAAATCTCAATTTATTTTGCATTGGTTTTGGTGGTCTGTTCTTTCCTGTCCTATGGACAGCAAGTGAAGACGTATGTAAATAAAAATTATGAAACTTCTTGTGGAGTTCCTGGCACGCTGACCTACTCTTACTACGAAGGTAGTAACGGTGACTACGTCAAACATGGGAAATATTCGGTCAACGCTTCTGAAACAAGACCGAAATACTGGAGCAGCACCCTAAAAGAGTATGTGACAAGTTCCACAAAATACTCGGCTACCGCTAATTTCAAGGACGGATGGTTAGATGGCACTCTGACAGTTACCGTAACCAACACAGAAAGTACGGCCTCCAAAAAAGGGACATCCATTTCTTCTCTGACTGCCAACTTCAAGGACGGTATGCCGCACGGTGCATGGAGAATGACGAGAACTACAGATGGGAAAAAAACGTATTCGATTTCTGCGAACTTCTCAAATGGAGTGTTAGTCGGATCATTTGCTTTGAACGACTATTTGAAAGGGCAATTCGATGATGACGGTTTTTATACAGGCAAATGGATAGGGAAGAATGGAAGAAGTGAAAACGAATACAATTTCATCAACGGTGTGTATGTGTCACTCTATGAGCGGAAAGACGGAAAAGTAATTTGGTCTCTTCCGGAGAATGAGGATGAAAAGGAGTTGTATAAAAAGTTTGCTGAAAGGCAGATGACCCGTGAAGAACTGGAGGAGTCTGGGTATTCTGTTGAAATTACCTCTGCAAATTTGCTGGGAACTGAAGGACCTGTATTTATGAATACCATTCTGTATGAAGGGAATGACTGTTTTGGTCTGAGTGCTATCGGCGGTGACAAAACGTTGGATAGGAAACGTTCAGAGCATCGTGTAATGGGAAAATATTATAGGATAACAAAGGAAAGAGATGTGAAGGTTTTTAAAACCGGAGAGTTCGAGCGGTATGCAAGAAGAATAGAAAATCAGTTGAAAAACGTTTTTTTTGAAGATAAAGAGCAACTATCATCTGCCACA
>Ga0310691_10002114_pt1 | contig 27583 bp, 45 predicted proteins | sample 176DNAGHGlowgp2_FD_203887 | JGI IMG/M metagenome (GOLD analysis project Ga0310691, IMG submission 203887) | Sheep rumen microbial communities from Palmerston North, Manawatu-Wanganui, New Zealand - 1766 DNA GHGlow gp2 (v2) (version 2) | ecosystem: Host-associated > Mammals > Digestive system >... | reverse complement strand
TTCACGTCCCATTCGTTTTCGAGGAAGTAATGTTCGAGGTCGCCTTCCTTGATTACGTTCAGCACGAGAGCGGGCTTCATCCACAGGGTAGTTTTTTCGTCCACGCGATACTCAGTGTCGCCAGCGGCGGTGATGGGCTTCACCTTGCCAGTGGTAGCGTCAATTTCAACAAAAATGCCGTTAGGCATAGCTTCGTTGGCGGTATGTTCGCCGTCATAAACGTAGCCATTCAGTTTCTTCATGTATCCAGCCATTCTATGTCAGTCCTTTCTTAGTTGTGGCTCTTGCGCTTCAGCAAGCCGCCATATTCATCATCGCCAGTAATCTCCATATCAACAAAGCTCGCCATCGTCACTTCAACAGCGGCGGGAGCGGGAGTTTCCTGTGCGGGTTCAGAAGCCATAGCCAGTTCAGCGATAGCTTCATAGTTCACTTCAGAAATAGCATGAGCAACGGCCTCATCCTCAACGTTCAGGCCCTGCTTCTGAGCAAACGCCTTAGCTTTGTCCTGCTTGGCCTGCAGTTCAGCGGCCATCTTCGCGTCCTGGAACACCTTGAGTTCAGCGGTCACGCGAGCCAGCTCAGTTTCGAGTTCGGCTATACGAGCGTCGCGGGGGTCGGGCTGAGTTTCGTCTTCAGCGATAACAGGCGCTTCAGCCACAGGAGCTTCGGCGGGATCCACAGTCTCGACCACAAGATGCTCGGTCTTCGTTTCGTGATAAGTCTTACCGTCATAAGGATCAACGGTGACAGACTCTTTCACTTCAACTTCTTCATGCACAACTTCCGCTTCGGTCACTTCAGCCTGAGCCACTTCTTCAGTCTGCTCGGCCTGAGTTTCAACAGTGGGCTGTTCAACTTCGGCTTCAGCGACAGTCGTGTTCAGTTCTTCATTAGGCACTTCTTCTTTCACCTCGTTCGTTTCGGTTGTCTCTTCGGCATTGACGACCTCCGCCACCATATCCAGCGCGTTTGCGTCGGGGTACGCGGGGACAGAAACGATGCACATGCCAGTCAAGGTATTGCCCTCGCCAGCATCAACAAACCGCACGCCATCTTTCATAAATGTGTTTTCGGGATTGTACTTAACTTCAAAAGACACGTTAAGTCCGCCCCGCACATACAAGTCTTGTAATCTCTCACAAATTTCGGATTCGCGCTTGGGGATTCTCGCTTCCGCGTACAAAGAAACAACACCCGCATCGTTGACGCTCATTGTAAAATCAACAAGACCGCCCACTTGCTCGGTGTTGAATCGTCCAGTTTGCGGGTCATAGGTGTGACCCAATTCGCTGTATCGTCCCTCAAGAAGCGTTTTGACATCGACATAGATAGGCAAAGCCGCGTACTTCTCTCTGTGATTCATGATCTCAGAAATGAAGGCCGCAGTCACACCCTCCCCATTTCGATTGCCGCTATTATCGAAAAGTTTGAAAGAGATTAACAAAAAGATGTCGTTACTACGTTTCTCGTCAATCGCCACCTCTTCGGCTAAGAGCACAATCGTGTTTTCTTTGTTCTCCATGCCGACCATCCTTTCTCGATTTCACGCCGCTCATAGAGTAGGAGGACACTATTCACATTGTTCATCGAGCAAATTTGTATTTGAAAAACCTCCGCAACTTTTCAAAACTGCGGAGGTTCATTCAACAAGAGAAGGGATTGATTAAGTTTTATTCTTGGGCTTCGGACCCTTCTGGGTTGCTTCCCTTGGGTTGTCGCCCTGTAATGGATTTTGACGGATCGCTGTTTCGCTCCGAGTCATCCAGCGTAGGCCGTCCGACTGTCACGGTGTCATCCGAGCTGTTATTGCTCGTTGTGCTTCCGTCATTCGTTGTGTAAGTTGTCTTGGGAGGAGTCAGCGTATCAGGAATACCTTTCGCGTCCTCAACCTTCCGTCTCTCAACTTCCTGCCCCATATCATAACCATAAGTCTGGAGCAGTGTTTCATTGGAAAGCATGCCTTTCTCCCAAAGCTTCATGCACGCATCTTGGAATGCCTTGTTCCCCGTCAAGTCAACGGGCGGGAACGTGAAGCGCGGTACGTTCTCATTCGCGCTGTGAGGCAGATACATGTTCGAGCCATTCAGTCTCATGTTGACTCTGTTCATGAGTTCACAGAAGTTATCCTTGGCTTGTTTGATTCGGATGGCAGCCGTCTGCATAGAGACTTGAGCACTCGCAAAAGTCGAACCATCTTCCGCCCGCCCAGAAACAATCACACCGCTGATACCTCCCGCAGACAAAATGTCCGCGTTCACAGCCTTATATTTATCGTACTCAAAAACGTCGTCCGTCTTAGGCTGAACGACGCTCGCTTCACACCAGTTATTTGTCACGGCCAAAGCAGACCCCGTCATAGCTTGGCGGAACAAGCTCTGCACCGCGCTTAATGCTTCGATGGTCGGAAGCACCTTGTGCGCAGGATCGCCGTAGGTCACATGCACAAAAGATCTCGCGCCCAAGTTCAACAGCGCGTCTTCCCAATTGGAAATCAGCGCCTTCTTCGCGAAAGCCCTCAAGCAAGCCGCCACCATCGGGATGGCGTAGCGGAGCCAGTCCTCTTTCACGTCCTGCAGTACAAATGTGTTTGCGGGATTGAGCTGCACCCATTGCACGCCGTTTTTCACACCATCGGCTACCTCTCTCGGAAAGCCCCTCAACCTGATTTCCAGCTCCTGGTCTTCCAAATAGTTCCGTTCAATAGACCCGGCTTGCCGCACAAAGTCCGTCAGAATAGATTGGCAGTTGAACTCAATCACAGGCTCGCCGTTGACCATCACGTTGGAAATGCGCACAAGATGAACGGGAAGCGTTTCCAGTGTTCCGTCGTCCTTCAAGTAAATGTAAACATTTCCGTATTTCCAGTATTGATAAAAGATACTGCGCATCACATCTTCAAGGTGAATGCGTTCGTAATAGTCAATGTACTTCTGCTTCACTTTCTCGTTCGCGCCAATCAGTCTGTACTTGTCCGCCATCGAGAACGGAGAGTACACTTCTTTGATGATGCCACGATAAATAGGGTCAGCGTCAACAAAGTAGTCGCTCAACTGAAAGAGTTTGTAGATATTCGTTTGCTTATCCCGAAGAATCGCGTTATAGTCAAAGTCTGTAAGGTCGCCCGTGAACGTGATGTTGCGGTTATTGAATGTAATCGTAACATCATCGCCCTTGGCTCCCACGGCATACTTCGTTTGAGAGGGTTGTTCGGGAGGCGCAACAGGAGGCGCGTTATTGTTCCGCCTGAAAAAATCAAGAAGCCCCATGCTTTGCCTCACCCTCTCGCCAATTCTTCCATCACAGTTGTTTTCACACAATTCACGCCGATATTGATTGCGCCATCCTTCGCAATGGCGACGGTCACACGGTACAGTCCATCGTCATGAATAAAACAGTTTCCAACAGCATAAGCCTTGGAAACTGTTTCCGAGTCTTCAATCGGAGCGATCAGAGCACGGCCTTTCGTATCTCGTATGTCGCGCACATCATTTCCAACTCTTGCTTTATCTGCGTAGGCCATACTTCTCGCCTTCTTCTTTTACAATTTTGAATGTCTTACTTCTCGTTGATGTAGCACTCATTCAGTACGGGGAATCCTTCGGCACTGACAAGCACAGCACTATGCATAGCGGTATCGCTCACAGCAGCAGCAGCCAGTACATTGTAATAAGCGCTCTCAGCCTTGCGCCGAGCCATATCAGGATCAGCGTCATAAGCGTAATGTACGATATGAGAATATTCGCCGTCTTTATTCTTCTGAACCTCAAGGATATAATACTGATACATTTTAATTGTCCTCCTTCTTCTTCGCGTTCATCGCGTCAACAATAGAATAGGTCTTGCAGTTCCAGCCCTCAGCAATTCGTTCTCCATGAGAAATGGGGCGAAGCGCAATATACGTTTCATTGCTATACTTAAACACTTCGTCTTTGGCGTAGTTCTTGTCAGACCGAGGCACATAATCTTCCGGCGTTCCGTTGCACAAAGCGACGCCAGAAAAAGCCTGGTCAAACGTAGCTCTGGAAATAGGAAAACGCCCGCTGCTCGGGTTGCAAATCACAGGTTCGCCTTTGTCATTCAAGCCGCAAAACACAACGAAGTGCTGATAGCGCCACCACAGAATCACAGGTCTGTCAACACTCAGAGCGCCTTCAGAATCCATCTGCCAGCTCGTCATGTCCAGCCCGTGCTTCCGGCCTACACGCAGAACGTCGGTGGCTTTACATCCAGCCACGCCTACGCCGCACTCGGCAATTAAGTCCTCAAGCGTCGATTCTTTTCCGTAGTAATCCAGCAGCATCTTGAGGCACGCAGGACCACAGGAAGTAGAATGTTCTGTGGTTACGGGTTTCACGTCATACATTTCCGTGCACCCTCCTTACCGCAGAGGATCAACTTTGACGGCATTGGTAGGCAAGTCAAAAGTTTTTCTCTTTTTTTCAGCGAGGGTCTTTGTCTCGTCATCCATGGGAGGCAAACCCTTCGCAAGTTCCTTATCTTTTTCGGCCATGATTTCGGCCATTGTATTCAGTTCATGATTATCCATGTTTTATACCTCCCAGACCACCGAACCATTGTCGTATGTAATCCATTCGCCCGCGCCACCAGATTCTTCCGCACGGCGCATCATGTCCTCTGTTCTATCGCGGACATGATATTCGTCTTCGACTGTATATTCATCAATGATTTTCACGCTCTTCTGTAGATACTGGGTTTGCTTATTATACTCAAGCCCCATTTTTTCAACGTTGTGCCTGATATGCTTCACCCAGCCAAGTCGAATGCGTTCGTCAGGATTTTCGTCGAACCACGCCTTCACCCCAAAGACAACACGTCCAGTAATCTTCCCGTCGAAGTCGTTGAAGTTTCCGCCGATGGTTTTGACTTTCCCATCTTCCTGAAGCTTTTCGTACTGCCAGTAAGTAGCCTGCTCCCATTCATTCATACTGTGTCCGCCTCCTCTTTACGTCGGAATATTCGCGTGCGTATTGAGCAACGTCCACATTTTTGTTTCGCCCGCGATTGTATATTGCAAGTCGATAGTGTTGATGCCGCCGCTTTGTGCCTGAGTAGTGGCAGTACCAATTTTCACGCCCGTAGGAGGCAACAGCGTACAACTGCGCGTGGTATCGTATCTCATCTGGATTTCAAACCAAGCACCATGCCCATCGTCCGCAACTTCGGGCAATACGATTTCAATGGGGCAGTCAACAATCGTATCCAACTTATAAGTCACGTTGGGGGTCATGCCCTCAAAATGCAGCTTGGAATGATTGTAATAAGTGTCTGCCGGAACTGCCTCACCCGTGGTCACAGTCGCCAAAGTATAAGTATCACCATCTTTTGTGTAATACTGTTTGTTGGCAACAAAGTTGGCATCCGTGGTCAGTGCATAAGTCCAGGTGATGTAAGGTTCGATATCGTAAATATAGAACGTTACCCTGTAATCAAGGTTCCGAACAGCCAAGTCAGAAGCTTTGAACACAAAGTTATCAGTGTACGCGCCCCAATTGATTTCCACAGGAACGGACTGTGCAACTGTATCAAATCGCACGGCAACATCAACGTAAGTTTTATCAGCCGTCGCAATGTACCCAGCCGCACCTGTCACAGTCGTGGAAGCCGTCACCCTCGCTCCATCTTTGGATGTCACCCGCGCAAACACATACCACCCAGTTTCAGTGATTCCATAAGACGAATATTGAGAAACATCAGAGACATAAGTAGGAATACCCACAGCCTCGATCATAGTTCCGCTCACAAGAGCAGTCTCCGTCAAAGAAGTAACTCTCTGGCTGGCCGCCGCAGCTTCCATGCTTTCAAGAATTTCCTTCAGCGTGATCTCCAACTTCGCCTTAGAAATGCTTCCGTCTTCCACAGTCGTAGTGGCTTCGGGATGCGCGTCAAGCCACGCTTCTACAGAACTCTTAACTTGCTCGTCGCTGGGCTTCGCAACTGCCCACGCTTCTCCGTCAAAAAAATAAGCCTCCCAAGGGCTCAACCTGTAAGCGCTACTGCCTGCAGGAATTCCAATGGTCGGCAAATCGTCTTTGGTCTCGTTCGCCTTGAGAATGTACTCATAAGGCCGAAACTCAGAACGATAAATTCTCTCCATGGGTTTCTCCTCCCCTTCATGCCTTATTAAAACTTTGTAACAATTCCAATCGCGGAAGCATCCATCATGCTGTACACCGCGTTCTTCCTTTCTTCTTCAAGGTCGCCTATATATTTAAGCGCCATGCCGAGAGCGGAATATCTATCTTTGTGCTGAGTCGCTTTCGCAACGTCGTACACAATTCCGCCCGCCGCTGTCTGCTTGCCGATGATGTTGCCCATCTCTATCTGCAGAGCGTCCGTCTCAACGAAGATAGCCTTTTCTTCTTTGGTAAGCTTTTTTGTACTTTCGCCTTCATCGTCAATAGCGACGTGGTTCCCAAGAATATGCCGCGAATTGACGGGCAACTCTATCGCGCCCTTTTCAAACGCAATCGTTGTCGCGCTTACCATTTGATGATTAAACGTGTTATTCGCAATAACCATCCGAATGAGCGGTACAGCGTTGTGAATCAAAGAAACCCCTTCGTCAGGAACGAGGGGCGGATACTCTTTATTTGTTTCAGGGTCTGTCCAAGGTTGGCTCATAAATGCGGGGAACGCATCGCCCAACCCTCGACAGTCAACCACAACTTTGCTCACGTTGGGGAACTTCACAAGGAGCCGCCGCACTTCATTGCTCAAAGCGTCAAGCCTCTTTCCGTGAAAAGACTGTATATAAACGAGCTTTTTTATCAGCGCCCCACTCTCTGTCTCAACAAGCTTCAGAATAACAATGACGGCATTGTCTGCGTGCTTCGCGGAGGATGTCGCCAAGTCAACGCCCATCACGTACTCAGCCGTGCTTTTTGCAGGCATTGCTGTTTCCACCTCGTTCAGCACACGACACTTCTCTGTCAACTCATACGGGAAAACACTCCCAGCTTCCGCGCCCAAGAAGATGCTTCCGTATTCCATTGCGAACTTTGTGTCGGGCATTGTCTTTCGTTCTTCCTCAAAAAACTCAAGAGGAGTAATGCCCACTCGTACCGCCGCCCGATAATCCAAAGCACATGCAAAGCAATTCTTCTCGCCCTTCATCCGCCTCTTCAAAGTATTTACAAAAGCTTCATAGAAGTAGTTGCTCTTCAAACAAGCAGATGTGATGCTCACGATTTTCGAGGGATAGTCTTTGAATCCATTCTGTATGCATACTTCACGGGTCGTGTTGCGCACAGGGCGGGCAACCGCTTCCAAATCCCCCTTCTTGATTTCGGGGGCTTCGTCGCACACAACTATCTTCGCACGAGCGCCGCGCAATGTGCCCATGGAGTAAGACTCAATCTTGCTTCCGTTCTTCAAACGGCAAATACCTTTCGCCCTCGAAAGCTGTACGGCACTGTGATTGTTCGCGTCGATCTCGCGCAGAATATCAGGATTCTTCACGAAGTAGTCATCTATCTTTTTCAGAACCAGCGTAGCCTGCTCTGCCGTGCCAGACACGACAGCTATCAAACTGCCCGGATACAGAACACCCATAGCCAAGCAACAGAGCGCGGTTAGCCACGTCTTACCGAAGCCCCGGCTTTGCACAAAATAAATTGTGTCGCAGTTGCCAAACATGCGAGCTTCGACCTTCTGCACGTCCTTTAGCTTGACCTTGAAGTATTCTTCAATGAACACATCCAAGTGCGTCCGCCAATACCACACTTGGCGCACCCACATTTCCGTGTTTCGTATCTCACGGATTTGGGATGCTTTCTCGATAGAATAAGCGGCCATCTTTATAGCCGCCCTTCAATGCCGCACGCCGTATAAGTGTGTTCAAAGTCGCGCACAATACGGTCAATATCATCTTCGGGGAAAGTAAAGCCATTCTCTCTGAGCTGCTTATCAATCTCAAGTCTCATGATAATCTCGCCCAAAGAGCCAAGTCCCGAAGCCTGCCCAGGTTGTCGTCTGCACGCCGCAAAGTTTGAAGACTTCGACAAGTCGTCGAATATCTTTTGAGCTTCCTTGTATTCACTCGCTGATATTTCGCCACGTCTCATCCTGTCCTCGGCTATGTCCGCGTTCAGCGAAGCTTTTGCAACTTTCCGCGCATAGTCACGGATGTTTACGTTGTCCAGCACAAAGTCCTCTGCGTACTGTGCGTATGTGTCTTCAAGCTTCTCGATTTCCTGCTTACTGAAGTTGCCGCCCCACTTGGCGTTGTAGGTGCGCTTCACTTCTTCAGCCTCGGGTTTGTCCTTCTTCTCTTTTTGGATTTGGCTCATATCTATGTAAACGCCGTCGCCGCCTATATGGTCCTCGAACCTGTAAAATGCATTCAAGTTCATCAGGCCAAAGAATTGGCGAACGGCTGTTTTGCTAAGAATGGCGTCGCGCCGCTTTGCAGATGTGTGCGGCTTCACGTATATAGGGTCCGTCGAAACAATGTATTGGGCTTTCTTGATTGCAGTATCCCAGTATGAATCCTCCCACCCACGGTTGTTTTCAAAGCAATACTGCATCAAGGATTCTTTGTCTGTGCACAGCTTGTCCGCGCACTCCTTGCACCAAGCGTCCTTATACCATTGTCCAACCCATTGCTTGTTCGGATAAAACTCCGTCAGTGGAAGAACTCTCTGGCACTTCACACACAGCTTCGATGTTGGTTTTGTCTGTGATGCCATATGTCAGAGCTCCTCTCGTTTTTTGCAAAAGAAAAAGCTCCGCAGCGTGTAGCTACGAAGCTTCAATGGATGCGGGTTTTAAGTCTCCGCTCCGACTCATAGTCTGATGGGGTACATACACCGCCGCCCATAGCCACGCTCAATTACCATCGCGATAGCCCCAGGCTCGGATCTATACCCTCGACTTTGCGCATATTTGTCAATGCCGCACAAAGAAGGAACACGCACGATGACGGAACTGCCTCCGTCTGTCACGCCCATTGGATACTCTCGTTCGCTGTGCGTATGTCCGCAAATAAAAAAGTCAATGGGCTTGGCATACATGTTGACTGCTTCTTGCGCGATAGAGGAAATGTTCTTGTCCCCGTCCCCATGGAGAAGGAGGAATTTGTAGCCCTTAATGTCAATAAATTTTTGCATACTGCAATCTTCATCGACATAAATATTCGCGTTATCCTCAAGCCGCGCCTTCAAAAACCACATGATGATTTTTTCTAAGTTCTCTTCCTCGAACTCACGGTTCTTACTCTTCAAAGGCCGGATTTCACTGTGATTGCCCATCACGGCATGTACATCTACAAACGCAAAAACAGAAAGCGAAGTCAGCCAGCTCGCCAAGAACTCACCCAGCTTCATCGTGCTCTCGACAAGGCCGTACTCTAATCGCATCAACTGAGACTGGCGAAGGATGCCGTCAAGCAAATCGCCCACAAGGCAAATATGAAGATAATTCAAATGTTCCTTCGCAAGGATCGAAACTATCTCATCGCGGAGTTTCCACATGCGCTCTTCAAAAACTTCATGGTCGTAGTCGTTAATTACTTCGCCCATCAGCCCGCGCACATGAATATCCGCGCCATAATGGAAGTCACCCGCCGCCACCACCAAGCACTTGTCATCCGCTTTGCAGTACGGCCTGTCCATCATAACGGGCGCACTGTATTGAGGCAAGCTTCTCGCGGCTTCAAAAACAGTTTCGCGGAGCAGCTCGCTCCTCGATTCCGTCCTGTACATTTCATTGACTTTGCGGGTTAAATCGCGGAGCTTCTGCCTCTCGACGTAGCCGCCCGACAAATCACCGCACTCATTCAAGAGCCCCGCCTCGTCCACAAGCCTAACCCCCGTCGCCGCTTTCCGCAGCGTATTGGAGTTAATCGAAAGCCCAAACTCGCGAGCAATCTCGCCCCAGTCATCAGCGATGATGCCGTTCTTTCGGTCGAGAACTTTATTGACAAGCTTGGCTTTCTCTTCTTGGGTGAGGTCATCTAATTGGCGTCCAGCCATTCCTTCACTTCCTAAACTCAAAACAAAGTATGCAAGACGCCGATTTAGCTCTTTTGATTAACAGTCAAATGCTTGATGATTGCTGCATGCGTCTTATATGGTGTAACTCGACGGAGGTTTTTCTTCACTCATGCACAAGAAATATTTTCATAGATTGCTGTGTCCGTCGAAGATTAGTGGGCAGTCTCGGAGTCGAACCGAGAGCGGCAAGAGTTTTTACGCTCTTACATACTGCGTTAGAGGCAGGATGTCTCAACCATTGCATCAACTACCCAAGGATAAAAGAAAAGCAAGACGGCGAAAAGAGAGAATGAAAGAGGAAAACGCACAACCAACCCCACAGCGAAAACGCACATTGTACAAATTCATAAATTGTTATTCATCATAGAATGTTGCTGTAGCCGTCTTATGTCTTAATCAGATTTCGTACCCCGTCACAAACAGGAACAGGGCAACCGTTCCGTCAAAGTCAGCAACTTCGGCGGGGTCCATAAAGATATGGACGCAGTTCTCGCTGACCCTTGTAAAATCGAAATGCGCGACATGATATCCGTCGAATAAGATAATATCTTCAAGGTTCTCAGGCACGACAGGCAAATACAAATCGCCTTCGAGTGCCTTACCCTGCGACGGGTCAACATCAATCCGCAGCATGTCAAACAGCACGAGGTTGTTGGGCGCATCGGATATCCGCATTGTGTCGGACTCCAACCTGTACAAACTCGCGACCTCAATGCTCGGAGCCGCCAGCACTTCAGCGTTCACCGTAGACGGAATCAACGAGAAGAACGTAATCAGCAGAGCTATGCCGATAATAAGAGCCCAAGCAATTTTTCTCAGCACTTCAAGCTCAACTCCTTACACATATAATGGGAACATTTTCGAGGCTGAATTAACCTTCATCCAAATTTATTTTTTCAATGTTCATGTCATAGAAAACAACTTCGCCGCTGCTTGTTTTTCCGCACAACACTTTGTCCATGTCGTAGGCTTCTTCGCCGCTCCTCGTTATCTTGCTCTGATAAGCTTTCACGCCTTCGGGGATGTGGTACTCTTTTCCGTCAAAGGAAAAGTTATTCTCTGTGTCTACGCGGACAAACTCAAATTTCACAATGTTGTCTGCGGCGCGGGCTTTCTCTATCTTCTGGCGGCGTGTAGGCGCGAATACTTTGGGCGGCTTCTTGGGGGGCTTATGGACGTTCCTTGACGCTTCAGCTTCATCAAACTTTTGCGACAATTCTTCCATTCGAGCCTTCAGCCACGCTTCTTCCTCGCCGTTGTCCACCTTCGGCCTTTTAGAGTAAACCTCGTCATCAAGCAACGAACTACATGCACTCAGCGGAATCTCGTACTTACCTGTCTTCATTTTCTGGTATTCCGTCAGAATCCCGTCCATGTGGTTACGAAGCAGAATGTTACCGATCCCGTCCAACATAAATTTGATCTTACTTTCTGGATCGAAAATGTTTTTGTTCGGGGTGAGCCAATTACTCTCACAATACGCGCCCCATTCCTCCAAGAGTTTCTCTATGTCTTGATAGTCACACACTCTACGCTTGCGGCCATCGGGGCAAAGGACATAGTCATAATGCCGAATAAAAAGACCCCTCCTTATAATATAGTACACCGAGTTTTTTCAAACCGAAGACAAAAGGCATTTTAAGCGTACACTTCGCGCCACTCGTCTCCGTCTTTGTTGCATATTTTTTCTACTGCCCTCTTGAACAGCACGTTCACTGTCTGCCGCGCCGTTCCCATCTTCTCGGCTATGTCGTCCGCATTGTGCCCCTTCATCAGCCAGCCCACAATATGCCTCTCAGATTTTGAGAGAGGAGTGGCGGCGATGAGCGCGTCCAAGTCCATGTAGGTCGTAAGAACGGGCTCGTCAAATGGGAACACGCCGTTGGACAAGGTGGGATTAGATGACTCTTCGAGAAGAGGATAGTAGCTTGCATCCTACCAAGCACGCCGCTGAATGAGCTTGGACACAACATGTGCGTCGGACAGGGGCACGTATGCCCATTCACTTCCGCCATTCTTCATAAGGCCATCAACCCTCCTTCTTCGCGCCCTTTGTGGGCTTTGCATTCTTGGCTGCCGCGAGCTCTTTGTCCAAGTCCGCGACCGTCGTTGTGAGCATTTCATTTTCTTCTTTGAGCGCCGCGACTTCAGCTTTCAGCGTTTCGGCTTCTTCATGCAGGGCGAGCACTTCGTCCGCATAGTTGAACAGCGTGTTCATAAGCCTTGCCTTAGCTTGGTTCACGCCACCCCGCCGAGCCACCGCCGCGCTATACTCTCTCTTGGCCGCGCTGATATCTTCATAGAAACTCATACCAACCCAGCCTCCTTCGCGCCGAACTTCATGACAGCCCGAAGGATAGCCTGCGCAGCTTTGTCTTTATCCACAAGAGCTTCCCGCGCCATCACTTCGCCAATCGCATAGCACAAAGCATAAGTTGCATTCGCGCCCGCTCGCGCCCCTTCTTCGGGGTAAATGACGGCACAGTCTTCTTCTTCGCCGTCATAGTAAGTAACTGTGATTTGGCGGACTACTTCATGGGAGGGCTTACACTTTTCAAGTTTTTCTTCCTCCCGCGCGGCACAGTTTTCACCCTTTTCTGCAGAAGTCGTGTCCTCGCCCTCTTCAGCGTCAAGTTCTGCGGCGATCTCGCTAATGGCCTTGTTAAGCGCCTTCGCAATAGCCTCGCCCAAAGTTTCCCAAGTTTCTTCCTTCATCCTTAATTCCTTCTTTCAAACATAGTCGTACAAAGCGTCACGCTCTTTTTTTGTGAACAATTCGCGCCACCGCTCCTCTCCAACGTTGGCCGCGACCGCCCGCAAATAAAGCTCGTTATATGTAGAACTGTCCGGGGCTTGCGCTGCGGACAAGTCAACATCAATGATTTCATCGCCCTCTTGAGGGGCGTGAGAGATAAATGTGTAAATGTTGGGCTCGTAAACAAAAGTCTTTGCGTTCAGTTCAAAGATTCTATTCCCGCGCTTCTTCGCGAGCACTCCCGCGTTCACAAGCCTATTGAGGGACTGGTTGGCTGTGCTTCGCCCGCACCCGATCACCTTCGCGAGCCTGTCGAGAGAGTATTGCCCCTTGCCCCACTTCTTCGTCGCGCACAAGAACAAATACGCGATGCGTTTGTCCGTCGAAAGAGTCTGCGCGACCACAGTTTCAAAGTCTGCCCTGCACACGCCCGCAACTTCATGCGGCACTTTGAAGTCCTCGCCCCACACCCAATTCGCAATGTTGGCCGCATCATCGTACACTTCCCGCCCCTTTGTTTCCATGAAGTCGGGGTTTTGCTCGTCCGCCCACTTGCACAAGATATCTTTGATAGCGGCGGCTGGCGTTCCCTTCTTCCGCTCATAAATGGCAATAGACATCATAGTCGCGTGCCTTGTATGTTTCGCGGTGAGCATAGGGTACTGGTCGCCCTTAATCTCGGCCAAGCCCTCAGCCTTTTGAGATTTTTTAAGAGAGGGGACTGGCGCGACCTCGCTCCACGTCCTCACTTCGGGGATGTTCTCAAAAAGAATTTTGTCGAACTCGTCGCGAGAGATTTGTTTGATTGACATGACATAGTCGCGGGAGGTGATGGGCTTGAGGCCGTTCTCCGTATCGAGATACCAGCAAATGTTTTCTGTGCGGGGGTGGGCTCCGAGGGGGAGCTTAATGGCCTGGGTGTATGTAGGGCGGAACTCTATCTTCTTGGGGTCGAAGTCACAGACCGCGCAGATGTAGTTATACAAGCGCATGAGCAGCTTCGTTGACACTAAGTCATCAAAAAACATCTCAACGTGGAAGCCCTTGCACCCCGACGAGGAAACGTAGATTTTATCTTCAGGGAAGCCATGGCTCGCGAGCGCCCCTATGAGCACATACACATCGTCCGTGTCCTCAGTGTCGATGTCGAAGCAAACAAAGCGCGAAGACTTCTCATTGGCGAAGACGCTGACAGAGTAGTCGTGATTCAAATGCTTCTCCAAGAGCGCAGACGTGATGTGGATGTTTTCCGTCGTAACGTAAGCGCCCCTGTCCCCTATGACGGCTTTGTCAAAGTTGGAGACGTATAAGTTGAGCATTTGGACGGAAATTTCGTGGAGAGAAAAGTCGGACATGAGAGATGCCTCCTTCAAAACAATCCGCTTTATAAGGGAAGATTATAATATATATATGTTATTATAAATAGAATAGCCGCGACTCAAATCCCAAACAGAGAGCAAGCCGCGAAGAGCTTTCCAAACAATCCTCTTTATAAGGGAAGATTATAACATATATTAGTTATTATAATATATACACCGAGAGTTTGAACACAGCAAAACAACAAGGGCGGCGTTCGCTTAGTTCACGCTGAGGACGACCTCGCGGGGAGAGTTTGGAGGAAAAGCCCGCGAGGCTCCCCATCGTCAAAACAGCATACATATGAGAGGGCGGCGCGAGGAACATCATCGCCCACTCATATATAATGGGAACATTTTTGTCTGCGTTTTAACAGAGTTTTTGAAAATAATTTTCATGAAATAAAAAAGAATCCCCACATAAAGCGCGGGGATTCCAAGATGATTTTGGGGGATTTTTGAGGTCGGCGCGAGGGGTGGCGCGGAGAAATAGAGCGCGGCGAGAAGAAGGGCGTGAATGAATAGAGGGGCGGAGAGGATGAGGTTAAAACTGATGGGGTGTGGAAATATTACAGTAGTTGGGGGCGGTCACGTCTTTTTCCGCCTCCAAACGTAAACTCCTGCCAGTTTGGGGTTAAAACATCTGTATTTTACACCCAAACGCAAAAACCGTGTTTCCTGTAGTTGTTTTTCGTGTTATCTAAAATTCAATTTTAGATTGTATCCTGCCGTCAATACTGACACAGTGTCAGCTTTCGTTTTACCTACTTAACAGATGGGTTATCATCTACTTAACTTATTTATTTTGTTTAGTTGTTTGTTTATCTCTTATTCGCCTATCTTTTTAGTAGGTTTTTCCCTCTTTTTTTCGCCTGGTAGACAGATGTACGCTCATTCAGTAGACAACTGTACACCACTCAAGTAGACAGACGTACACCATGCCTTTTGATATACCCCCTGGGGGTATTTTGTTCCCCTTTTGTTCTCGTATGAATGCGAACACGTGTTTGCTATTTCTGTTACATTTCTCTTAACAATTATTACAGAACAATCAATTATATGTTACAATTCTGTTACAATTCAATTTCAAAACTGTTACAAAACCCACTTTGGAATGAGTTTCTACTATTACACTTTTTAAGGGTTTTTTTGACGGCTTGACAGCTTGTGATACTATGGAATTGAGCTTGAGCAACTCAAGCCGCCAAACCAAATATCCCTTTGAAGGGAAGAAAGAAGGTACACCATGAACAGCATGAACGCCGCCGCTACCACTACCCCCGCCCCCGTGAACGCCCCCGCTATTGTGACAGAAGGAAAGGAAGGTATTATCATGAATGAACGCCGCTTGAATCGTGCAGCCGAACGCCGCTTTGCCGCCGCCGAATTGCGCAATGCTTTGATTGCCGCCGCCCCTATTGCCGCCGCCTACTGGTTTGCTCATGTTTCCGAATTTGACGGCGAAAATGCCGCCGCCGCATTGAATGCCGCCGCCGCCGATATTGCCGCCAAATCTGCCGCCCTTGCCGCCGCTTTGAGTGGAAAGAAGGGCGGGGAGGTTGTGACCGTTGCCCCCGTTCCCGCCGCCGCTCTCATTGCCGCCGCTATTACGTTCACGCCCAAAGGAACAGCCAAAGACGGCAATAGGCGCATTGTTTGGAATGTTCGGAAGGAAGGTAGCATCAAACACTTGTTTGGTGTGAACACTGTAGAACGTGCCGCCGATTGCAAAGAGTCCGTTTGCACGTTCACGGAAAAGGACTATCTCAAAGAGAAAGCAACCCCCGCCGAACGTGCCCCCAAAGCCCCTTTGACGCCTTATGACAAGCTGGCTGCCAGCTTGTATAGTGCCGCGAAAATTGCCGCCAAAGCTGATTTTGACGCCGTTCCTTCCAACCTTGACAAGGAATTCGCCTTCCCTGCCCCTGCTGATTGGAAGAAAGACAATACTGCACTGATTGAAGGGACTGCCGCGCTCATGGGAATCAAGGCGGCTTGACACATTGAAAGGGGCCCGCGCCCCTTCCAAAGCACATTGAAGGGCGTTGCGACAATTTGTCGCTATCACGGGTTACGGCGTGACAATGTGTTTTGTATAGGGCACGGATTGCAAAGTGTTTCCCATTGAAGGGCGTTGCGACAATTTGTCGCTATCACGGGTTACGGCGTGACAAGGGAAACGATCAATAATCCTGCTTTGGTATCCTTCCCCCCCGCGCGAACGTTCGCGCAAGTGTATCTTGACAGCTTTATAATTCCCATGCGGTTTACGTGGTTGCACACTGTCCATGCGTCATGAACGTACGTGCGGTTTTATCCCGTGGCAATGTGTCAATCTGTAGACAGCTAAAACGTGGCCGTGGGCCGAATGAAAAGCACACGCAACTTGTAAGCGTTTGCTGAAAAAAGGGTGGCGGTCGATGCAATAGAGCGCAGGGTGGGCGTGTATATCAAAAGAAGCGTCCTTGGAGTTAGGTTGAGTGTGCGCGTATATGTGCATTGTTTAAGCAAGTTAGTTATGCTATTGGATGGTTAATGAGTAATAGTAAGACTGTCAGGGCTTGCAATGTATGTATGTACATTTTGCTGTGTGCCATGACATTGCATGAATAAGATAGATTTATGGGATTTCGCCATGGTTAGATGTATTGTAGTATGTGACAGGCATACAATGCGATGCAATACGATGTAACCATGTACGAGTAGCACCTTATTACACCGCAAGTGTGGCGAATACTGGTCGTGTTCGCGTGACCTCGGGTTTTAATAAGGTCACCCCAGTAACTCATACTGTTCTTATGAGTGTACAGTTTACATAACTACCCCTCCGTAAGTGTGGCGTAGACGGGATGTGTACGCGCGGCGTCGGAGTTGAAATATAACGCCGCCCCAGTTTGAGCGTGTTCTGTCAAAACACGCTTCCTTGCAATATGCACACGAAATCTGTGAGCGTGTGTATATATTCAAGGAAGGAAGGGTAAGAAAGATGAAAAAAAAGGTTGTAACTTTGGAATTGATCGTGCACGAGGAAGAAGGAACTTGGATTGACTGGTGGCTCTGGTGCGACGATGAAGATGTGGACTTGCCGTATGAAGAAAAGGACTGTGTGCCTATTCTGAAACAGTACGACATTATCCTTGTCGGGGATCGTTGGTTCAAGGGCGAAGATGCTGAAAAAGCAATTGATGAAGCTTTCCGCCTTGCGAAGAATGACGGAATTATCATCGAGGACAGCAATAGCGGCAAAACTATTGCAGAAATTCGTGACATTCTTCCGTTCATGGAAAAATTCAATGACGGAAAATGTCGGTTCATGTCGAGTGAATGCGGTAACATCGGGGAAAATTTGGAAGATGTTGTCGAGGTTCCCGGCGACACGATCAAATTCAATTGGAAAGGTTGGTGAGGAATAATGATGCGCGAAGAATTTATCCGCGAGTTGCGGAAAATCCCTGGGCACGAAAATGCAAGAATTTCCAGTGGGCGGACTTCCTCAACGACTGGAAATGCGGAGGGCCGCGAGAAGTTGAGGAAGGACGCGACACCGCAGAATTGCAGACAGTTGACGCGGAAAACATCGCCTGGTTTCGCTGGGCGTTGAATGACCGCGAAAATGATATGTGGGAATTGGAGCGCATCCCTCCTTCTTCTCAATCTTGATTGCAGAAATCCCGGAAATATGGTATCATATATTCGGGAATTTTGCAAGAAGGGTGTGAGAAAAATTGCCTTGGAAAGATCAGAAAAAAAATAATGCGGCTTCTATGGCTTACCATAAGAAAAACTACATATTGGTCGGAATTAGAATTCGCAAAGACTCTCCCATCCCCGAAGCGCTGGAGCGCATGAAAGAGGATTTGGAAATTGCTCCAGCAACATACGCGCAACAAGCACTTGTTGTGCAATTGCGCAAAGATGGCTACCTAAAAGAAGAAACAGACGGAGATGATGCAATAACAATCTTGAAAAGGATTGGGCAAATCAAAGAATAACCCTACCTCACCCCCTCAAAAAGACGTGTCAGAAAAAGAAAGGCACGTCTTTTAATATGCAAAAAACCCGCAAAGCGGGAGAAAGAGGAACAACTATGGAAAGAGTCTTGTTAGCGCACCTGACCCACATTAACCCTATGGCCGCCGCCAATGCCATGTACGGAAAAACCGTCCATGTTACGGCAAAATTCAAGAACCCCTTCCATGAACTCATGGTATGGGGAAACGAACTGCATCTCACCTTCCGCGACGGAAAAATCGCGGAAAATAATCTGCGCGAATATGCGAAAAACGACCGCGCAGATGAAGCGGCTGAATATTTCCTTTCGCCTCTCCACAACTTGGAGGACGTTGATATCGTTTGCGAAGTGGAGGAATGAAAAATGAAATACGAAATGGCTCTCTGTGCAGGGCGGCATGAAACGCCCGCAACATCCGCAATCTTTGCGGAAACCCTCAACCCTCTGGACGTGTGCGGCCTGTATAATGCGGCAGATGCGGCAATTCCCGCCGATTGTACGGACTTAACCGTGTATGTGACGGGACTGACCGTTGCAATGCTGGCCGTGGTCAAGGTATGCATTGATCGCGGAATCAGCCTGACCGCCATGCACTATGACCGCGAAAGCGGCACGTATTACCCGCAGGTCGTGACGCAGTTTGTCACTTGTGGATGCTGCGGGGGTAGGATTCCCGGAACGCCTATGGATCACGCTTGGTATTGCCCCAATTGCGGAGCATGTTGAGAGGAGGAAAAAGATGGTTTATACCTACAACGCCCTTTATCGCGGACTTCCCGCGAATTATACGAACGGAGAAGTTGTTATCATTGCAAAGAACGGAATGAAGTTGACGCCTGATGCCTTCTGGATGTTGTGGGAAATCAACAAGAACATTATGGATATGACGGATTGGAGGGATTGACGACATGCGGAAATTTTTAATTGCTTTCATCGCGGTAGTCCTTATGATGGCCGCAAAAAATGCTATGCCTGCCCCGCGTGACTACAGCGCGGAAATTGAACAGTCCCGCGCCCAAGCAATAATGCGGGACTATCCCCGCGCAAACGTCCCTCAAGCCCCGCGCATCTATACGAGGGTGGGAGTTGTGTGCGGCCTCAAATATGCGGAAGGCGTCGTTATCGTGGAAACCCCGGATGGGGAATTGTGGGAGTTCTATAACGGACGCACCACGGAAGATTGGGAAATTGGCGACGGATGCTTGCTGACGTTCGCGGATACGGGCGTGAGCGGTTATATGTACGATGACGAGATTTGGGACTACCGTTATTGGAACCCCGAAGGGAGGTAACGAATGATTGTATTCTTAATCGTTGCAATCCTGCTGGTTATCGAAGCTTTGCATGTGCATGATGGATTCGAGAAATTCTGTATTTTGTTTCTTGCGGCAAGCTTTGCAATTGTCTTTGCCGCTCAGTTAATCAATCTGATTGGAGGATAAAGAAATGTGTGAAAAGACTGAACGTGCCTTGTCTAAATGTATGGCGGAACAGCGCATGAAGGAGCAGCTTTGCTCTTGCACTGTGATATTGGAGAGTGGCGCAAAGAAAACAATCGAGCGCTATGCTCGCGACTTCGCGGAACTCTATTACACCTTGCTCGTGGTCGAGCGTGTACAGAAAATCATCAGCTACATGGTGATTCGATAATACGAAGGAGGATGCAGAAATGCTGGAACTTATTATCATCGGTATCGTAATCTTTGAAGTTGCGAAAGACGTTGTGAAGCTTTATTTTTACCCTGATGTTTAGTAATACTAAACGCAGAGGAAAGGAGGGATAAACATGCCAGATGAAACGTGGGTTGTGGCGCGGGGCGGAAAGGTCTGCATCCAAGTGTACGACACGAAAAAAGAGCGCTTTGTGTACATCCCGGAAAAGAAATGGCTGGCAATGTCCGCCGAGCAGAAAGCTGGGAGGTACGTATGAACACACCCAAGTATGTGGCCGCGTGGATTTGCGAACGGCCTTATGTGGAAGTGCTGGGATTCTTCCAGCGCCGTGGCGACCAAATGGTACGTCATCGCCGTGTAATAAACGGCATCCGCACAAACATTGAGGAATCACTTGTGCGGCAAGACAGCAAGGGTTGCTTTTACTTCTGTAGCGGAAAAGTGCATGTGGAGTTGCACAATCTGCGGAAAACCATCATCAAAGAACAATAATTGAGGAGGATACAAAAATGAGCATCACCACCATCAACACTCGTCCCATCGCCCACAAAAGGAACCTTGACGCCGAGCAGAAAATGTTCGACGCGACCGCTCAGGAAATGATTGACTTCTGCGCGGAATGCGAAGCCAACGAGATTACCGCCTACGTGCTGTCCAACGTGCAAACCCTGCGCTTCATCGCCCCTGTTGTTGATGTGACAATTGTGGAAAACTTCGTCTGCATCATCATGAGTGAGCGCGTCCTGACCGTTGACATTGCAGGAATGAACCGCGCCGCTATCACCCGTGCAATGATTGCGGCTGTCCAGAGGAAGGGGAGGGAGGTAAGGACATGCCCCGCGACTGTGTAATTTGGGACATTCACTTGAACGGGAACACCCACAATTACGGCGGCCTTGAGTGGGTAGTCGATGGAGAAAATGGCCGCAAAACTTATCCGGGAACGTGGGCAGAGTGTACTGTCCGCGAATATTACGCAAAGGGGTGGAAACACAATCACCCCTATGAAATTAAAGGAGGATTGGAAAAATGGCAAATGATACCGTATACAGCATAATTGCAGAAAAATTCATCCGTTACGCGGAAGAACACGGCATGTTTCCTTGGCAACGGCCCTGGTTCGGAGTTCGGGACGGAGCCATCAAGCATGTAAGCGGAGAACCGTACAGCCTGCTCAATCAAATGTTGCTCGGCGAGCCCGGAGAGTGGCTGGGCTACAAGCAAATCCTCAGCGAACACGGAAAAATCAAGAAGGGAGAGGAAAAGCAGTATTCCATCGTGGCGTTCTGGAAACCTCTCCCCATTAAGGAAACCACGAAGGACGGAAAGGAAGTAACTAAGGTTATTCCGTTCCTGCGATATGACCGCGTCTGGCACATCGACCAATGCGAAGGCATCAAGCCCAAGTGGGACGACGAGAAGCTGAAAGCCCCGGCTAACCCCATTGCAAGCGCGGAAGCCACGCTGAATGGGTACGTTGCCAAGAGCGGCGTGAAGTTGTTCATCGAGAAGAGCAATAAGGCGTACTACAGCCCGATGCTGGACGAAATCCACGTCCCTCTCCGTGAGCAATTTGGCAAGATTGCAGAGTTTTATTCCACGGCCTTCCATGAATCCGTCCATAGCACGGGGCACAAATCCCGGCTGGATAGGATTAAGTCGAACGCGCACTTTGGCAACGAGGAATACAGCAAAGAAGAATTGGTCGCGGAAATTGGCGCGGCTTGCCTGATGAATGAATTGGGCATCGAAACGCCCGACACCTTCCGTAACAGTTCAGCCTATGTGCAGAATTGGCTGTCCGTGCTGAAAAAGGATAAGACAATGATTGTCAGCGCGGCGGGCAAGGCTGAGAAAGCCGTGAAACTCATTCTGAATATCGAGGAGGGTAGCGATAAGAAATAAGTTATGTACCCCCGTTTTTTGAAAAATATAGGAAGGAGGTTGTGGGAAGGGAGGGCAACGCGAAGCCCTCTCTTCTCTTATGCGGAACACACACAAACACAAAACACGAAAACAAAAACAAGGAGGCCGAAAAAATGATCACCATCACAAATATCGCGGATCACTTCAATGTATCCACATCTTACATTTCTATGTGTCTGTCCGGCAAGAATGGCAACGGCGCGAGGGTGAAACAAATTCGGGAATATGCGGAGCAGATTGGATATAAATCCGTTGCGGAAAGGAAGGAAGCTGCGAAGAAAGAGAAGGCCGCTCATACGTGGTGGAAGGGCGGTTGCTTCCATGAGCGTGAAGAAGAGCGCTCCCGTATGTTGGAACTCCGAGCGGATGGCTACAGCAACAAAGAGATCGCGAAGAAGATTGGGCGGACAGCAATGACTGTGCGCAGAAACATCGGGCCTCAGCCTGCGGAAATGACCAAAGTCAACCGTCAGACCGCACAGCACATCCGGGCTTACAAGAGCGCGGCGCGGAAAATGGCCGTCAGCAACACGAAGATTGCGGCCTATAACGAGAAGGTCGAGCGCCATAATAAAATCAAGGTGGAACTCGCTCTGCTCGAAAAGGACTTGCTCAAAAATAAACCCAACATCGAAGCAATCGCCGCCGCTCCTATTGCTGTCCCGCCTGTTGACCTCCACGCCGTTCAGCCCACGGCGCTGATGTAAAAGTATCAATCCCTTATAGGGAAGAATAATCGTCAAAGGTTATAATATCACAAGATGCTATGAGTTGTCAAGAAAAAAGGGGGCTCTAATTATGAAAAGATATATTGTACACTTCACATTGGACGAGATGAATGAGTGCATAAAAGCACTCAATGATCGGAAGGACACGGCAAAAGACATGCTTGTCCGCGTCCAGAACGGAACGCCCTACTACCCCGCAGATGAAAGGAGGTATGTTGAGGAGATCGACACAATCAACGGCGCACTCAAATCTATCGAAAACTACGAAATGGAAAGGTTGTGTTAAAAATCGGGCCTGGATGTTCCTATATTAAATAGGAAGGAGTTGATGCAGAAATGGTCAGCAAAGTGGTACTAAATTACGACAATCTCCCCTCTGCGAAGCACTATTTTGGCCCCGAAACTATCATCATCGGCAACGAGGGCAACGCAAGCCGCGACCCTTGTTATATGGCGGACACAGTATACATCATGAAGGGAGGACGGACAGAAACAGAGGTTGCGAAGATCGCAAAGAGAGCCGCGCCCCTCGCAACAAAGGTAATACTCGCGGACGAATATGCAGACCACAGCCATGATATGAAAGGACGGAGGATGTATGCATATGTTTAAAATGTATCTATTACAGCTTCTCAATGCCAGCAATACTCACGACGGAATCAGGCTCCAGAACTTGGGTGAAGCGGAAATCATTGATTCCTATAAGGGCGGACAGCTCACCCATCACGAATACGAAACGCTCGAAAAGGTTTACAACATCTTCATTCGGGAATGGAGGGAGAATCACAAATGATGGTCGCGGTCGAAGCGTGCATCAAACGGTACTACAGGCTCTATGTGGAAGTCCCCGATGGTGCAGATAACGACTTGATCAAAATGATTGCAAGAAAGGAGTTAGAATACATCCCTTTGGAGGAATTGGAGAAAAACGCCGACCCTGATTTAGAAGTAGAACCCATGGACGTTGAATGGGTAACGGTCGATGAAGGAAGTATTCCGGCACTGAACTAAGGAGGACAGAAAACATGAGCAAGCCTGTGGAATTCGATGACATGATTGATGTCGCATTTGCAGAAATTTACTTCGACGCCTGCACGATGGAGAGAGAAGGGAAGATTGACCCCGAAAACACGACGGAAGAATTTGCCCGTGATTGCAAGCAACTCGCCGCCGATTATTGTGAAGAATACAAAAAGGCTTGTGAAGAAGGTGAACCGTCCTTCTATGACGACCTCTATCCTTGGGCAGAAAAGAAGCTCATTGAGATGTATCCCTACAAGCGGAAATTCACGGTGCTCATTGATGCAAACCTCACGATGAAGCAGGAGGTGATGGCAACCAGCGAAGATGAAGCCCGGGAAATTGCGCAAAATTTCATCGACTCGAAAGGGTTTGAGAGAGTGTTTAAGGAGGAAGCTTACATCTACGAAACGACCATTGACGAAGTGATTGACAGTAAGGGGGAATAAATATGGCAAGCGTCTACGAATGGAATTTCAACGGAAAGAACGCAGATGATTCATTCCTTTCCTCAAAGCAAATCGAAGCGTTGATTGCGTTCGACGAATTTGACCTCGATACGGGCGAGGTTAATTTCGAGAGCGGGTGTTATGACTTTGGCGCTGGGACAACCGAAAGCTATGGGGCAGTAAGCCGTATCCGCGAAGCCCTTGAGAAGTTCTCGAAACTGTACCCGGAAGCACGTCTGAGTGTGCTCTACAAATACGATGCGGACTGGTATCCAGACGGATTCATCGTGGAAGGCGGTGAGGTTGTGGATATTACAGGCCACACAACGTTTACCCGTGATGATAACGGAGAGGAGGTGATTGTGTGACGGTTAAGTTCCCGCAGACAAGGGTGGTACACAAGCGGAATCCTGCCACCAAAGATGTGTTCTTTGCATTCCTTGCGGTGGAATGGGACAACGAAGAAGAAAACAACAACGAGGACGATGAAGATGATGAAGAAGGAGATGTTTAACCGTGTCTTACGATATTTGCTACGACCGTTGCTTCATCAAATCCGGCCTTGGGTATACGCCGATGTGGCTTGTCGGCTCCAACAGCTGTACGGAATGGGTATGGAAAGGCCGGAAAGAATATCAACGGCGCGAACGGCACTGGTCGCCTATCTGTAACATGGCAGGCGTTTCCGAAGCTGACCTGATGACAATGGCGCGGAAGTATGTTCGCGGAAATAGCCAGCACTTTAAGTGGCACGGCAAGTGGGTGGATGATGCGGGTTGGCTTCGATTCGTCGAGAACGGCATCAAAAAGGCTGTGACCATTGAAGGAATCCTCAGCGCCAGACATATGAACTCGATGCTTTGCCGTCTGCACGTCTGGGTTGGTGATGACAGCCACTTTGAACTGGAAACCTACGTGAAAAGCACGGAGGAATACGACAATTGGCTCCGCAAAGCCAAAGAGGTGAAAGAAAACCGCGCCGATAAATGGGGGCCGTGGTACACAATTGATATGGGACTGCGAGAACCCATCAAAATCTCTTACACTTCGCAGAATCTGACGGGACGGGTGGCCGCGAAGTATGAAGGAAACTATATCGTCCGCTTCGACGAGAAAAGCATCACATACAGCAAGCGAGTGGACGACGCGATCATCTTTGACAACCTGGACAGCGCGAAGAAAGCATGCGAGGGGCGCGGACTTCCTATCTCTTATGTGGACGGCGACAGTGTGGCGGCTCGCAAAGAATGGAGGTGGGTTGTAAAGGTCAGCACGGGCGCTTGCCAAGGCGAATACATCTGGCAAAGAACAGCACGGCGGCTCAAGCTGGACTACAGAGCGAAGTACGCAAAGCGTTTCCCCACAAAGGCGGCGGCTGAAAAATACATCACAGGGCTCGCGCCAAGTTATAAGGTTGAATTTGAAGCTGTGGAGGTGAAATCTTGAATCAATACCTCGTGCTATACAAGAATCAGGAGGGCAACACCTTCCAGAGCATCCATACTTGGGCAGAAATTGAGCCCATGCTCTACAAGATGGAAAAAGTGGGAGGGAGAATTAGAATCTTCCGTCTGAACGGACTCAACGACCCGTATCTGGTACGGGTGGTACACTGCAAGGATATGTACTGGCTGGAAACTATGAACGGAATTCATTTGGAGGGATGAGAAATGATGACGGCTTGGCAGATTGTGGCGCTTGTGTTTGGCTCTTGCATCTTTGTACTGACCGTTGCGGCCTGGGCTTTTAATGCTGGCGCAAACCTCGTAAAATCCCACTACACCGAGCAGGAGCGGCTGAGAGAGGAGGTCAGACCCCGCTAAACGAAAGGGCATATATTTTTTGCCCCTCAATGCGAACTAATGTTCGTGCGCATCTTGAAAACTTCATAGAAAGACGGTGAACACATGACCACAATCCACGTCACAACGCACAGCGACGGCACGAAAATGGCGGGCATCCAGTCCATCGGTACGACTTCCCTCGTGAACCCCATCTGCCAGAAACGGAAGGAAGTATGCGGCGGTGTGTGCGCTCACTGCTACGCAAGCGCTCTATGCAAAATGCGGCACACCCTGAACGACCACCTCATTGCGAATTACGAGAAGCTGACGGCGAAGCTTCTCACTCGAACAGAAGCGGCGGCTGTTCCCATTACGAGCGTGATTGCCCGCATCGAAAGCTTCGGGGATGTGGCAAACGTAACTCAGGCGCGGAATTACATCCGCATCATCCGCGCCCACAAATGGATTCGGTTTGGAATCTGGAGCAAGAACTGGGGCATTTGGCACGCGGCTTTCAAGAAGGAGGGAAAGCCCCGCAACTGCACCTTCGTTCTCAGTTCTATGAACGTGGACAAAACGGATGATCCTCATGCTTTGATGATTCCGTATGTGGATCATGTGTTTACCGTCTGGTCGAAACAAGAATATGACAAGAGATTCAAAGGAGACAAGCTGACAGAGTGCGCGGGAATCAGTTGCGCAACCTGTCAAAAATGCTATCACAAAGGCGGCAGCTTCTATATTAATGAAAGGCTGAGGTGATTGTATGAAAAAGAAATATTTCGTCAAGTATTACGGCTTTCACAACTGTTACGACCTCGTTTACACGAAAACAAAAGAAGAAGCCGCCGACGCTGTTGCTCACGGCTTCGAGCGCATCTCTCGCAAAGAAGCGGAAAGGCTTTGCAGGATGGAATGTGACCGCAGAAAGTATGACCCCGCTTTTTCGGGCTTTGCTAACGACCACATCTGGCCTTACGCAGAAGAAGAGGAGTTGCGGGAAAGCGGACGCTATGACTACGACGGGTACTTGGTTGTTGGGCGCTAATACATATCGGCAAAAAATGAAAAAATTGCCGAAACATATGTTTGAGGAGGTTGTGGACGGATGAAGAAGCACTACAGAGTTTTGGTTACTGAAAAGTACATCAAGGAAGTTGATGTGTATGCGGACAATCCTGCTGACATCGAAGATGAAGTCCGGGACATGGAGGAATCCGGCGAGATTGAATGGGATCGCGCTGAGGATTTCGACGAATGGGGCATTATTGAATATCGCGAAGAAAAACTCGACGTGCTGGAAGAGAAAGAAGCCCACGGCTGGCTTTTGGGCGTTGTGTCCGGCATGAGCAATAAGCAACTCGCCGAGATGACACGGCTCGATTGCCTTGAGCTGCTCGGTTGCATGTACGATGAAGGAAGGTACATCCCGCCTGCCGTAACAAGTGCGGATTTGTGGAAACTCGTTCAGGAATATCAAAACAGAAAGAGGATGTGACACGCTATGACCACGACATACTACACAATCACGAACGGCCTGTACTGGTTGAGCAACAGGAGCGGACAATGGAGCCCTGTCAGCAAGAGAGAGTTGGCGAAAACGTGGGACACGGAGGATCACGCGAAGAAGCAGCTCTCCATCATCCCGAAAGTGCTGAGAGGGCGCGGCTATCGTGTCGAACCCGTCGAGGCCGAAGTTGTTCCCACGGCTGTGAGCGTTCCGCAGACCGCCACCATCAAAGAGTGCGGCATCAAAGAGGTCGAAGCCATGTTTGGCGAACTGAGCGGCGCGGTCAAAACGCTGTCCAGCCTGAAAGATATGTGCATCGTGGCGCAGAATGGGCTGGCCGAGCAGAACAAATTG
>Ga0310691_10002113_pt1 | contig 27594 bp, 22 predicted proteins | sample 176DNAGHGlowgp2_FD_203887 | JGI IMG/M metagenome (GOLD analysis project Ga0310691, IMG submission 203887) | Sheep rumen microbial communities from Palmerston North, Manawatu-Wanganui, New Zealand - 1766 DNA GHGlow gp2 (v2) (version 2) | ecosystem: Host-associated > Mammals > Digestive system >... | reverse complement strand
TATTTCCGATTGTCTTAACGTTTGTCTTGTTGATGAGGTTAAGATGAGGAATAAGTACACCAAGTGTCATGTAGTCTCTGTAAGGAAGACCTGCTGCAATTCTTGCGGGATCTGCCGGTACATCATTCATTCCTGCTACAAGATCCTTTATAGGCATTGAGCTTATAACATAATCACCTTCAACAGTTACTTCCTTGCCATCCTTAAGGTATGTAACACCTGTGAGATGGTCGCCATCCTTGTTTATCTTAACAACTTTGGCATTCTTTATTATCTTTCCGCCCTTCTTCTCTATCTCGGAAGCTGTTACATCCCAAAGCTGTCCGGGACCGAGTTTCGGGTAGCTGAACTCTTCTATAAGTGATGTCTCTACCTTACCGCCTGTCTTGCCGCTCTTTTTCTTAAATGCGTTGGCAAGAACAGCCATAATTGAAACACCCTTAACTCTCTGAGCGCCCCAACTGGGATCTATCTGGCTGGGATGTCTTCCCCAAAGATTCTCTGTGTAATGCTCAAAGAACATTGAATACAGCTTTTTACCAAATCTGTTCACGTAGAAATCTTCAAGTGAATTTTCCTTGCGCTTAAATATCATAGCCTTAAGATATGAGAAACCTGCAACTATTGTGGTTCCAAGTCCCATATTGGTAAATGTCTCAACCTTAAGGGTTATAGGATAATCAAAGAATTTGCTGTTGAAGAATATTCTTGAAATACGATTTCTTCTAAGCATTACCCTGTCTTCAATTTCAGGATCCGGTCCACCCGGATTGAGTGATGAAGGGCGCTTTAAAACTATATCGTCATAGGATGCGCTGCCCTGTCTGGGAAGCATATTATCCCACCATTCATTTACTTCGGGAACCTTAGAGAAAAATCTGTGTCCGCCCATATCCATGCGGTTTCCCTTGTACTCAACTGTGCGGGAAATACCACCGAACTTGTCAGTCTCCTCAAAGATTACTACCTCTATATCATTTGATTTTGTAAGAAGCTCATAAGCTGCTGTCAGACCTGCCGGACCAGCACCAATGATCAACGCTTTTTTCATGACTAATCTTATCTCCGTTTTTTCTTATTCAGTATTATATAATATCATGTATAAATTTTTATGTCGACCGCTTATTACCTATAATATTAACAATCGTTTCCTCCATCAGCTTAATATCAATAGGTTTTGCAACATGTGCATTCATTCCGGCACCAAGGGCCTTTTGCACATCATCGGCAAATGCATTCGCAGTCATTGCTATTATCGGTATTTCCCGGGCATCCTCTCTTTCAAGTTCTCTGATAGCTTTTGTAGCCTCATAGCCGTCCATGACCGGCATCTGAATATCCATAAGGATTGCATCATAATACCCGGGCTTGGCATCGGAAAACATCTTTACCGCTTCAAGTCCGTTCACTGCTCTCTCTGTAACAGCACCTTCCATATTCAGAAGTTCTATTAATATGTCTGCATTTATTTCATTATCTTCGGCCGCAAGAAGCCTCATTCCGCCTATCTTACTTATCTGCCTTATATTTGAAGAGCTTGTCCTGTTTACAATGTCCTCAATAAGCTGTTTAAAAGTAGACATGAAAAACGGTCTCTGCAAAAAGTCGTAGATTCCCGATTCTCTTGCTTCATCCGCAACCTCCTCCCAATCCTCTGTTAAAAGAAGGAGTATCGGCGATGATAATAGTTTTTTCTCATGTATCCTCTGTGCCAGCTCAAAGCAGCTAAGGCTCATTATCTGCATTCCAAGGATTATTACGTCAAATCCCTTTTTATCTCTGTCACTTACCTCTATAAGATGGAGAGCTTTATATCCGCTAGTTGAGAAGAAGACCTCGACACCTGTATCCTTAAGCGCTGTCTCTATCTTGGTACACTCATTTACATCATTATCTATTACCAGTATCCTGTGGATTCCGTGGTTTTTCCAGAAGTCGCCTTTATTCTGGTCTACTCCCTGAAGGCGGATCATTATGTCAAACGTAGAACCAATTCCCTCTTCCGAGCTGACGTTTATTGTTCCTCCCATCATTTCTACCAGATTCTTGGCAATTGCCATTCCAAGTCCCGTTCCCTGAATTTCAGTTGCTTCAACCTTCTTTTCTCTGGTGAAGGCGTCAAATATCGTCTCCTGGAAAGCTTTACTCATTCCAATTCCGTTATCTTTTATTGAAAAGTGTACGTCCCAATATTCACCGGTTGCATTTTTTGACTCATCTATTGAAAATACGATCGTGCCGCCAACCGGCGTATACTTTACCGCATTTCCCAGGACATTTACGAGTACTTCATTTATCCTTTGCTTGTCGCCTATGAATATATCCTGCTGCATCCCTCCGGAGTGAATCTGATAATCCTGCTGTTTTGCCTTTGCCTGAAAAGCTATTACCGAATTAACCTCTTCAAGTAATAATCCAAGCGCAAACTCCTCCTGAGAAAGCTTCGACTGTCCGCTCTCAATCTTACTCATATCAAGAACATCGTTTAATAAAGATAGAAGGTTCTGGCAGGCAAGTCCTATCTTATGTGTATAGTCTCTTACTTTTTGGGGATTCTCCGAATTTTTTGCGATAAGAAGATTGAAGTTGGTTATCGCATTCATGGGAGTTCTGAAATCGTGAGACATGTTGGCAAGAAAGCTTGTCTTTGCGTCATTTGCAGATTTTGCCACTTCTACCATCGCTTCCATCTGCTTATTTCGCGTAACTTCCTCGGTCTTATCTATCCAGACAAGCAGATACCTGTCCTTTTCCTTAAAAATAACGTGCTTAATTGTGCCTTTAAAGTAGCGGATCTCTCCGCTTTCTTCATTAAATACTTCAAGAACATCAGCAGATAAGGTATCTTCAAGTTCAAGTTTTTTAAGGACAGCGATAAGATCTGTGGGATCTCCGGCATATTTTTTGCCGACGTTAAGCAGTACCCTTATGTCATCCATAATGGTATCTCTGCTTATTCCTACCAGCTGCGTTACGTTTTTGGTAAGAAAATCTGCCTTATAATCATCAAGGTTAAAAATAGCAGCTACAGATTGGTTTTTTTCTACTACATAGTCGAAAAAACTAACAAGATCCTCCACGGTATCCCTCTTCCTTTTTTCTACCTCTTCTCGTACATTTCGCTACCCTGAAAGTATTCTCCGCACTTCCTTAGTTCGCCAAGTACAAGATTGTAGCCTTTTTGCGTATCAAGCCACGTATTTATCGTTATTCCCCGTGTATCAACAGGGCAAACTGTTATCTCTATTTCTTTTAGTTCACACTGAAATGTCATGAGTGCTCTTCTTGCATGAAAAGCCTGACAGCACAAAATAATATGCTTAACATCTTTAAAGCACTCTTTTTCTCTTATCATCTTTGATACGAAAATTGCATTTTCAAAAGTACTGGTCGCCTTTTCCTCGAGATAAACTGCTTCCCCCGGAACCCCGTTTTCTTCCATTATCTTTTTTAGATATGAAGCTTCTGTTTTTTCTCCAAGGCAGTTGTTGCCATCTCCTGTAAAGACCTTAAATTCCTCATATAGGCTCTCATAGGTAAAATAATAGTTGCCGGATACAAGGATTCTTTCAGAATAACCGCCCTTATAAAGCTCTGCGGCGTGAATTCCCAGCTCTTTTATAGGAGCGCCGGGAACAACTATCAGATCGGCTTTTTGGGGTTCATCTTTTTTGAATATGAAATTTCCTATATCTCTAAATGATAATTCGTTATACATTTTACCTGATCATTACCTGTTTTATTTCAGCGATATAAATGTAATGATAATCTCCATTTCTGTAATTATCCGCAATAAGTCTTCCACTCACAAAGTTCTCTTCCTTCATAAGCTGCTTATACAATATCTTGCATACGATCACGTTGTCCGCTTCATCTATAAACGGAACTTCATCTTCATAATAATTGACCGTAAGTTTGGCATTTTCAATCTTATCTTCGTCACGCCCTGAGACGCTGCCACAATACTTTTTCACATAGTTAAATTCACTTTTGTTAAGAAAAGAGAGCGAGAATTTCTTGTTCGCATCCATAAATTCCTTGGTATATCTGCTTTCTCTCACATAAACTATAGCGCAGGTTTTATCCCACACATAAGTGACTCCGCCCCATGAAACTGTCATGGTATTGCATTTGTCTTTATTTCCTGCGGTCAGAAGAGCCCATGTGTCTCCTCCAAAGCGGAAGGCTCCTTCCAATATTTCATCTAGTTCAACAGGTTGAAATACGTGCATATAGTCCTCCTTTTCGTAGGCAATAGCCTTGTGAGAGTTGTTTATATCTTTAGAAATCCCTAAGCTTATCCTCTTCTGTAAGCTCGGTATTTTCTATCTTCGTAATGGTCAGCTCATAGCTGTAATCTTTACTTACTTCTATTGTGAGCTTTTCTCCTACCTTATGCCCCATGAGCTGCTTTCCAAGTGGTGATTCTACACTTATAAGTCCTTTAAGAGCATTCCCTCTCATGGTCGTAACTATTTTATATACTTCCTCGCTTCCATCCTCTTCGATTCTAACCGTTACTGTCTTATTCATTCCGACTTCATCTTCTGCGCTTGAATCATCGATGATCTCTGCCGTTTTTATCATTCTCTCAAGGAAACGGATCCTGCTTTCATTTTGATTTTTGGCCTTTTTAGCTGCATAGTACTCAAAGTTCTCACTTAAGTCTCCCTGAGCCCTTGCCTCCTTAACGTCTTCAAGAAGTTCTTTCCTGACAACGGCTTTTCTATGCTCTATCTCTGCCTCCATGTCCTCTATATCTTTTTTTGTTAACTGATTATGCATTTCTTACACCTCACTACGTACAGTTAAATTAATTTTACACGATTTTCTTTTGCAAAAAAAGTGAATAAATCATAAAAATCCATGCGTGCGAACGGTATAGCGAAACAATTCCTTATGATATGAAAAAGCTGCCATGGATGATAAAACCATGGCAGCCTCTAAAGGTCTTATATTATTTAAATCAAGCCTTGCCGTCTGATCCAAGAACGTTGATGATCTTGTCGTGAACGATTTCCTTAACATAAGCACGGCCGTCGCCAAGATACTGACGAGGATCGAAGTGCTCAGGATGCTCAGCGAAGTGCTGACGGATACCTGCTGTCATACCAAGACGAAGATCTGAATCAATGTTGATCTTGCAAACTGCGCTCTTAGCTGCTGCTCTGAGCTGCTCATCCGGAATACCGATAGCATCCTTCATAGCGCCGCCGTTTTCATTGATGATTCCAACGTACTTCTGAGGAACTGCTGAAGAACCGTGAAGAACGATTGGGAATCCGGGAAGTCTCTTAACAACTTCCTCAAGGATATCAAGACGAAGCTTAGGATCCTGGCCGGGCTTAAACTTGAATGCACCGTGGCTTGTTCCGATTGCGATAGCAAGTGAATCAACGCCTGTGCGCTTCATGAAGTCTTCAACCTGATCGGGATTTGTGTACTGTGCAGCATCATCTGCTACGTTAACATCATCTTCAATACCAGAAAGTGTACCAAGCTCAGCCTCTACAACACAGCCTTTCTCGTGAGCATATTCTGCTACCTTCTTGGAAAGTTCAATGTTTTCTTCATAAGGCTTTGAAGAAGCATCGATCATAACAGATGTGAATCCGTTGTCGATACACTCCTTACAAATCTCGAAGCTTGCACCGTGATCAAGGTGAAGAGCGATCGGAATAGATGTAGCCTCACAAGCTGCCTTAACCATGTTTACAAGGTAAGGGAACTGTGCGTACTTGATAGCACCCTGAGAGCACTGAAGAATAACGGGGGATTTAAGCTCGTCACAAGCCTCTGTAATAGCCTGGATGAACTCCATGTTGTTGATATTAAATGCACCAACAGCATATCCACCATCGTATGCTTTTTTAAACATCTCAGTAGTTGTAACTAATGGCATAATTTGTACCACCTTTCGTATAATTTGTTAACAAAATAACTAGAAACATTATAGCTCAAATTCATAGAAGGTTACAAGATTTTTTACTGTTTCCATCAAAAGCTTGAGTAGATAAATGATGAGGCATCATAGCCGGGTCCCCATACTCCACACGTAATAACGAATACAGCGGCCACAATATAGATGACCCATCTCATCCAAAGTCCCTGTTTATTGATATTTTCCCTGACAATGATCCCTCTGTAATTGCATACGTCAACAATAAACAGAACTATTAAGGATCCAATCAGCAGATAAACATCCGGAGCTGACAGTCCAAGTGAAATAAGGGTTCCATCTGTTATTATCCAGGGAGATATCGTCCACATATTCTTAAGGATATATGCAGCCTGAGCAAAGCTCTCTGCTCTGAAGAATACCCATCCGATATTTACCAGCATAAATGTCACAAAAATCTTGATAAATTTATGTGAAAAGCTCTCTCTGTCTATGTTAAACACATCTACAAGCTTATCTCTTAAAGGCTTTAGCAGAATTCCTGCAACCTGGAATAAGCCGTGGATAAGTCCCCACACAACAAAAGTCCATGCTGCTCCGTGCCAGAGACCACTTACTGCAAATACGATCATCAGGTTTATGAGTTTTCTGGTAAGTCCCTTCCTGTTTCCGCCAAGAGGAATATAGATGTAATCCCTAAACCATGTCGAAAGAGATATATGCCATCTTCTCCAGAACTCTGCAACAGATCCCGACAGATATGGATTTTTAAAGTTATCCATAAGTTTAATTCCCATAAGCTTTGCTGTACCTATGGCAATGTTTGAATAGCCCGCAAAATCACAGTATATCTGAAGTGTATAACACAATGCGGCAAGGAAGAGAACTCCGCCATCCCTCTGCTCATAATTTGCATATACGCTGTTTACAACCGTAACAAGTCTGTCAGCGATTATTATCTTCTGGAAATATCCCCACAATATCAAGAGCGCAGCATCTTTTATATCATCCATAGAAACTTTTTTTGGATTCATATACTGAGGCAGCATATTTGAAGCTCTCTCAATAGGTCCTGCCGATATCTGCGGAAAAAATGAAATAAATGTCGCAAGTCTTAAGTAGTTGTTTTCAGGCTCTATTTTTCCCATGTAGCAGTCAGCAATATATCCAATCGCCTGAAACAGATAAAATGATATTCCGGCAGGAAGGATGATATTCAGAACGGGAGCTGTCTCAGATAGCTTAAAGAATGACTGAATGCTCCTCACAGTATCCATGAGAAAACCTGTGTATTTAAAATACCCAAGCATCAAAACAAGTATCGTTATCGATGATACAAGGACAGCCTTTTTCTTTGATCTGTCGCCGTTTTCTCCTCCTACGGCTCTTCCGGCCACATAAGCTACAACAGTAACGAAAAGTAGCAAAATAAGGAACTTACCGTTTAGCTTATAGTAAAATCCCCAGCTGGCTGCAAGAAACCAGATATATCTGTATTTTTGCGGAATAATGCATGTGATCAAACATGCTGATAGTATGAATATCAAAAACTCCAATGATACAAATTGCATCACAGTCCCCCCTTAATCCGATAAGTAGTCGTAAGTAAATTTATCACAATTGTAGTATTGGTGCGCTTTTACCTGTCCCTTTTTAAAGAACAGCATCTGTACATCTGTGTAAGCGTAAGCATCCGAATACAGATAATTTGTCTCGAAGTCATCGTTTATATATAGCATTCTGTAGATATCGCCGCCTGCTCCGTAGCTCAGATCTCCTTTAGACGTTGAAACTGTTTGCAAATCCATCTCTCCTGCAAACTCTGTTACATTTCCCTTATCTGAGATGAAAATATACGGTGCTTTTGTCTCTATGGCTCTATCCAGGACTTCGCCTGCACCCATAGCCTTTAGTTCCTTCATAAATACAGTATCGTAAAAGCTCTTTGATCCGCCTTTAATGCTTATAGCAAAGGTCTGCTTATTCTGAAGAAGCTGCATGTATAGTCCGCTCGTATATATGTCTTCATTGCCTGTTAGCATCTTTTTCATATTGTCATAGTACTCATCAGCACAGCTCTGCCAGACCTGATATTCAGGATCATCTCTATGGTCGGGAAGATCAAGATTTTCTGCTATGAAATTCTCAAGGCATTTTGTAACCTTATCTGCTCCTATTACATTGAGGTGTCCGGCATCCTTGAAGTCCATGTCATAGTCGACAAGCCCTTCCATATCAAGCATGTTGATAGAATATACTCCATACTCATCTGCAATCTGCTCAGCCGTTTTGGCAGCCTGCTGATTTTCCTCCATGGCAAGGAAAGGAAGAGTCATTACAACTACCTCTATTCCCTGCGCCTTACACTCTTCTATAATCCTTCTTAGATACGTCGTACCTACTGTTTCTCCCGGAAGTCCTCCGGTATCAAGGTCAGTATATTCAAAATCATAGCCATGGATGTTATAGAGCATATCGGCACCCATAAGGGTATTTATCTTTGATGTGCCGCTTAGTCTTTTTACATCATCTGAAGTGATCTCTTTCCATCTGTCATGATAAACAATAAAGTCGAAAAGATACTGCATCTTTATGTCCTTATCCTCTATCATGTCATTTATCGCCTGCACCTTGGTTTTTCCAAGTGGAAATCTGTCTATATTAAGGTGCAGCTCATCGCTTGTAACATTCGCATTTGGATCGTCTATATAGCGAATGTCGTTTTCCAGCATATATGCGTCTACAAAAACAACCTTGGGCTTACAATAATCAAGAGCCAGCTTCATTTGCCAGTAACTGGACATCAGAACACTGCCGTAACCTCCCAGATTATATGCTGTAACGCCCAGATCCTCATATAATTCAATCGGATTTATTCCGTTTATTACATGAGATGATCCAATAATAAATGCATCAATGTGGTTCTTTTTGGCCTCCCTTACAAACATTTCATTTTTCTCATAACTTGATTTTCTCTCAACAACGAGACTTACCGCAAACAAGCATGAAAAAAACAGGATCAGAAATATAACTGTTTTTAATAAATTCCCTAATTTCCCCTTCATACACCCTCTCAATATCTTTACATTTTAAAGAAGTTGGTAGACCAGAAGGCCTCCTCATTTACTGCTGTTATTCTGTTGTACTGCAGAACCACTGCGGACTGGGCACCGTATGTCCTTACAAGCTTTCCGTTTTTTATGTTATAGCACAGTTTATCCGTCTTAAATCCCTGCCTGCTGCTCTCCATAACTCTTATAAGCCTTGCTTCCATCGGTATTCCCAAAGGAGTAACGTCTATCTCCTTAATTGTCTCATACTCTCCGCAATTTATAACCACTATTGTGGCGCAGATTCTGTTAAATCTGCCGTATGCAAGAATATTATCTCCGGCATCAAGCTTTCTTAGTGAGCCTGTCCTTAATTCCATATTTGACTTGTGGATATGGATCATTTGCCTGTGAAAATCGATCATGTCAATATCTTCAAGTCCCCATGGATATGTTCTTCTGTTATCGGGGTCTGTAAAACCACATACTCCCGCTTCATCACCATAATAGATCGTGGGAGCTCCCGGCCATGTCATTTGCAGTACTACGGCCTGCCTCATAACTGCCTTGTTCACGCCTGCTTCAGCTGCTGCAAAGCCTAAGTTGCTACATCTTCCCACCATTTTGTTAGTTCTTGTAAGAAATCTTGAATGATCATGATTTGACAGCTCGTTCATAGCAACCTGAAGCGATGAGCATACAAAATTCTCCGACATTGCTTCGGTCATTCTTATCCAGAATGCTTCTACATTACCAACCAGATCTTCCCGATAATCATCACTATGCTTTTCCATTCCTGTAAGAAGATAGGAAACCGGCTCCATAAAGGCATCGTAGTTCATTACACTGTCCCATTCATCTCCTCGCAGCCAGTTCTCTGCAATTCCATAGTGCTCAGCAAGAATAAGTGCATCCGGCTTTGCTCTCTTTACAGCTTTTCTGAATTTTTTCCAGAATTCATGATTATATTCGGAAGAATGTCCAAGGTCTGCTGCCACATCCAGTCTCCATCCGTCCGCATTATAAGGCTCTGACACCCATTTTTCTGCGATTTTCAGGATGTAATCCTCGAGAGCTTTACTGCCTTCATAGTTTAATTTAGGCAGTGTATCGTATCCCCACCAACCATCGTAGTTTTCGTTATATGGCCATTTATCCTTATTGAATCCAAAAAAATCATGATATGGGCTGTCCTTTGAAACATAAGCACCCTTTTCATAATCCTTGGAATCCTCATATATTCTTTCTTTGTCGAGCCACTTATTAAACGATCCGCAGTGGTTAAACACTCCATCAAGGATAACCTTTATTCCTCTTTTATGAGCTTCTTCAACTGTCTTTATAAAAAGCTCATCAGATGCTTCAAGGTTCTTAATATTCGTCACCCTGTCTATATATCTGGTGGCATCCTTATTATGCTCTCCATCTTCAAGGAGTTTTCCCTCATCAGATACGATCTTACCAAAATGAGGATCTATATGGTCATAGTCCTGAATGTCGTATTTATGACTTGATGGTGATACAAATAGAGGATTGAAATATATAACATCTATTCCAAGATCCTTTAAATAATCCAGCTTATCTATAACTCCCTGCAGATCTCCGCCATAGAATTCCCGTATATCTCCTATAGGATCAGGATCCTTTCGCCAGTTCGTAACTCTTACTGATCTGCCACCAACGTATTCATATTCATCTGTTAAAACATCATTGTCAGGGTCACCGTTTCTGAATCTGTCTACAAAAATCTGATACATCACAGCGCCCTTGGCCCAATCAGGTGTGGAAAAATCCGGGATCAGTCGAAATTTCAATCTTTCCGGCATTACTGAAGTAGCCCCTCCCTGATCATAGTACAGAACCATGTCAGGTGATTTAATAACAAAATAGTAGTGGATCATTTTCTCATCTTCTGGGATTTCAACCTTTGCCATGTAATAGGCATTGTCATCCTCTATCTGATGAAGATCCATTTTATAATTTATTGTTTCTTTTCTTGTTTCCCAAATCAGACTAACATCTACCGCATCATCCTTGGAACACCTGAAATACAGGTAAGCCTTGCTTCCTGCCTTAGGTTCGGTAGGTTGTAAATAGTCCAATGTCATATCATGGAACAGTTTGTTCCTTGCTATCATAGAACAGCTCCTGCTAACTAATTTCCCCTTACATGCAAAAAAGACAGCTTAGGGATGCTGTCTTTTTTAGAGAAGGTATTTCTTTCTTATGGGTATAGCAAAAAACTTTAAATGTATTGGGGGTTACGTGATTATATTATCACTCGATTATATTATCGTAAATGCTCACATTTCACAAAATAACCAAAAACCCCTATAGCTTTTTGTAAGTATTGCACAAGTCAAATTTTATTCGCCAGTGCAACTACATCCTCCACAAAAGAATCAGCTTTATTTGTATCAATCGCAAAACTTGATGACAGTCCAGTGCCTTCTACAGAGCGAAGTTCGAACAGATCCTCAAATTCTTTGCGGCCAATTTTTTCTTTTTCTATTAAGAGATTGGCACATTTGTGCAATACATCTTCATGGCTCTTAATTATTTCCTTCGCCTTGCTGTAGCAAAGATCGATGATCACCTTGACCTGCTTATCGATCTCACCCGCCATAAGCTCGGAATTTCTCTTGTTGTGCTGAATATCATATCCAATAAATACATCCTCTTCCTGTTCGTTGTAATTGATGATACCTATTGTCTTTGACATTCCGTATACAGTAACCATCTTCCTTGCGATACTGGTTGCTTTCTGGATATCGCTTGAAGCACCTGTTGTGATATCGCCAAATATGATTTCTTCGGCTATTCTTCCTCCAAGTGCAACCATTATCTCCTGCAGCATCTTGCCCTTTGTAAGGAACATCTCGTCCTTCTCGGGAAGAGGCATTGTATATCCTGCAGCACCAACGCCTGTGGGAATTACCGATACCGTGTATACAGGTCCAACATCAGGAAGCACATGATACAAAATAGCATGCCCTGCTTCGTGATAAGCAGTGATCTTCTTTTCCTTGTCTGAAATGATATGACTGCGTTTTTCTGTTCCAATACCAACCTGAACAAAAGCTTTCTGAATATCCTTCTGCTGAATATAATTGCGGTTATCCATAGCTGCATTTATCGCAGCCTCATTAAGAAGGTTCTCAAGGTCAGCACCTGTAAAACCTGCTGTAGTCTGAGCAATGCTTGATAATTCAACATCCTCGGCAAGAGGTTTGTTCTTGGCATGAACCTTAAGGATCTCTTCTCTTCCTCTTACGTCGGGTCTTGCTACAGTTATCTTTCTGTCAAAACGTCCGGGTCTTAATATAGCGGGATCAAGAATGTCCACACGGTTTGTTGCAGCCATTACGATGATTCCTTCATTTACTCCAAATCCGTCCATCTCAACAAGGAGCTGGTTAAGAGTCTGCTCTCTTTCATCGTGTCCGCCGCCCATACCGGTTCCGCGTCGTCTTGCAACTGCATCTATCTCATCGATAAATATGATACAAGGTGAGTTTTTCTTGGCATCAAGGAAAAGATCTCTTACTCTTGATGCGCCTACACCGACAAACATTTCAACGAAATCCGAACCGGAGATACTAAAGAACGGAACCCCTGCTTCACCTGCTACAGCTCTTGCAAGGAGTGTCTTACCTGTTCCGGGAGCACCCTCCAGCAGTACACCCTTGGGTATTCTTGCTCCGACTCTGGTAAACTTGGAAGCGTCCTTCAAAAACTCTATGATCTCAACAAGCTGTTCCTTTTCCTCAACAAGTCCGGCAACATCATCCAGCTTTATCTTATTATCGACGCCTGTGAATAAGCGGGCTCTGCTTTTTCCAAAGCTCATCATTCTGTTGTTTCCGGATGACTGACCCTGGGCATTGTTCATCATAACAAATAAGAATACCAGCACCAAAAGTCCTACAAGTATCGGGATGATCAAACTAAGAAGAAGGTTCTGCCCCGGAACATCTCTCACTACAGGATCGACCTGATGCTCTACAAGAATCTCTTCAATAGCCGCTACATCCGTTACATATAAGAGCTTATTAGAGCCGTCTGTAAGAGTTATCTCAACAGCACCCGTAGGTGTTTCTTCATTTGGAATAATCTCAGCCGAATAAACCTTATTATCTTCAAGGTCATCTATCAGCTGTCCTCTCGTATATGCAGCACCTGATCCTCCGTTTCTTACCTTTCCGTACTCAAGAAAAGCAAGTGCCAGAAGAAGTACTATTATAAGACCGAAATAAAAATTAAAGCCTTTGTTTTTACCCACTATTTTGTCCTCTTGATCTGTATATTTGAATTAATCGAATTCAACCACTCCGATGTAAGGAAGATTTCTATATCTCTGATCGTAGTCAAGACCGTAGCCTACAACAAACTCATCAGGAATCTCAAATCCTGTGTAATCTACATGCACGTCCATAACTCTTCTCTCAGGCTTATCAAGAAGTGTGCAAAGCTTGATGCTTGCAGGGCCTCTGTCTCCAAGCATTTTAAGCAGATAGCTGAGAGTTCTGCCTGAATCCACGATATCTTCAACTACTAGAACATCCTTATCCTTAAGGGGTTCATCAAGGTCCTTAACGATCTTAACAACACCGCTTGACTTGGTAGATGAGCCATAGCTTGATGCTGACATGAAGTCCATTGTTACAGGAACTGTAATTCTCTTTGCAAGCTCACACATAAAGAATGTGCCGCCCTTAAGAACACATACAAGATGTACTGTCTTTCCTGCATAATCCTTACTGATCTGATCACCGATCTCCTGAATTCTCTTGTCTACTTCCTCTTCTGAAAGAAGAACTCTCACTGATTCTGCCATTACTGCCTCTCTTCCGGGAGAAACTCATCTCCCTTTAACTAACTGTAAATTTGTAACTTCTACTGCTAAAATCTGACTTGTACTCTCACCTATCTTGTATTTGTCATTTATACGAAATCCGGGGATCCATATAACTTCCTCATCATCCGCAAAAATGATCAGCTCTTCCCTCATATGTGCAGGGATTTTCTCATCGATCATTAGCTTTTTCAATGTCTTTGTCCCATTGGAAACTGAAATCCTGTCTCCCTTTTCTCTGGTCCTGAACGACATAGTATTATTTATTTTATCATAATCAAGCCATTTCGTATATTCTCCCGTCGGTATTTCTTTGGTATTGTCCGCAGGAAAAAGACACAGCCTGACTTCTCCAAGCCCCGGCAAATCGAAGGTTTCCTTACCGTTCTTTGTGAGCTCATTTTTTGATATTGTTACTTTTCGATAGTTTCCTTCTTCGTTTTTATCTTCCTGTTTTTCCGCCTTATCCTTTTTGTAAAAACTCATCTTATTATAAGCTCTTGTCACCGTTATCTTGTAAGGCAGATCATAGCTTTTTGTTCCGGCACTATTCTCTGCCATCTCAATAAGAGCATCTATATGCGCTGCAGTAATATCCTTAATCCCCGGTAAAATCTCCTTTAGTGCAAGCATCATAAGTCTTTCTTTTACAAATGGTGAAATATCCTGCAGCTTATTTAGGTCAATTGTAAGCTCTCCGTCTTTTGTGACAGATGAAGCATTAAGAACCATCCTCGCCTTATCTTCAATATAATCATCTATTTCTGAAAGGAACGCTGCTGCCTCAGCTACATGCCTTACAGCGCCCTTGTTTATTTCCTTTTCTGCAACCGGAAGGATGTTATGCCTTATCCTGTTTCTTGTGAATTCATCCGTATTGTTACTCTGATCTACGCAAAAGTCCTGTCCGATAGAATGTAAGTACTCCTCAATTTCAGACCTTGAAAGCGGCAGTATCGGTCTTATGATCGTATGATTTCCATGTTTTCTCACAGGTTTTATGCCCGATAATCCCTTAAGCTTCGTTCCTCGGAATAAATTGTGTAGCATGGTTTCAGCCTGATCGTTGGTATTATGGGCAGTTGCGATAAGGACCTTCGTTCCTTTTTCCTTCTCTATCTTATCAGCAATTTCCTCAAATGCCTTGTATCTCTCAATCCTTCCCGCTTCCTCTTCGGACAATCCGCTTTCCCTGAATATTCTGGGAATATCCACGTCCTTTCTGTGGAAAGGAATGTTATATTTTTCGCACAGTTTTTCTACAAAGAAAGCCTCTCCTTCAGCTTCCTTTCGTATCATATGGTTTATGTGTATTACCTCCAAATTAAAAGAAAGCTCCTTGGATAAGCTCATTAGTATAAAAAAAAGGCAGACAGAATCAGCGCCTCCGGAAACTCCGGCAAGCACTGTCTCTCCACCATTTATCATTTTTTCCTTATTTATGAAATTTTTTACTCTTTCAATCATTATTTACCGGCACCGCTATCCTTGAATATTATCTCTCCAGGATAAACAAGTCCCAATTTTTCCTTCGCTACTTCTTCGATATATTTTCTGGTTGTCGTATATGTTTCAAACTCAGCAATATCTGCTGTTCTTTGTTCTTCACTTTCTATCTGAGTCTGAAGAGCAGTTATCCTGTCGTTATAGCTTTTTTGCTTCTGCAAAAGGCCTACACTCTTTATTGACACAACAACAAGCAGTAACAAAACTGCTACTGTAGCAAGCATCATTCCATATTTATTTTGCGTATTTGTCTGCTTGTATTTTGCTCTTACTGCCATTTTCCCTCATATCCAGAACCCGATTCTCGTTTTTTCGGACTCTCTCCCTATTTATATTCTAATACACACAGATTTAAGTGTCAATTTACCGCAGTTTCCGGCAATTTAAATATATCGATAAAGCGAAGATACATCCTCTTTATGGATAGTTTCTTTCACATCAAGGACTTCTACCTTCACATCCTTGTTGCCAAAGCCGATCGTGATGATGTCGCCTGCCTTAACTTCTGCTGATGCCTTGGCTACTTTGTCATTTATCATAACTCTGCCGGCATCGCAGGCATCATTGGCAACTGTTCTTCTTTTTATAAGTCTTGTAACTTTTAGGTATTTGTCTAATCTCATATATTTCTCCAATTATCTTCTTCTATATCTGCTATTAATTACTGTGCTTGCAGCATTAGGAGAAGTCGACTCGCTATTGTCTCCTGTTGTTTTATCATCCTGCATATTTGTGCTATCGCCGTTAGTTCCGGTATTTTCACTACCCCAAGCGCCGGAAGGTGTATATGCCGAGCTGTTTCCCGTGCCTGCAGATGTGGAACTTCCGGAATCACTTCCTGTTCCTGTATCTATATCATCTTTATTCTGACCGGAACTATCTGTAGAACTAACGGTTCCCGGATTTTCAGGTACAGGGATTTCATTATCACCTGTATTTCCTGTGTCTGACGATCCGGTTCCTGTATTTCCTGTATTTCCTGTATTTCCTGTATTTCCCGTATTTCCTGTGTTACCGGTATCAGAAGAGCCGCTTCCGGTATCTTCTTTTCCGGAAGTATCACCTGTATCTGAGCTATCACCGGAATCACCTGTATCATCCTTTTGAGGATCATCGCTTCCGGTATTTCCGCTATCTGAGCTCTCTTCTTTAACTTTCTTAAGGTCAGGGAAGGTATAAGTTACATTTGTCTTTTCCTTATCTACCTGAATAGTATAACTTCTGGTCTCATACCCGTCTCTTTGAAGTGTGACCATATGCTGTCCGGCATTTTTTTCAAAGCTGATCGGTATGATTCCTACGTAGTTACCGTCAAAATAGGCTTCTGCACCAATAGGAGCATCAAAAGATATCTTGTAACCTGTTATAGCATTTTCGTCCTCTTGTGAAGATGAAGAATCAGATGAACTCGATGTTGTTGATGTTGCTGAGGAATCTGATCCCGTAGATGTAGATGAGCTCGACGTATCTACTTCTACTGTCGTTGCTGCTGCGCTGCTGTCAACTCCTGCAGTTGTTGAAGTTGAGGATGATGCGCTACTTGCCGCTTTTTTAGTATTATTGGTAGTTGCCTCAGAGCTTGCCGAGGTTGATGTTTCCGGTACCTCCGGTATTGAAATGGAGGTTGATGTATCAGCACTCTCTTCTTCGCTTGCAGATTCAGATGTATCTGCATCATCTTCCTCTTCTTTTTCCTGATTTGGTTCAAGGTCTACAAAAATCGAAGCATCTTTTTCGCCAACCTTCAGGTACTTATCCACAGCGGTGTAACCATCAGCCATAACGTGAAGGCTATGCTTCCCATAAGTAAAGCTGTGTGGCACTTCTGTTATTATCTCTTCGCCGTCCACAAAAACTCTTGCTTCTGAAGGTGTGACATAAAATGTAACATTACCTTCCTTTTCCTTCTGAATAGATACAACGCCTGTATCTATAACGGTCTCTTCATTTCTTGCAACCACAATTTCTGAATTAAGCTTAGCCCCGTTTCCTGAGATTGAGACATTATAGCTTCCTTCAGGTGCACTTATAAGCATATTTGGAGTGATTTTCCTTATAACTTCCTTATCGAGTTCTATCCATGCTCCAACCAGACTTCTGTCATCCACAACGTCTGATGAAAGGCTCACATATCCGTGTCCTCTCGTTACGACTATACTGTAGATTTCCTTGTCTATTCCGCTAACCCTTATGGTGTCGGTGGGAAGGATATCTTCAGGATTTACAGCCTGATCATCAGCTATCAGAATGGTTTTTCTCGTAAGATGAAGAGTTTCTCCATTTATTTTTGCAGTCTGATCATCGCTTATAAGATTAAAATCTTTTACATTTTCCTTAACCCATGCTTCACCGGACACAACACAAGAATTTAAGTGTTTGGTGCCCTTTAAAAAGGTTATATCCACAACTTGTCCGATCGTCAAAAGAGTTGCAGAAATAGGCCTCCCATATATGTCATAAATATGAGTTGTGTTGTCATAGCTTAATGTATAATTTTTTCCAGTGTCGTGATTTCTAAACTGAATCGTCTTTGAATATGTATTTATCTGCTTTATAGAAGCTGTATCTGCAGAGTCATATTTTCCAAGGAGTGTTACCCTTGTTTTAGAATCGAACAAGTCCGACTCAGACGCTGCATATACGCTTAATGACTGCCCTAAAAAAACAGATGCTGTCATTATCATTGTAAGTAATAATCGCATTGTTTTTTTCATCAGTTTCCCCTCCGTCACCATACCAAAATGACGTAAAATACCGCTTTTTTACAAATTAATTATCTAACGATTTCCTGTAAGTTGCAAGGTGATCTGTGTCAAGAAGATAGGCTTTAGTATTGTGCTCAGGATATTCCAAAGCATCACTAAGCATTGCCTTTAGTACATCCCCAAGCTCTTTCCCCGCCGGGATTCCTTCTTTCATAAGGTCACTTCCGTTAACCGCTAGATCTTTTAGAGATAAGCACTCATTATTCTTTTTTATCTCGTCATAAAGCTCCCTGACTTTTTCTATCCAGGCAAGCTTCTCTTTTCTTTTATATTCGCTCTGCGCAAGTGTATCTGCTTCTTTTACAAAAAGAAGTGGCAAAAATAGCTCCTCGCCAACCTTGCTTATTGCTTTTCTTACACTCTTTTTTTCGGCAGGAAATCTGTAATCATGATATCTTATAAGCTTCTCTACAACATCCATTGTATTCCTGTCGAACTTTAATCTCTTTAATATATTTACTGCAGTAACAGCACCTTTTTCGGCATGTCCGTGAAAATGATCCACGCCTTCATCATCTGTTACCCTGCAAGATGGCTTCTCGATATCATGAAAAAGCATGGTAAGTCTGAGCGCCTTATCACTTTTTACATGTTCAACAGATCTGATAATATGCTCCCCAACAGTATAAACATGATGAGGATTATTCTGCGCTGTCTCCATGCAAACATCAAATTCAGGCATTATTACCCCGGTTATCCCAAGTTCATAGAGCCTCCTTACTTCCCCCGGATTATCCGAAGTAATGAGTTTTATCAGCTCGACCTGTATTCTCTCTGCGCTTATTCTATTAAGAGTATCAGCCAGTTCTTTAATAGCAAGAGAAGTATTTTCTTCTATGCCATATCCAAGTTGTGCAGCAAATCTCACAGCTCTCATCATCCTAAGAGCATCCTCTGTAAAGCGCTCCTTTGGATCGCCAACACATCTTATGACCTTTTTCTCTATATCCAAAAGGCCGTCAAACTCATCTACCAGGCCTTCTTCATAGCTGTAGGCCATGGCATTTATGGTAAAGTCTCTTCTCTTTAAATCTTCAATAAGGCTGGCGGTAAAAGTCACATCCTTGGGATGTCTTCCATCCTCGTATTCGCCGTCTATGCGATAGGTTGTGACTTCAAAGCCTTCCTTATCCATCATAACAGTTACAGTACCATGAGCAATTCCGGTATCTATGGTGCGCGGAAAAAGTGCCTTAACTTCTTCAGGTCTTGCACTTGTTGTGATATCCCAGTCTCCCGGCTCTCTTCCAAGGATACTGTCTCTTACGCATCCGCCAACCACATATGCTTCATATCCTGCTTCATGAAGCGTTTTCAATATCTGATTAGCTTTATCAGGTATTTTTATTGTAATATCTTTGCCTGTATTGCTCATTTCCTAAAGGTCTGTAATCTCCGTTTCAATAATTAATATGCTCTGCCCCAGTAAACCATCTTCTTAGCAGGTTTGCCGCAGCATACGCATGTACCTGCCAGATTCTCCTGCTCAAAAGGAATACATCTGCTGGTAACTGAATAATCTTCCTTGATCTTATCTTCGCAAGCTCTGTCGCCGCACCACATAGCCTTAACAAAGCCCTTTGTCTCCTTGAAGGCTTCTTCAAACTCTTCTTTGTTGGTTGCAGCAAAAGTATGAGTTTCAAGGTGCTTCTTTGCTCTCTCAAACATATCATTCTGAATAGCAGGAAGAAGCTCTGAAACCTTAGCGGCAACATCAGAAATTGCACACTCTATCTTTTCTGACGTATCTCTTCTTACAAGTACGCACTTTCCGGCTTCGATATCCTTAGGTCCGATCTCAATACGAACAGGAATACCACGCATCTCCTGATCAGCAAACTTGTATCCCGGACTTCTGTCTGTATCATCAAGCTTAACTCTGAACTCTGAAAGAGACTCAAGGAGCTTGTTTGCAGCATCAAGAACTCCGTCCTTCTTCTGCTGGATAGGAACTATCATAACCTGAACAGGTGCAATTCTGGGAGGAAGCACAAGTCCTGAATTATCTCCGTGTACCATGATCATAGCGCCGATAAGTCTGGTTGTAGCACCCCATGATGTCTGATATACATGATGAAGCTTGTTATCTTTTCCGGCATACTGAATATCAAATGCTTTAGCAAAGCCATCACCAAAGTTGTGGCTTGTAGCTGACTGAAGAGCTCTACCATCGTGCATAAGAGCTTCAACTGTGTAAGTAGCTTCTGCACCTGCAAACTTTTCTTTTTCAGTTTTCTGTCCCTTAATAACAGGAATAGCCATATCTTCTGCAAGGAAATCAGCATAAACATTGAGCATCTGCTGTGTTCTCTCCTCAGCTTCCTCAAAAGTAGCATGAGCAGTATGGCCTTCCTGCCATAAGAATTCTCTTGAACGAAGGAAAGGTCTTGTCTCCTTTTCCCAACGAACAACGCTGCACCACTGGTTAAGTACCTGAGGAAGATCCTTATATGAGTGGATCTCTCCCTTATAGTAATCACAGAAAAGTGTTTCAGAAGTAGGTCGAACGCAATATCTCTCTGTAAGTGGCTCCTGACCGCCGTGTGTAACCCATGCTACTTCAGGAGCAAATCCTTCTACATGATCTTTTTCTTTCTGAAGAAGTGACTCCGGAATAAGCATTGGAAGGTACGCATTTGTTACTCCCGTCTTCTTGAAACGCTCATCAAGATGTTTCTGGATAAGCTCCCAGATTGCATATCCGGCGGGCTTAATTACCATAAATCCCTTGATGTTGGAATAACTGATGAGTCCTGCCTTAATAACTACATCGGTATACCACTGTGTGAAGTCCTCATCCATTGAGGTAATTTCTGAAACTAATTTTTTACCATCCTGTGCCATTTTTTTATTTCTCCTCGTAAATCTCTATCCCATTTTTGTGTATGGGCATCCACTTTTTATAAAAATCGCTAGTATCTAAACATGGTAAAGCTTTAAAGCGGAATTTGTCAAGCTAATCACTAATATCATCCTATTTTATTAATGAAGAAAAGCCGAAGGCAATTATCATCCTTCGGCTACAATATCCATATACAAGCCTTTATATACCATCTTATTGATTGTTTCTTCCAAGCTCCATTATCTGATGGAAAGTTTCTATGTCATTTTCTGTCAGCTTTATATTGCAATGCATCTCTTTTCCGTCAGGTGTCGTAACCTTCATATCAAAAACGGTTCCGGGTACTATGGATGCTGCGCTCACCGCTTTAAAAAAAGGAAGTACTCTGGGATGTTCGCTATTAAATGTATCAAATCTCTGTTTAAGCTGCATTAAGGCCATTGGATTAACATTCATCATTTTCACCTCTCTCAAAAAATTTTATTAAAAACTCATCATTAAGAATTTTAGCGCGAAAAAAAGTACCGCCCCATGAGGTATACTCACAAAACAGTACTCGGCGTGCGCCTCCAGGGGCTCGAACCCTGGACACCCTGATTAAGAGTCAGGTGCTCTACCAACTGAGCTAGAAGCGCTTATCTATGCGGTTTGTGTCGCTCGCTTAACGACAAAAGCTATGATACTACGGTTTTCATAACAATGCAAGCACTTTTTTAAAAAATTTTCAAATTTTAAATTATTTTTACAAAGATTACCTGTTTTTCCCTTGTTTAAAAGGATTTTTCAACTTGAATATTTTTTTAGTTTCCGCATATTTTATAATAGTCTTTATTGATTTTCAGTAGAAACATTCTCAGCCTTCTCCGGATGTTCGAGCATTTCCTGCATTGTTTTCCATCCGAGAACCGCGCATTTAACTCTTGCAGGCATATGAGCAATGTCCTGAAGCGATGCTGCTTCATCCAGTTCCTCTATGTCTGCCTCGTCCTTGATTTCGCCCTTTATCATCCCCATAAATGTTCCGGCAAGCCTTATGGCATCTTCCTTAGTTCTGCCGATAACCTGATCTGCCATCATATCAACAGATGCCTGTGAAATAGCACATCCTGAGCCTGCAAACATAGCATCTTCTATGACACCATTGGCAATTCTAAGCTGCAGCGTAATGTCATCACCGCAGCTGGGATTTACTCCTCTTAAAACAAGATCGGGATTCTCCATATCGCCCTTATGCGTAGGACGAAGGTTGTGCTCATTAACTATTTCTCTATACAGTCCTTTTAAATCCATTGTAATGCCTTTCTAACCACGCATGCCACATAAAGTGACACACTTCTCCTTACCTTAATTCTCATATCCCATAACTTGACGCACTTTAGATAAATGCTCCAAGAATCTGTCCACTTCTTCTTCCGTATTGTAAAAATACACACTGGCTCTTGCTGTGGAACCTGCCCCTATAAACTGCATAAGTGGCTGAGCACAGTGATGACCTGCTCTTACACATACATGATCGTCATTAAGAACCGATGAAATGTCATGAGGATGAACACCATCCATTGTGAAAGTCACAATTCCGCTATGTTTTGCAGGATCCGATGAGCCGTATACTTTGATATAGGGAAGTTTCTTCATCCCCTCAATCATACGAACTACCAGCTTATCTTCCTGCTCTTTAATAAAATCAAAGCCTACATTTTGGAGATATTTAATAGCAGCCTCAAGACCAACCGCACCGGCAGCATTTACAGTTCCTGCCTCAAACTTATGGGGAAGTTCTGCATACGTTGCGTCTTCTCTCGTAACATACTCTATCATCTCACCGCCTGTAAGGAAGGGCTTCATATTTTCAAGTATACTCTTTTTCCCGTATAAAGCGCCTATGCCCATAGGTCCCATAAGTTTATGTCCTGAAAATGCGTAAAAATCGGCATCTATATCCTGCACATTTACAGGAATATGCGGAGCTGCCTGAGCTCCGTCTACAATAACGGTAGCTCCCTTGGAATGTGCATAAGCCGCAATCTCCTTTACGGGATTGGTAATTCCAAATACATTGGACACATGCCCTACAGAGACTATCTTTGTCCTATCGGTTATCTTGCTCTCATATTCATTAGCCGAAATTACGCCTTCTTCATCAGGCTCCAGGTAAACGAGCTTAGCCTTTTTTTCGCGGGCTACCATCTGCCATGGAAGGATATTGCTGTGATGTTCCATCACGGTTATTACGATCTCATCACCCTCTGATACGTTTTCAAGTCCATAACTATATGCCACCAGATTTATTGACTCTGTTGTATTTCTCGTAAAAATAATCTCTTCATGAGATGAGGCACCTATAAAATCTGCAACTGTCTGCCTCGCTTGCTCATAGCGCTGTGTGGCATCCATGCTCCAGTCATATAAACCTCTTAAGGGATTTGCATTGGAGTTTTCATAAAAATCTGTAATTGCATTCGTAACTGCCACGGGTCTCTGACTTGTGGCAGCATTATCAAAATATATGTAGTCCCCCTTATTTAAAATAGGGAAATCCCCTCTGAAGTCCTCAGGTCTTGCCATCTATTTGCTCCTTCGTAATATCTTAATTACAGTATGGTTCTGATAAACTGCTGAATTCTAACAATAATTGCCTCATCCGGAATCATTCTGGCTATAGATTCCATGCGAGCTCTGATCATAAGCTTTTTGGCTTCCTCTACATCTATTCCCCTGCTCTCCATATAAAACAGAGTATCCTCGTCAAGCTGTCCTATTGAAGCACCGTGTCTTCCGTCCACATCTTCTTCCTGACAGAGGATAACGGGCATTGTCCTGTTTATTACATCAGGGCTAAGAAGCAGAGTATCCTCCTGTTCATCACCAACTGAGCCTGCACTTCCTGCCTTGAAATCAAGTGTTCCTCTGAAGGTCTTAACGGCCTCATCAAGAAGAACTCCCCTGAATATCATGTTGGACTCTGTCTTTTTACCAATCTGATCTGCAACATAGTTCATATCGTAAGTCTGCTTATGTCTGCAGAGATATCCGGTGTGATTGTTGTATATACTCTTATCTCCAAGAAGAGTGATCCTGTCTCCGCCCCAGGTGTCCTTTGCTCCCAGCTGCATGTTTATTGTCTCGATGTCTGCATTATCATCACAGATTCCGCCAACATCATCAAAGTGCATAACATCTTCGCTGAGCATCTGAACCTTAATAAGGTTTATCTTTGCTCCTTCTTCTGCAAGAAGCCTTGTCTGGATTCCCAAAAATCCCTTTGCATTCTCCTCAGAATCATACTCCATGATAACAGTGATCTCTGAATTCTTCTTAGCATGGATAACCTGACTTCCGAGAACGCAGCTTCCGTTCTTTAAGCTGTATTTTACAACTACAGGTTCCTCGGTCTTATAACCTTCAGATACTGTATATACAGTGACAGGAACGTTCATCTCTTTCATGAGGTTATCAACTGCAGCTCCCATTCCTGTTCTTACGATCTGTCCATCATTTAACGGTGCTGTATCTCCGTTTGGTCCGGGAAGATCTGTCTTTTTACTCTCAATCTTTTCATTTACCTTTAAAAAGATTTCTTTTACATCATCTTCAGATAAATCGCTTTTAACTGTGACACTTGATGGAATATTTTCCGGCTCAGGTGTCTTAGTATCTTCTATATATAAATCTTTTAAATCTATCTCGCTGTCATTTGCCTTTAAAAATCTGTAAGTCAGCGCAGGGAGATGATTTACATTCATTTTTATATCCATATCTTTTCCCATTTATTATAGATGTAATTAGTACCACTTCACATGTAAAACCCGCATTATTACAGCGGACTGGTCACCATTTATCCTATCAGCCGCCTGACATCTCAAGCTTTATGAGGTTATTCATTTCAACCGCATATTCAAGAGGTAGCTCTTTAGAAACAGGATTGGCAAATCCGCTGACTATCATAGCTCTTGCATCCTCTTCAGAAAGACCTCTGGACATAAGATAAAATACAGCTTCATCACTGATCCTTCCGATCTTAGCCTCATGTCCTACGTCTGCATCATCAGTTCTTATATCCATTCCGGGAATAGTATCTGCTCTTGAAATGGAATCAAGCATCAGTGAATCGCAGGAAACCGATGTTTTTGCATGCTTTGCTTCTTTATTTATTACAACTGAGCTCCTGTAGGTTCCTATTCCGCCGGACTTTGAAATAGACTTGGTGGAAATAAGGGAAGATGTATATTTTCCCTGATGAACTACCTTGGCACCTGTATCAAGGTTCTGACCTTTTCCGGCAAAAGTAATTCCTGTATATTCCATCTGAGAGTGGTCGCCCTTAAGAATAGTCATGGGATAAAGGTATGATGTATGTGATCCGAATGAACCCGATACCCATTCCATTCTCGCACCTTCCTCAACGAGTGCTCTCTTTGTGTTGAGGTTGTACATGTTTTTGGACCAGTTCTCTATTGTTGAATATCTAAGTCTTGCATTCTTTTTTACAAAAAGCTCTACGCAGCCTGCGTGAAGGTTAGCTACATTGTATTTAGGTGCAGAGCATCCTTCGATAAAGTGAAGATCCGCTCCCTCATCAACAATGATAAGAGTGTGCTCAAACTGACCGGCGCCTGCCGCATTAAGTCTAAAGTAGGACTGAAGCGGAATATCAACCTTAACTCCCTTTGGAACATATACAAATGAGCCACCTGACCATACCGCTCCGTGAAGTGCCGCAAACTTGTGATCTGTAGGCGGAACCAGCTTCATGAAGTACTCATGGACCATCTCGGAGTACTCGCCTGTAAGAGCGCTTTCCATATCTGTATAAACAACGCCCTGATCTGCAACTTCATCCTTTACATTGTGATAGACAAGCTCTGAATCATACTGCGCCCCAACACCTGCAAGCGACTCTCTCTCCGCTTCCGGAATACCAAGTCTCTCGAAAGTATTCTTGATATCCTCCGGAACATCTTCCCACTTGCCCTTCATATCGGATTTGGAACGAACATAGGATGAAATAAGATTCATATCAAGTTCATCCGTATCAGGTCCCCAAGGTGGCATATCCAGACTGTTATATAGCTTAAGACAATCGAGCCTGAACTTTATCATCCACTCCGGGTCGTGCTTTTCCTCGGAAATCTTCATAACGATATCCTCAGTAAAGCCATCCTCCATTCGATAGAAATCCTGCTCATTCTCTACGTCTTTTATGTCATAAACACTGCGGTCAATATCTACAACCGCCTTCTCATTTTCACTCATAATATTTCCTTTTAAATCGTAGTAAATGCTTTACTTATCAATTTGCCGAAAGCGGGCTGCATCCGTCGCATCCCTCACATCTTGTATATTTCTCAAATCCGTGCTCGTTGATCTCTTCAACAAGGCTTCCGTCACCTGTTGTAACGATATGACCCTTAACAAGTACATGTGTATAGTCAACATGAAGAGATTCAAGGATCTTGGTACTGTGAGTTATTATAAGAAGCGCACCGTCCTTCTGCTTCTGGTATTCCTGGATACCCTTTGATACTGTACGAACCGCGTCTACATCAAGTCCTGAATCAGTTTCATCAAGAATTGCAAGCTTAGGCTTTAACATAAGCATCTGAAGGATCTCTGCCTTTTTCTTTTCTCCGCCTGAAAAACCAACGTTAAGGTCACGGTCTGCATAAGTGCCATCCATGGTAAGAAGCTCCATTGCTTCCGCAAGCTGCTTCTTATACTGAAGAAGCTTGACAGGCTTACCTGTCTGCTCATGATATGCATTTCTTATAAAGCTTCCGAGTGATATTCCGGGAACTTCAAGAGGATTCTGGAATGATAAGAACATTCCTGCCTTTGCTCTCTTATCTGCTGAAAGAGATGTTATATCCTCTCCATCAAATAAAATAGAACCTTCCGTTACCCTGTAGTGAGGATTACCCATGAGAGTATATCCAAGTGTGGATTTACCCGCACCATTTGGTCCCATAAGGACATGAGTCTCACCGGGTCTGATCTCAAGATTTATATTATGCAGTATCGGCAGATCATCAACCGAAGCTGAAAGAGAGCTGACCTGTAATAATGATTTATCTGACATATTTGTTACTCCTTATATATTATGTATTGGCACGATTGCTCCGCAATCCTGCCCTATCGGTCGGAACCATTCCAAATCATGACTTCGTCATGATGGTTCCTCCCTATAATAAATGTACTAAAACGTACAAACTGCGCGTAATCTAGTAGATTATAGCACATAATATGAAAAAATGTTAAAAAATCTAAGATTTCCTAGAGAAATAGTAGGAATTAAGAAAACTACTGCTTTTATAGATAAAAAAAATGTTGCCCTCCTTAGAAGACAACACTTTTTCAAATTATTATTATTTATTCCATTGGCCGGCTGTGTAGTAGATTACAGAACCTGCACCTCTTTTGCTGATTGGTGTGATGTAAAGAAGTCCTGTATTATATGTCTCACCATTTACCTTCTTTACACCCTCTACATATACATAATATGTCTTGTTTCCTTTTACCTTTTTACCCCCGATCTTCTTGATGGAAACACTGGTCTTATTTCCTTTTACTGTCTTAACCTTCTTGAACTGACCGCCCTTGGAAGATGCAACGTAGATATTGTACTTATTAATACCTTTTACTTTCTCCCACTTTACATTCAGCTTTCCGCCGCTTACTTT
>Ga0310691_10002112_pt1 | contig 27612 bp, 24 predicted proteins | sample 176DNAGHGlowgp2_FD_203887 | JGI IMG/M metagenome (GOLD analysis project Ga0310691, IMG submission 203887) | Sheep rumen microbial communities from Palmerston North, Manawatu-Wanganui, New Zealand - 1766 DNA GHGlow gp2 (v2) (version 2) | ecosystem: Host-associated > Mammals > Digestive system >... | reverse complement strand
GCTTGGCGACTTCATCTACGAGCAGGTCTTGGACCTCTATGCCGTTTTGGACGGCGCGAAAATGATACCTGAAGTCGATCCCGGTAACATCTATCTCTTCGGCCACAGCATGGGCGGCCTCGTCACCTCTTATGTCGGAACGATGCGTCAGACCGAGATCAAGGGGTTGCTCCTTTTAGACCCCAGCTACTATGCCTGCAGGATCATGAAGTTCGAGAAAGAGAAGACTATCAGAACGGATATCTATCCGCTTATCTCCAGATGCTATATTCCGGTAGTCATAATATCGGGTACCAAGGCTTTTGCGTGCGATCCTGCCAAGCAGTTCGATCAGGCAAGGGCTTCGCTCCCATACAGCGAATACTACGTTATCGAAGGCGCCACCCACACCTTCAAGGGCGAGTACGGTGACCAGGCCGTCGATATTGCCGTCGAAGTAATCCATAGGTGGGAAAAAGAGGGTAGGTAAGAAGACTGATATATCTATTGTGTTGATCCTGAGCTTGAGAAGTATCTGAAGGAAAGATTGTCTAGTTATAAGAAGTCTTTTACACAGCGGTTATAAAATAATATAATTAGAGAAGATTCGTAACTGCATATATTGTTGATGATTCAGGAAATAGATATCATGTATATGTTTAGAGAATTATACATTGATCCCGGCACGGGAGGAATGCTGTTTACCTTACTATTCGGCCTTTTTGGAGTAGTTGTATTTGCATTCCGCTCACTTGCCATGAAAATGAAATTCCGTACAAGCACCAGTAGAGTATCGGAAGTAAATAAGAAAAAGATTCCAATAGCGATTTTTACGGATTCCAAGAGGTATTGGAATGTATTTGAGCCTTTTCTGGATGAATTTGAAAAAAGAAAGCAAAAGGTCGTATACCTTACCTGTTCGCCGGATGATCCGGCTTTGGAGCAGAAGTATGAATATGTTAAGTGTGAATTCATAGGAGAAGGTAATAAAGCATTTTCCAAACTTAATATGTTAAATGCATCAGTGCTTGTTTCTTCTACTCCGAGTCTTGATGTATTTCAGTGGAAACGATCCAAGGATGTTGACTATTATATTCATGTCCAGCATGCTGCAAATGACATTTCGATGTACCGTATGTTTGGAACTGATCACTTCGATGCGATGGTTTTGTCTGGAGAATATCAGATTAATCAGACCAGGCAATTGGAGAAATTGCGCGGTATCAGTCCCAGAGAACTGCCTTTGTGTGGAATTCCTTATATGGATGAGATGAAAAAGAGACTAGACGCAGAAGGTGAAGTGCCTCCTCATGAAAGAACTGTTCTTTTAGCTCCATCCTGGGGTGCAAACGGCATTCTCTCCAAATTCGGCGAGAAATTAATCGATGCTTTGATCTCAACAGGATACAAAATCATTGTCAGACCGCATCCTCAATCGTATGTTTCCGAAAAAGAGATGTTGAATAATCTCATGACAAAGTACAATGATCCTTCAAAAGTAATTTGGAATAAGGATAATGATAATTTTGAAGTATTAAGACAGTCGGACATTCTGATTTCTGATTTCTCGGGTATTATTTTTGACTATACATTGGTATTTGACAAACCTCTGATTTATACGGATACCAAATATGATGTCGGATATTTTGATGCATGGTGGCTTGACGAGACACCATGGACATTCAGAGTTCTGCCTGAACTTGGTCTTGAACTTAATGAGGACAACGTAAGTGACATTAAACAGATCATAGACAGATGTATTGAAGATCCGTCTTTTGCCAAGGGTCGTGACAAAGCTCGAAAAGAAACATGGGTGCCTATGGGCGTAGGTGCAAAACCGACGGTGGATTTTATTATCGATAAATATCATGAAGTGATAGAGAAGAAAGCTAAATCGAATGAAGAAACCGTCTCTTTTTCAAAGAACAAAAAGAGGAAAGCGGTTCTGAGGACTTCGTAGCATTATGAGTTTTTGGTCATATTTATATACGTTAATATTCTCTCCTTTGGAACTCTTGTTTGAGTTTGTTTTTTCCATTGCCAATAAAATGACGGGAAATATTGGAGTCTCAATAGTTTTCCTTAGCCTCACGGTTAATCTTCTTTGCCTGCCGCTTTATAACCGCGCAGACAAACTGCAGGCAGAAGAACGTGATATTCAAGCGAAGATGGCACACGCTGTTAAGCATATAAAGAAACAATTCAAAGGTGATGAGCGTTTTTTTATGCTCCAGGAGTATTACCGCATAAATCATTACAAGCCAATCTATGCACTTAAGAGTTCATTCTCTCTGTTGTTACAGATTCCGTTTTTTATAGCTGCATATAATCTCTTGTCCAATATGAAGAGTCTCCAAGGGATGCCTTTTGGTTTTATCTCTGATCTTGGAAAAGAAGATGCTATGTTTATGATCGGAAATTTCCCGATTAATGTTCTGCCAATCCTTATGACATTGATAAACATTGTGTCAGGAATGATCTATACCAAAGGACACCAGGTAAAAGACAAGATTCAGGTATACGGATTAGCCGCAGTATTCCTCGTTTTGCTTTATCATTCTCCGTCAGGTCTGGTTATCTATTGGCTCTTGAATAATGTATTCTCACTGGCAAAGAACATTGTTTATAAGACTAAAAAACCGAAGATGGTTTTGTATGCGATTTTTGCAATCGCAGACGTAATTATTCTTTTCGGTTCTGTTGCGCGCTCTGACTTTGATATAAGACAAAAAGTGGTTATTGCATTAGGATCAGTTCTTCTTTGTGTGCCGATTGTAACTGATATTCTTAAAAACAAGATCGATTTCAAAATCAAATCCGGCAAGAAGAATACTTCCAGTTTTTTTGCTGGAACGGTCTTAATGGCTCTTATAACCGGTTTTCTGATTCCGTCTGCAGTAATCAAAGACTCAACTATGGAATTCATAGATGTAGTTTCAACAACCAATCCTGTTTTTTATATTGTTAATGCAATGTGCTTATCTTTTGGCAGCTGGGTCTTATGGGGAGGCATTTTTTATTTCTTTATGAGCGAAAATACCAAAGCGGTGTTCTGCAAAGCCATTTGGATCATTTGCGGAGTATCGGTATTGGATTACATGCTGTTTGGAACAAAACTCGGGAACCTTTCATCTGAATTGAAGTTTGATAATGATCCGTCATTTACAATTACTGAATATGCCCTGAATACATTGGCAGTGATCGCTTTGATCGTAATCTTCGGTTTGATATATACCAAATGGTCTAAGATAACAAAATCTGTGCTTATAGCTGCTGCCATACCGGCCTTCATACTTGGTGCCTGGAATATTGCAGCGATCATTGGATGTTATGTAGTTTTTTTTGATATTCATACTTCGAACGGGAAAGAGCCTGTTATCCCTCTCAGTAAGAACGGTCAGAATGTTGTTGTACTGATGCTCGACAGGGCCATGGGAACCCAGGTCCCTTATATATTCAATGAAAAGCCTGAATTACTGGAGGAGTTTGACGGTTTTACGTACTACCCAAATACTATTTCATACGGTGCATTTACGAATGTCGGATCTCCAGTTCTTTACGGCGGTTATGAATACACTCCCGAGAACATGAATAAAAGAACCGGTGAGAGCCTGAAAAGCAAACATAATGAAGCTCTTAAAGTCATGCCAGTGTTGTTTGGTAACAACGGTTATAACGTTACCATATGTAATCCTACTTATGCCGGTTATCAGTGGATACCTGATCTGTCAATTTATGATGATTATCCTGATTTCTATTGTTATAACGTCAATGGTTTATTCAGCATTTTCGACAGCGATGATTACCGGTCATCTGTTGATATGTCGCTTCAAACGCAGAAAATCCGCAATCGTAATTTCTTCTGTTATTCTCTGATGAAAATCTCACCGGTATTATTGCAGGAAACGTTGTATGACGGAGGTCGTTATAACGAATCGTATTCAAGCCGCGGAGTTTCTGAAGGATTGGCCAATGCCGCGGTTATTCAGACCGTGTATGATCTTTCGCGCAGTACGGGTTACTCCACGGACTTTATTGAAAGCTATGCGGTTCTGGATAATCTGCCGAACATTACTGTGATCGATGATAGTGCAAACAACAATTTCTTTATGATGAGTAATGACACTACTCATTCCGAATGTCTCCTGCAGAAGCCTGATTATGTTCCTGTAAGTGTTGTTGACAACACTCAATACGATATTGATATGGTTGCGCGATATACGATTGACGGCAGGACAATGAACATGAATTCTGTTACTCAGGTCACGCATTATCATGTTAATATGGCTGCTTTCCTTAAGCTTGGCGAGTGGTTTGATTATCTGCGCGAAAACGGAGTGTATGACAATACCAGAATAATTATTGTATCCGATCATGGAAGAAATCTCGGACAGTTTAATGTTTCGTGTAATGGTGAAGACATGGAATTTTTTATGCCGCTTCTTATGGTCAAAGATTTCAATGCTTCCGGGTTTACGGTAAGTGAAGAGTTTATGACGAACGGTGATACTCCGACAATTGCGACGGCTGGCATAATTAGAAACACTGTTAATCCTTTTACTGGAAAACCTATTAATTCGGATAGTAAGAATGGTCCTCAAAAAATACTGTTCCTTTGGGATCAAGATCTAAATGACAACCGTAGAACTGTTTTTAACCCGGGTTCTTGGTATACGTTTGCAGGCGGTAATCCATATGATCAGGATAATTGGAAATATTCAGGTGACTATTAATCAATTATTGTAAAGAAACGAATCAGTATTACCAAGAAATACTATTCCTTCTTTTTGCTTTTAGGCACTTCGGCGCCTTCACCTATCTGTGCCCGGGCTTCCTTAATGAAGCATGCAACGATTAGGATCATTACGATACCGATAGGGAAAGCTGCGATAATGGATACTGTCTGAAGATTAGCCATGGTTCCTTCTGAAAAGATCAATGCGATAGGAAGCATGATCAGGAACACAGCCCAGAAGAGCTTCATCTTCTTGCTTGCCATCTCTTCAACTTCAATGTTCTTATAACTGTAATTAGAAGCAACCATCGTGATGCTGTCGAAAGATGTTGCGTAGAATGCAAACATTGCGAGAGCAAGTACTACGAGGAAAACGGGTGCCAGCGGGAGCTGGTAGATTATGTCGATGATCGTCTGATAAAGATCATCACCGTTTGCGTGATACTGTGCTATGGCATCGAACCTGCCGTGTACCTTAAGACCAAGACCGAAGTTTCCGAGAATGATGAATGAGATCAATGTACTTGCAGTACCGAAAATATAAGATCCCATGATTACCTGCTTGATCGTTCTTCCGCGGCTTATCATGCCCATGAAGAAAGGAGCAGCAACACACCATACCATCCAGTATGCCCAATAGAAAATAGTCCAGTTCTGCGCAAATCCCGCTTCCGTTCTGGTCGCATCAGTCCATGTGGAAAGGCGGAAGAAATTCTGGATCATGTTACCCATCGAAGTAAAGCCTGTCTCAATGGAGAATCTTGCCTCGCCGCCGAAAATGAATACATAGGAAAGAATGAATCCGAATAAGATCATGCAGATTTTGGAGAGCATGTTAACACCCTTAAGACCGTTCATTACTGATGTTGTATATATACCGCAGACTACGATAAGGATTCCAATCGAAACATATTTAGATCCTGCTATGCCGAAAAGGTTTGTGAGGATCATTGAAAGCAGAGGCGTTGCTATGGAGAATGTCGTTGCAGTACCTGCAATGAGAGCGATAACTGCAAGTATGTCGATTACCTTGCCCAAAGGGCCGTCAGTATGCCTGCCGAGAATTGGTCTGCACGCTTCAGAGTACTTCTGCTTATGGCATCCTCTTACATGGAGCATGAATCCGAAAGCTGCTGCGAGAACAGCGTAGAAACTCCACGGAATAAGGCTCCAGTGATAGAGAGGGAACGTGGGTGCCCATTCATTGATGTCACCAAAGCTCATTACATGGGCATCCTCATAGTAGTAGATCCACTCACAGAATGAGTAGAAAAGAATATCTGAAGCAAGACCGCATGTGAATACCATTGCTCCCCAAGAGAAGAAACCGTACTTAGGTTTTTCTCCGGGTTTGCCGATCGTGATCTTACCGATCTTCGAATATGAAAGCCAAAGAGATACGAGGAAGAATCCCAATCCGATTATGAGATAATATACACCGCACTTGTCACCTAGGAAACTTCTGATTACTTCAAGGGCAGCTGTAGAATTCTCGGGTGCAATTATGAAATATGCACACAAAATGAGAATACAGCCGAAAGGAATGAATGTCGTAAACGGGTCTATCTTCCTTTTGCCCACTTCTTTCGTAATGCTTTTACTTGCCATAACAACTCTCCGCTAATTCTTTATATTTCGAATCAATTTCTGCTAATTCATGTATACTGTCGATCTCAAGGATATCCTCACGGTTCATGATCCTGATTCCCAGTTTGAATCTGTCAGGATGAAGGAACATGGGAACGTCATCCCAGTAAACATCGCGATTTTGTTTATCATCAAATTCAAGTTCAAGAAGTTCTTTAAGTGTGCGCCCGTCTTCTTTGCTCCACCTTGAAACGCTGTATAACTGCCATCCGTGGGCACCACCTGTTCTTGAACATGACCTGACTATACCGTCTTCAACTTCCATGAGCCACTCATCTGTCTGACCTTCACTCCATACTGCGTTATACCCGGACAATGTGAATTGCGGTTCAAGTATCTGGTCGTTATATATAATCTGGTCACCGTCAAGTATGATGCTGTCCTCAAGATGTTCGCGCGCAGCATAAAGTGAACTGATGTTATTACATGTATCGAAATAAGGATTCTCGATAATGGTTACACCGGATTTTTCTGCCCACTTATAGAATTGTTCTTTCATGTAACCTACAACAACATAGATCTCATTGATCCCGTTTTTCCTTAATGCGCTGATAACGGAATCGATCATTCTAGTTCCGTTAACCTCTATTAAAGGCTTGGGTATTTTTAATGTCAGAGGCTGCATTCTCTTTCCGATGCCGGCAGCCATGATGACAGCTCTCTTAACTGTATTAACACCGTCACTCAATTTCGATTTTTCCTCCGACAAGTTCTTTCGCGTATCTGAAATATTCTTTTGCGTAACGATATTGGCGGAGACTGTATTCACCAAACTCGACCCCTAACATTTGCTTATACTCGCACCAGTTGGACCAGAGAAGTCCGCACATTGCGATATAACAATAGATCTTAGCTCTCGTCTCATCATTGCATTTTTCTTCAAAATACAGGTTGATCAGGTGATCGCATTCCTGCTTATCATAAAGACTGTAAATGCAGAACATCGCTATGTCCACATGCGGATCCTGCATGCCGGAATACTCCCAGTCAATGAGCAATACCTTAGCTTCAACGGTTCCTTCAACGGAACTGAAAAGGAAGTTGTCGGGCACCGCATCAATATGTGTCAAACACCAGTCTTTTTCAATATTGTCGACGTAAGATCGGAGCTTATATACATTCTCTTTCGTTTCATTGTAGTCGCCATATACGGAAGGTTTTCCGTCTCTTAATGATTCATAGAATTCTATGTGTCCGAAAATGTCGAATGTATGCTGAACAGATAATTTCATGTTGTGAAAATCTCTTAATCTCTTCATGCAGAGCTTAAGGTCAGACTCGGATTTCGGATCACATACTCTGATCGAATCCAGGAACCCAGTTATCTTATATCCGTTTTCAGGATTGATATAGATCGGTTCATTGCTCAAATCAAGACCGGAAATGACGTTGTAAACTTCTGCTTCCTGTTGACGGTTGATCAGCTTATCCGTGCCTTCTCCCGGTATTCTCATGACATATCTGGAGCCCTTCAAAGTGAATACAAACGACCTGTTCGTCATTCCCTTTTTCAGTGTTGTAATATTGATAATCTCATTCTCTTTGCAGCTGAAAACTTCAGTGATTGTTTTGATTGCATCCGACCTCAGCTGACTGGAGTTTGAATCTGTATTTCGAAGTTGTTCGTAAGTATTTATCTCGACATAATCATTACTGTCCGTAATCTTTGCTGCAAGTATCAGTTTGTTCTCATTAACAAGTGTTTTTTCCCAGAAGTCATTCGGATGAGTATCATCCATAATAATCAAGTTCTCTTTAACAACCTCTGACTCGGGTTCGATAAGATAAGCGATTCCGATCATCTCGTTGCCTTCACGCTTGTAATCTATAACGATCTCGTTTTTTCTGTTAACGCGTACGGGGCTCTCAGAAGAAGTCAGGTTGCTGACCATATACCAGGAATACAATTCAACTTTGCTGAAAGGATTTTTTGCGCACCAGATATCACAAGGAACGATATATGTGTTGCTTATCTTTTCGCGGACGAGATATAAAGTGTGAAGATTACTTTTTCTGTAATAGTCGCTGTTGACAATGAGTTTTACGCCGAACTTATCAATTAAGTATTCGAAGCTCTCTTTCATAAAACCGACCACAACGGTAATGTCGGTTATTCCTACCTCATGAAGCTGCCGGATAAGGTGCTCAATAAGCCTCTCTCCATTAACTTCGAGCAACGCCTTTGGAAATAACATGTTAACGGGAACCATTCGCATTCCTGAACCTGCCGCAAGTATTACCGCGTTTTTGGGAGAATTCGCTCTGATAAGAGAATCCGCCTTTTCAGTCAACTGATTAAGATTATTCAGATAGCCTTTGGAGTTCAGATCTTTGAGTGTCTTATTCACATTGCCGAGTGAATAGCCTGTGGAATCAGATAACACCCTTTGATTAACAAACGGGTGATTCACTAAAGATTTCAAAATGTCCGATTCGACGATGTTCATGAACGCCTCCTTTTATATTTTCGTGAACACAAAGGCGTAAAAAATAGACTCGCGCGAGCCTTTATCAATAATATTTTAATCTCATTTGTGTCAATAAACAACATCAAATCCTCCATATCTTCAGATAGTCTTTTCTGCACAACAAACTGCCGCTATTATACGCTCAAGCCTCACTTGAATTCCTGATTGAATCTTCAATTCCCGCTCGCTAAAATATTGGTGTGAGTTCCTCTATTCTATGGCTGAAGGGAGGAAGATCACATGGCAGACATAACATACTATCTGATACGCGGAAGAAGGCTGGGCATGGCCCGGGATGACGGGTATTTCCTTTTCGATAACGGAGAATGGAAAGCAGATGAGAGGAACGTAATACTCGACCACATCATGGGTTTTGATCCTACCGATGACAGCTTCTACGGCTTCGGAAATGCCGAGATAATGGATGAGATGGAAGAGATCACGGAAGAGCAGGCAATAGCTTTTATGAATAGGGATATGTAATTTGCGGGAGGGGCGAATATGAGCATAGGAACTAATATCAGATCATTAAGAGAAGAGCGGGGTCTTACACAAGAGCAGGTGGCCGATAAGATCGGCATTACTTTCCAGGCGGTGTCTTCCTGGGAAAGAGATGAGTATAAGCCTGATATCGATAAGATAATGAAGCTCGCAGAACTGTTCGACGTTTCAGTGTCTGCACTGGTTGAAGAGAAGAAGGGCGTTTTCAAGACCAAGGATGCGATCTACAACTGGGAACACATGAAGACATATGTGAAGACCACCGCAAAGAATCTGGGTCTTACGAATACACTTAAGGCAGTCAATTTCGCGACAGAGGCGCACAAAGGACAGATGCGCAAGCGTTCGACGACACCTTACATTTATCACCCGCTTAACTTAGCCTGTCACGCCTTATCCATGAACATAAAAGATGATGCAATTATCGCCGCATGCCTTTTACATGACGTTGTAGAAGACTGCGGCGTTACTTATGATCAGCTTCCCGTAAACGACGAGACGAAGGAACTGGTGCGCCTTCTGACGTGCGAAAAGACCACGCCTGAGAACAGGAGCGCAGTCTTGAAGGATTACTACGATCAGATCGCAACAAACCCCAAGGCTGCCCTTATCAAGTGCATCGACCGCACGAACAACATCACGACGATGTCAGGGGGCCTTTCAAGAGAACGTATCTACCGCATGATCAAAGAGACTGAAGAATACTATCCAAGACTCATAGAAGTACTTAAAGAGGAAGTCGAATACAGCAATGCGGCGTGGCTATTGAAGTACCAGATGGAGAGCCTTTTAGACGTGTATAAGAGGCTGATGTAAAGGGATATATTTCGCAAGTGATAATGCTTCGATTACATCGGCGTCCGTCCGGCCATCTGGGTGGCGCTGAAGGAAAACAAATGATTTTTTTGGCAATTGCCGGCGAACCGTGATACAGTAATCATAAGACATACGAACGGGGGACGAAGCCATGTTAAACGAAGGTTATTTCGACGAAAAATTTGTAAGCATGATCCATGAACCCGAGAAATGGTCAAAGGAGGAGTACTACAGTGCTTTCCTTGATATGACCGAGCGTTTTTTTGATACGCTGATCGCTTCTCTGGAATATGAGAATGCCATCCTTGAGAAATTCGGTGAAGATGACGGCGAGGCCATGATCGAGGAGATCGCTCTGTCCAATCCCGCACTTATGGAGATGGAAGACGTGAACAGCCGGCTTGATGACCAGAAGGCCGTCATTATGAATCTCATGGCTTTCGCCGGATGTGATTACGGATTCTCGATCGGAGAGGAAGATGTCGATGACGATGACTTTCCTTATACGGGCGAGGGCGATCCGGAATAAGATCCGGACTTATTCTCATATGCATCGGCAGCTTCAGAATAGTATTTCAGGAGCTTGTCTTTAAGACGGCGCGGTCTTAGTACCACTGCCTCTTTGCCGAAGCGTCTGAAGTAATCTTCGAGCTGCATCTCGGGCCAGTCGAAAATGTATTTGTCCCCGTCGACCGATGTGACGGCGGGACGGTTCTTTATGATCATGCGGTACATCTGTTTGCCGCGTTCGGTCATCTTTATTACCGCATGCGTGTCAGGCGCAGCCGAGTGAGGATGCCTCATGCCGGTCTCCATAAGTCTATGCTGAATCGTATCTTTCCTGACGAACGTATCTGTCGTAATGAAGACGTCACGCATTCTGGAGATCCTGAATGTGTGGTCGTTGCTGTATTTATAGCCATGGCAGAGAAGATAGCTGAACTGTTCCTCCTTCGATGTTGCGATCAGGTAGGGTTCGACGCGGACGGGGCCCTTGTTCCCGGAGAAGGTTGAAGTGAAGGTGAGGACCCTGGACTCGGCGATCGCTCTGTTGATCGTCTCATAAGTCTCCTTGAAGATTATCTCTTCGCGCTTATTCCTTGGGATCGAGAGATAAGACAGGAACATGTCCTTGATATAGCCTGACATGGAGCTGTCCTGAAGGAGATTATTCTCGATTATCCTGATTATGTTGTAGGACTCGCCGCTTACGGTGAGCGTGATCACTGTGCTCTTGCCCGCGCCGGTCTCTTTGTTGTTGATGTACGTCCTGATGATCTTCTCGGCCAGTGCGGAAGCTTCTTTGGACTTTAAGGACTTTACCGAAGTAAGTTCGCTGATGACGTTATTTAAGAGTTCATCGTTGTCTTTTCTGTATTGCTCGAAATAGTTTACGATGAGCTCTTTAAGGAAGCCGTTGAGGTTCACGGTGCCGTCATTTCTGTAGAATTCGAAGAGCTCGGCATCGTTGATAAGCCTTGCTTTTGTGTCCTCGGAAAGATAGATCTTATATTTCTCGGTCATTGTGTAACTCCTGTTTGGGGTCGTAAATTATGTTGAAAATCGCGAAAATGTCCTAATATTAACATTATATTGGGGTTGTAATCACAAGTCAATCTGCATCTATGAAACCCCATTTTCGAGATGTAACATGAGGGTGCAACGTGAAAGACACGCTCAGCAATTAAGCAATTGGTTGGTTTGCAGGTTCGAATCCTGCCTTGGCGGCCGAGGATAAGGCCAAAGTGTCTTGTAAGCGTGCAAATAAAAGGTGCATACAGCAAATAATTGCTCCACGACTGTTAATCGTTTGGGGGAAAGCAAAACCCCCGGCACCTTGTAAAGGAGAAAAGAAAATGAAGATGTTGGAATTATTAAGAAGAGAAGCAAACAAGGCTTACACGGCAAACGGCGCGGTATCTAACGCGAGCACAATGTCTGACTGCCTGGATCTTTTCGCAACGGCAGGCGCATTGAGAAATGCATCTGACAGCGAGGTCGTATACAGATTCATCAGAGCTTTTGCCGAAGACAGGGATATCGCCATGAAGACGCTCTTCTATGCAAGAGACATCAGAGGCGGTCTGGGCGAGAGGAGATTCTTCAGAGTAATAATGAAGTTCCTTGCTCAGAACTATCCTGACGTAGTCATCAGGAACATCGATAATATCGCCGAATACGGCAGATACGATGACATCCTGGTATTGATGGATACAGCATGCGAGAAGGCAGCCATTGCTTATATTAAGGCTGTTTTGGCAGATGATATGGAGAACATGCAGGCACAGGGTTCCGTATCATTGATGGCCAAGTGGCTGCCTTCCGTTAATGCGAGCTCAAAAGAGACCGTAAGGATCGCGAAGATCATCGCAAAGGGCATGAACATGTCCGAAGCATCCTACAGAAAGATGCTGTCCTCTTTGAGAGCTTACATTAAGATCTTAGAGAACAACTTGAGAACGAAGGATTATTCTTTCGAGTACGAGAAGCAGCCTTCCAAGGCATTGTTCAAGTACAGAAGAGCCTTCATCAGAAACGATGAGGAAAGATACGTCTCCTTCATCGAGAAGGCGAAGGCAGACCCTTCCGTATTGAAGACTTCTTCTCTGACTCCTTACGATATCGTAAGCAAGATCATCAGGACAAGAAGGGGCTTCTGCTACAGAGCAGGTTCCGTCGGGATGCCTGAGGAAGAAAGAAACGTTCTGGATGCTACATGGAACGCTCTGGAAAACTACGTTAACTCCGACAATACATTGGTCGTTGTCGACGGTTCCGGCTCCATGTACGGCGGCTGGAACGTAATGCCTGCGGCTGTCGCAGAATCCCTGGGAATCTACTTTGCAGAGAGGAACAAGGGCGCATTTAAGAACAACTTCATCACTTTCTCGGCTAACCCTAAGTTAGTCGAGATCAAGGGCAAGGATATCGTCGAGAAGGTACAGTACTGCATCAGCTTCAACGAGTGCAGCAACACGAATATCGGCAGGACTTTCGACCTGATCCTGAACACAGCGTTAAAGAACAGGTTGAAGCAGTCTGATATGCCTTCAAGACTTATCATCATCTCCGACATGGAGTTCGATGTCTGCGCCGAAGATTCCTCCATGACGAACTTCGAAGCAGCAAAGGCAATGTTTGCCAAGTACGGCTACACATTGCCCCAGCTGGTCTTCTGGAACGTCAACAGCTTCAACAGACAGCAGCCTGTCAGGAAGAACGAACAGGGTGTAACGCTGGTCTCCGGCATGTCTCCCCAGATCTTCGCGATGCTGAAGGATGACAGAATGGACCCTTACACTTTCATGATGAGCGTAATCGGCGCTGAGAGATACAAGCAGATCGTGGCCTGACCTTCCTTTCGGGAGGGTCAGAGCCCTCAATAAAAGAAAGGATAAGACTATGGAAGCTATAGAAATAAAAGGAAAGGTAAACACGGCGATCTGCTATGCGAAGGTCGTGGAAGAGGAAGCAATCGAGCAGATCAGACGAATGTGCGATTATCCCATGACCGAAGGGTCTAAGATAAGGATCATGCCCGACGTGCACTCCGGCAAGGGATGCACTATCGGAACCACAATGACCGTTACAGACAAGGTCGTTCCCAATGTCGTCGGTGTCGACATCGGCTGCGGAATGTACACGGTCGATCTCGGCAAGGGCGATATCGATTACTTGATGGTCGATGCTGCAGCGCACTACATTCCTTCCGGAATGAATGTCTGGGAAGGACGCAGGGAGAAGTTCGACCTTACAGGACTTAAGTGCTACAGGGAGCTTAAGGACGCCGGAAGACTCGTCAGATCTCTCGGTACCTTAGGCGGCGGCAATCACTTCATCGAGATCGATGAAGCCTCTGACGGAACAAAATATCTCGTCATCCACTCCGGCTCCAGAAATCTCGGCAAGCAGGTCGCCGAATTCTATCAGAAGCTTGCGGTAAAGCTCGAAAAGGGTTACGACTCATACCTTGCAGACCGCGATGAGATTATCCGTACGTACAAGGAGCAGGGCCGTGCATCCGAGATCCAGGCGGCATTGAAGGAACTCCGCTGGGAGGCCTTCAAGGGCGAGACTCCCATGCCCGATGACCTCTGCTGCCTCTACGGCGAATACTTGGAAGACTACCTCCACGACGTGGAGATCTGCCAGGCGTTCGCGAAAAGGAACAGGGAGCTCATGGCAGAGATCCTCTGCGGGCGTGCAGGCCTTACGGCGGGCGAATCCTTCCACACGATCCACAACTACATCGATACTGATGAGATGATCTTAAGAAAGGGTTCCATCGCCGCCCACAAGGGCGAGAAGGTACTTATCCCCATCAATATGAGGGACGGTTCTGTCATCGCCATCGGCAAGGGAAATCCCGAGTGGAACTACTCCGCGCCTCACGGTGCAGGAAGGCTCATGTCCAGAACAAAAGCGAAGGACACGCTCTCCATGGAAGACTATAAGAAAGCCATGGAAGGGATCTTCACCACATCCGTCAATGAGGACACTTTGGACGAAGCGCCCATGGCGTACAAGTCTTTAGAGGACATCATCGACGTGATCACCGAATCCGTTGATGTGGTCGAAGTGATAAAGCCCGTCTATAACTTTAAGGCGTGAAGGCTAATTGCGATATAATGGTTTATACTTTTGTGTGATGCCCGCCTGTCTTTTGACAGGCCGGGTTATTTATGTGGATGATGCAGATAAGAGAACTGAAAGATTATGTCCTTTTCGATCTTGAGACAACAGGCTTGTCTCCTGATACTGATGCGATTATAGAGATCTCCGCGCTGAAGGTTATTGGCGGCGAAGTTGTTGATGAATTCTCCACTCTGGTTAATCCATGCATGCATATTCCTTACATGGCGAGCAGCGTTAACGGGATAACCGATGACATGGTGCAGGATTCGCCGAAGATAGATGAGGCGTTGAGGGAGTTTGCTGCATTCATCGGTGACAGTATTCTTGTCGGTCATAACATAAAAAACTTCGACTTAAGGTTCATCCAGCGAGATGCCGTGAATATCTTAGGAAAGCCCATTCCCAATGAATACGTGGACACGCTTGCTGTCGCAAGAAGATATCTTCCTGAACTGAGCAGCAGGTCACTGGAAGCTCTGGCATACCACTACAGCATCTCCTACGACGGCGCCCACCGCGCACTTGCCGACTGTCATATAAACAAGAAGGTTTACGACTGCCTTATGAAAGAGATGGCCAGCCCTTCGGAGGCCGCCAAAGCTCTTAAGACGTGCCCCAAATGCGGGAACATAATGAAGAAGCGAAGCGGCATCTACGGCGAATTCTGGGGCTGCTCCGGCTATCCTGACTGCAGATATACGGAAGACTGCTGATCTTTTGTTTTTTCGAAAAATCCGCGCCCACGAGCGTTTTAGTACGATTATTCGGACAACCCTTTTTCGAGAACCTGATATACTGAAATTACCATGAAGAGTGCGCGAGGGACAAGCCCTGTGACCGCACAGCAACCTGCAGATGCAAGGTGCTAAGGCTTGAACGATGGCGATACATCACCTCACATATAAGATCCCGTCGCTTAAGTCTTAGGGCGGGATCGTTATTATCTATGGAGATGTCGCATTGCGGGCGACCCGTTGAATATCAAAGCCTGATACAATTCAGGCAACAAAGTGAATAAGGAGGAGAAGTTTATGTACGGTGCAATACTCGGTGACATTGTAGGAAGCAGATTTGAATTTGACAGAGGTGACAAGAGCAGGGATTTTGAGTTCTTCACGCCGGAGTGTGAGTTTACCGATGATACGGTAATGACCATAGCAGTTGCGGAAGCGCTTATGGATGCGGGCAAGGACGCAGATGAGAAGACCGTTAAGGCTGAGCTCATCAAGTCCATGAAGAAATGGGGCAAGAGATATCCGGACGCAGGTTACGGCGGGAGGTTCAGGCATTGGATCCTTACAGACGATACCAGGCCTTACGGAAGCTACGGCAACGGTTCCGGCATGAGAGTCTCTGCAGCAGGATGGCTCTACGATTCAATGGAGCGCACAAGGGAAGTTGCAAGGTGGACAGCCGAAGTCACGCACAACCATCCGGAAGGCATCAAGGGCGCCGAATCAGTTGCTGCGGCGATATTCATGGCAAGGAACGGCGCGTCCAAAGAAGCGATAAAAAAGTACATAGAAGACGAGTTCGGTTATGACCTGAGCAGGACACTGGATGACATACGTCCGACTTACGAACACGTCGAAGACTGCATGCAGACTATGCCTGAAGCATTCACATGTTTTCTTGAGGCAGGAAGCCTTGAGGACACGATCAGGAACGTCATGTATATAGGCGGCGATACGGACACGTTAGGAGCGATCGCAGGGGCCGTTGCGGAAGCATTCTGGGGCATTTCGGACGGCCTTATCGCCAAGGCGTGGCAATACCTTGATGAAGATCTTTTTAAAGTCCTGGACAGATTTGATGAATGATTTTGGAATGGCGGAGGGAAGATCAATGAACGAAGAGTGGCAGAAGATTTATTCCAAGAGAGGCAAATTCTTTGTCAGGATAAGCGACAAAAAGGCCCGCAAGGACTTGATAATGTTCCTTGAGAAGAACGGTTTTGCATGTGCGGAGAATGAATCCCAGGGCAGGGAAAGCACGATCGAATCCAGGTTCCCGCTGACAGTGGACCTGGGCCGCAAGGAGTATGGCCACATCGGCAATACCACATGCGCGGCGGCCGCTGCTGCTTCCGGAAAACTGATTACGGTTAAGGAATTCATGAGCCTGTACGAGATAGTGAATCCGGTGGTGATAGTGTGAGGTGCAGATGATGAGAAGAGGTGATCGTATGGGCTTGGGTTACAGGTACAAATGCAGTGAATGCAGCAAAAAATATGAAGTCTTTCAGGGCATAGGAATGATGTTCCCTAAAGTTTACGAGGACACTGTTGCAAAGATAAAGAATGGCAGGTTCGGCAAGGCTTGGAAGGAACTTTATGAGAACACGGAAAACGTCGCCATAGATGCCGAGAAGCGTGTATACCTCTGCCCTTCGTGCGGATACTGGAAGAATGAACCGGGATTGTCTTTATATGTGGCAGATAATGAGGAAGCCATAAGTGCTGTAAAGAACGGCTGTCCAATCTTCTATGGTGATGATTCCCTGCCGGCCATGATGGGAGATATGCCCCAATACCACCTTCTGAAAGAGTATGAGCACAAGTGCAAAAAGTGCGGCGGCAAAATGAAGGCAGCTGGCGACGATGAAATGCTGACGCTGTCCTGTCCCAAGTGCGGCGGAGCACCCGATCCTGAGAACACGATGTATATTCTTTGGGATTAAATTGGTTGTGTTAAAGTTGGGCTTGGCGTTGGGCTCGAGATAAGAAACAAAATAGCATCAATAATGGAACAGTAAGCTGATAATACAAATGTTTAAAACATAGCTCAATTGGAAAAATTAATGAATATAAAACTCCATCATAATATTATAATCAATAACAAAATAAAAAACTTAAGATTAATATATAGATGTATTATGCGATTAATGAACGAGGAGGGCTCCATATGAACGAATTATCACCTGAGAAAATCGCTGCAAAGGAAGAAGCCAATCGTAGAACTGACGGGGAGCGGCTGCGTTTGGAGTCTTACTTGGAACTTCGATATATCTTCAGCACCTGTAATGTCGACTACTGGTTAGATACACTTTATATGCAGCAAAAGGCAATATATAAGGCGCAGAAAAAACCTTCACGAAATCAAGTTAGGAAAAAAGCCGGTATTGGATTTTGGGAGAATGCTTTTGCCTTTGTATCAGAAGAAAAAAAGAAGGATTTGGACAAGAAAAAAGCCGAGGTGCAAAAAACACTGCAGGAAAAGGTTGATAAAGCAAATGCTGCAGAGTGGGAGCGTTGTTCTGCTTATAATTCCAGACTCTCAGAGCGGCTTAGGGATAAACTCAGTCGACTTGTAGCGTGTAGCCCTGATGAGGTAGAAGAATACTTTACCTTTGCGCTTAATCTTGATTCTTTTGACCTAGATGGAAGCAAGTATCATTTGAACTTTAACCTTGTTTATGATGCGAATAAGAGACAGCTAATTATTGATTATGAATTACCGGAGATGGACAAGATTTCTCGTGTGAAGGAATGGAAAGTTGATAAGAATAATAATGTAATTCCGAAGGAAATGAATAAAGCTGATTATCTGGAAATGTATGAACGAATTCTATTTGATATTTCTATGCGCACAGTTGGTGTTCTTTTTGAATCTGATAGTAATAATGTAATTAACAGCATTGTGTTCAATGGTTCTTGTTTATATAACAACTGGCAAGCAATGCCTACCATTCTGATTTCTTTTGTCATTCCAAAGAGCCAGTATTCTTATAGAAGAATCAGTAGCATGGAATGTGTCAGCAAGGCAGAAGTGGCCAAGTTGAAAGAGGTCAGATACCTTGACGACATACATTTACTGAAAGCGCCTGCTGATTTGTGGGAAACACCGCCTAGCAAGTTGGTGGTTCCAATCAGGTCAAGCTTTAGGCAAGAGCTGGAGTAATAAAATAGAAATAAAGAAGGCATGTTACTATTCATGCGTGTAAAATAAATAGAAGATAATAGCGTCTATGTGTCTGGATCTGAACAAAGCTGGCCATATATTGCATATTTCCTCTTTATTATCATGTATCTGCCTCCTTACTAAGTTCTTCAAATTGTTCGGCTACATCATAGAATTGTTTATTGTATCTTCTGGCTTCTGCTAGGAGATCCGAATATGACTTTACATAAATGCCTTGCGTTTTCATTCCATCTATCATTGTTTGTACACCAGGATCAATCGTCATTCGATCAGAAATCAAGTAGCCCTCGATCTGTTTTATATTGTTAGGATAGTGATTTCTGATAAATTCAACGTATTGAGATATTTGTAATAGCTGCTTTTCTGATATTCTAATAGCTGGCCTCTTTAGTTCGATTATGTGAACGAAGCCACCATCATTTGTGCAAAGAAAGTCAATCCTTCTATCATTCTCCGGTTTATCTTCATCGGGGAATTTCTCTTTAAGAATCTTTGAATATGTTTGCTCTCTATCAAATCGAGACATTTTCGGATCTAAGAGCCAAGGAAACTCTTCCAAGAATTTCTGAATAACCTTTGTCTCAGAAGCGTTTTCCTTTACAAATCTTTCAAATTGATTAATTGTTTCCAGTCTACCTATTGCTACTCTGGCATATTCCTTAGCTTCTATTTGTTGCCAATCCGTTAACAATTTGATCGCATTCTCATTATCAAGTTGATCGAGCTCAGATAATTCCTGGGAGAAATCTCTAAAGCTTTGAAAACCATACATACCCTTTATGTTAGTTATGAATTCTTCAGCACATTCTTCAGTTATACTATCATTGTCTATAACAGCATCTACCAATTTCTTAGCTAAAGGCTTTTCGGCTGATGTAAGTGTTTTTAACCATTCATCGATATCCTTGCCTCGCTTTTTCAACGTCTCTTTTTTCTTTTCTTTCCTTTGTTTTCTCCATTTAGATTGTGTAACGCCGACAATCTCCTCCAATAGCATTCTCAGCTTTTCAAGATCGTCATTGTCATAATTATCCCAAGCCAAAGACTTTCTATCAGTTGAACAATTATCAATCGCCTTGTCTGCATCCACAAAATCTACATCGAAGCTTCCTGACATATATAAGAAAAAGTTATCGTTTCCTCTTTTATCAAACGCCTTATTCTCTTGAACCAATTTATTTCTCGAGAACAAAACAATTCCCTGTTGTGCACTCTTAAGCGGAGTTTTTGATGTGTATATTGTTCCTATAACACCTTTTTCTTTCCCAAACTCATACAAGTCTTTGCTTAAATCGCCTTCATAATCAGCAGGGAAGTTCCAACAAAACTGATAACTTTCATCCGGAATAGAACAATTATCTATTACGATATCATTTCCTATATGCACGATAAAATCAGGGGAGAAAATTTTGAAGCGCGCCCTAATCCCTTGTTCAATACTAGACAAGTCAAAGTCTGTTTTTCTGCTTAGTTCACTTATCGTAATACATGTTCCATTAGGCTCATCAGTTACTTCATCAATGCATTCAAGTGCTGGCTCGTATTCACCATTAGTATTATTTTTGATATCGTTATAATCCATTACAAAACGGTTCTTAAGACCATCCTTTACAGAGGTTATTGTGATTCTTTTACCAATACCAAACATTGATAATTTGCCAAGGCCCTTTTTCCCCATAACAGGACGTCCAGAAGTAGATTTATCACTGTTAAGATCAGCACGTCTGTTCCTTCCTACCTTAAGAAATTTGTCATTCAATTCTTCAAAAGACATTCCTTCGCCGTCATCTTGTACAGATATAAGTTTATTTTCACCATTTTCCAAAGTAATATATACATTGTGAGCATCTGCATCCCAAGCGTTTGAAACTAGCTCTGCCAGCATTGGTGGAATCATCGTATACAGCTTTACTCCAAGATGATCTATCGTTCTAATATCGTATGTAAACTTCAAAATCTTTGCCATATATTCGATCAATCTCCTCCACTCTACTTAAAGAAATCATCAGTAATGTCATCCAACTGTTTTTTGCTGAATTTACAGTTCTATTCCCAAAACAGTGTTCATATCTGGTGTATATTACAAAATTATATGCTTTATCCGTATTGGTTCACAACAGCAATCTCTCCTTTTTCCTTATTTTATTATATCAACTTATATATTTGAAAACCTAGTTCATGTTATTTATACACATGGTTTAGTTTGGTACAGTAAAAAGTGGTAATTCTGACTCAGGAAAAGCAAACGCAAACTAAGATATTATATTTCTACATATTATGATGCTTAATAAATTGTTGGAACAGACTATTATAATCTGTTTGGTTTTTTGAGGTGATACCAGTGGCTGATGTACTTACACCGGAACAAAGAAAAAAGAATATGAAGAGCATCCGTAGCAAGGATACTTCAATTGAACTTTGTTTACGAAAGGCATTGTGGAACAAAGGGTACAGATATCGGAAGAATTATAAAAAAATCCCCGGAACTCCCGACATAGCAATTACGAAATATAAGATAGCCGTATTTTGTGATAGCGAGTTTTTTCATGGTAAGGATTGGCAAACATTAAAGCAGCATCTCATTAGTGCTGATCGAGGCGAGTTTTGGATCAATAAAATTCAGATGAACATAGAACGTGATGAACGTGTAAATCAAGAACTAACAAGAATGGGGTGGAAAGTCATTAGGTTTTGGGGAAAAGATATTAAGCATAGTACAGATATTTGTGTATCTGCTATTGAGGACGCAATTATTGAATCTATCATAGAAATGTCGCCCATTGATGAAATATGAATTGAATTATTAGGACAATTTGTTTCTCGGCGGGAGAAAAATCATACCGAATTTCTCCCGGTTATCTTGTTTGAGTTTTTTTATTTGATAAAATGGGAAATTATAGGTATAGCTTTATTCCCGGGAGGGTTGAGGATGACAAAGCAATTGCATTTGCGCTTAGACGATTCAATATATGAGGCTTTGGTTGAATACAATGATGAAACAGGATCTTCAGTTCAGGATTCTATCAGTTCAGCTCTCATGCAGTTTTTGAAAGCCCAGAATAAGTCTGAAAAACCTGAAAACGCTGGTTTTACATTTATTGACCTTTTTGCCGGAATCGGCGGAATGCGAATTGCTTTCGAAAAGGCAGGTGGACACTGTGTTTATTCTAATGAATGGAATAAATATAGTCAGCAGACTTATTTTGCTAATTTTGGTGAACAGCCTGATGGCGATATAACAAAGGTCAACGAAAATGATATTCCTGATCACGATATTCTTGTCGCCGGTTTTCCCTGCCAGCCGTTCTCAATAGCAGGTGTTTCGAAGAAACAGAGCATGGGAAAGGCAACTGGCTTTGAAGATAAGACACAAGGCACACTATTTTTTGATGTTTGTAGGATTCTTAAGGCAAAAAGACCTAAGGCATTTATGCTTGAGAATGTTAAGAATTTATGTAGCCATGACAAGGGCCGAACTTTTAATGTTATTACTGAATCTTTAGATGAATTAGACTATGAGATTTTCTATAAAGTTATTGATGGTCAGATGTATGTTCCTCAGCACAGAGAACGTATCCTGATTGTTGGATTTGACAGAAAAAGATACGGCAAAAATGTTTCTTTTGACTTTACGCTAAATCCTGTTGAGCCCAAACCTCTTATGAGGGACATTCTTGAAACCGATGTTGATGATAAATATACGCTTTCAGACAAATTGTGGAATTATCTGCAGGCATATGCAGATAAACACAAGGCTGTCGGTAATGGTTTTGGGTATGGCATTGCAAAACCCGATGGAGTGGCAAGAACATTAAGTGCCAGATACTACAAAGATGGCTCGGAGATTCTTATAGAACAAAAAGGCAGGAATCCTAGAAGGTTAACACCACGAGAGTGTGCAAGACTGCAAGGCTTCCCGGACTCATTTAAGATTACAGTATCTGATACTCAAGCCTATCGGCAATTTGGAAATTCTGTGGTTGTTCCACTAATGAGCGCAGTTGCTCAGCTTGTGTGCGCAAAGCTGGAAGAACTCGATAAGAAATCGGCAAAACAGAAAGCAGACAAAGGAAAAGAGATAGAAAAAAGGCGGTGTAGTACATGAGCGAATTGGTTATTAAAGCTATAGATGCAGTCCTTTCCGGAAAGGATTCTTATTGTAAGTTTCTTACAGCTAACGATAGTGGAGAAACTGGCGGACATCAGTCTGGTGTTCTGATTTCTAAAACTGCACAAAGAATGCTCTTTACTGAAAAAGAAATAAAAGAGAACCACATATGCAAAAAGGCTGGTAAAATCCTTTGGCAGGATGATTTTGAACGAGAATGTACATTTACTTGGTACGAAAGCAAAAATGAATTGCAAATAACAGGGTTCGGACGAGGCTTTCCTTTTCTTTGTCCGGAATATACAGGAGCGTTGTTTGTTTTCATCAAGGAAGAATCTGGTTTTTATAAGGGGTTTGTCTTCAATACGGATGACGATATACAGGATTTCCTAAATTCTTTTGGTCTTACACCGGCTGAGACAAATCGACCAATTGTAATAGATTCAGTGAAATTAGCAAACAAGGAAAAGGCTGCAATGAATCTTTATATTGAAAGATTAATGGTCGATTTCCCTTCTTCTATTGAAATGTCAAATGCGGCACAAAGTATTGTTTTTGATATTTATACTAATGACCATCTTTCAATTGAGAATCCGGATTCTGCGCTGCTTCGATGGACCGAAACAGAGTATAGACTATTCCGTGAAATAGAACATTCAAGATACGGGGATACTATATCTAAAGGTTTTAATTCTGTAGATGATTTTATAGCCCTTGCAAACCAAGTGTTAAATAGAAGGAAGAGTCGTGCAGGAAAGAGTCTGGAACATCATCTTTCTACTATTTTTGATGACAATAAAATCATATATAAGGCCCAAGCTATTACAGAAGGAAACAAGAAACCTGATTTCCTTTTCCCGTCTGAAGAAGCATACCATGATATGAATTTTTCCGTCGACAAGCTTTGTACTCTTGCTGCAAAAACCACCTGTAAAGACAGATGGCGTCAAATCCTTAATGAGGCAGATCGCCTTAGGGACAAGAATAAATATCTTTGCACGATGCAGCAGGGAATATCTTCAGCACAAATGGATGAAATGCAAGCAGAAAAAGTTGTTCTTGTTGTACCCAAACCGTTTATCTCATCTTATCCTAAGGATAAGCAGGATCGTATTTGGACTATAAGTAAGTTTGTTGATTATGTTAAAGAGATGGAAGGAATTAATTGATACGCTGATAACGAATTAGTCATAAAGTTATGGAATAATACTTTATGAGTCATCTAAATTCTAAAAAACAAAATGATAATTGTCTATGTCATACAAAGGCAATTAAATCAGACATATACAAGGCTTTGTTAGAGAATCGTGTGTTACGTAAGATAAGGTGATCTCAGCAAGTTCGTTACTGATACGCCGCAAACACCCTCACACCCTAAACTCCCTCATATCCTCCAACCTCAGCAGCACGGGCTCTCTGCCGAATCCTGCGCCGGCATCGATGTCGATCCAGGTGTCGGTCTTTATTATCTTTCCATCGTATTCTTTGCCGAAAGATACTGTCGGAGTGTGACCGAAGACGGTCATCTTGTCTTTGTAATAGATATCGGTGAGTTCCGGCCAGGCCCAGAGAAGTTCTTCGACCGTGTAGTCTTCGATGTTCTTTTCGGGACTGAAATTATCTAATCCTGCATGGACCAGGATGAAGTCTTTTCCGCCTGCATTTACGGTCTCATATAAGGGGCAGTCTCGAAGATAATCAAGTATGTCCTGCTGGTTTTCTTTCGAGAGCTTTTGCATGGCTTTGAGTGTGACATCACCGCCGTCAGCCTGATACCTGGTGAGCATGTCGACCTTTTCTGCGGTGAATGAATCAATGCTGTCTTCAGTTATCTCATCGAACACGAAGGCACAAGCTAATAGCATCGATTCGTGGTTGCCGAGGATAAGCTGCACGTTGGTTTGATACATGAGCCAGTTCAACGTCTCAACTCCGCCGTCACCATTGCGGTCTACAACATCGCCTAAGATATAAAGGAAATCGTCCCTGCCAAAGCCTGCCTTGTCCAGCAGGGCAAGGAACTTCTCGTGCGGATATCCGTGAAGATCAGAGATTACGTAGATCATGTAAAACCTTCTTTGATTGATGGAATAATAATATCACTTGTGTAAACCTCATTGAGTGGTAATCGAGGTGTTGGGTGGTATAATAATATTGCAATGCAATGTTAATTCACTTCTTTCATGCGAAGAAAAACGAAAACCCCGAAGAGGCAACTTCGGGGTTTTCTTACGCCTTTTACGAGGGCTTAACTTTACTCCCCATTGCATTTCTCAAAATCTACGCGTATAATCACCGCTAACATCAAACGGGAGGAGGTCCTAGCAATGACAGTACAAAGAATAACAACAAGAACAACAAACAACAGGCGTGCAGGATCTGCTTCTGTAGCTTAATTTCTTAATTAACTATTCCAAGCGTGATCCATAACCATACGCCTTTAACGAGGCTTTGTTTGCATGCCTTTTCGAGAATCGAAAGGAAAATTCATGGACACTATAAAAGGAAATTTTGCTGATGCGATCGTATACGCATCAGACATCGAAGATTACGCAAGATACCAGATACAAACGATCTGCGACAACGATATCGCGCTGGGCTCGAGAATAAGGATAATGCCGGACTGCCATCCCGGTAAGATCGGCCCCGTCGGCCTTACCATGACCGTCACGAACAAGGTCATTCCGCAGCTCATGGGGATCGACATCGGATGCGGAATGCTGGTCTGTAAGATCAAGGCCAGAACTATTGAATTCCAAAAGCTCGACAGCGTTATCCGCGGGAATGTGCCGGCAGGTTTTAAGATCAGGAAAGCGCCGCATTCTAAGGCTGACTTCGGCCTGATCTCAGAGCTTCGCTGCGTGCATTCAGTCAATGTTGATAAGGCTTTAAAGAGCCTTGGTACTTTGGGCGGCGGCAACCACTTTATCGAAGTCGATAAAGGCTCTGACGGATACTACATCGTCATCCACACGGGCAGCAGGCACTTAGGCGTCGATGTCGCTGATCACTACACCGAAAGCGCCCGCCGCAGACTCGTCAACATGGGCAGAAATGTTCCGTATGAGACAGCTTATGTTGAGGGCACTCTGATGGACGACTATCTGCACGATGTGGCTGTCACTACGGCATACGCATCGCTCAACAGGGAGATAATCCTTCACGAGATATTGAAGGGAATGAAGTGGAAGGAAGAGGAGCGCTATGAGTCGATCCATAACTATATCGGCGTTCTTCCTGACGGCACGAAGATACTTCGCAAAGGCGCTGCTTCGGCGCTTGAAGGAGAGCCGGTGATAATACCTGTAAACATGCGTGATGGAGTGATCCTGGGCGCCGGCAAAGGCAACCCCGACTGGAACTGTTCCGCGCCGCACGGATCGGGCCGCAGGCTCAAGAGAACTGAGGTTCAGAACAACTACACGGTATCTTCTTTCAAGAAAGACATGAAGGGTATTTACTGCACTTCCATATGCGCCGAGACTTTGGATGAAGCGCCCGTCGCATACAGAGGGATCGATGAGATCCTGTCTGCCGTCGCGGATACCGTTGAAGTCAAAGAGATCGTAAAGCCTGTATACAATTTCAAGGCAGGAAAAGAGAGGTAAGGATGTTATTACAGATAAGTTCAGGACAAGGGCCCGCAGAGTGCTCTGTGGGCGTCGAGAAGCTCTGCAAAGCGCTTCTCAAGGAATATGAAGGTTCGCGCATCGTATCGGTAAATGAGGACTATTCAGGGCACGGGTTTAAGTCTGCGGTCATGGAGTTCGGCTGCGATGTAACTTCGCTCGAAGGAACGGTCTTGTGGGTGTGGAAGAGCACCATAAGACCGGGTCATCAGAGGAAGAACTGGTACATGGATGTTCATGTGATCAGGGAAGCTGAGACGGTCGGCGCGCTCGATCTTTCCGACTGCGAGATCACGACGATGCACTGCGGCGGCAAAGGCGGCCAGCACGTCAACAAAGTCGAGACGGGCGTGAGGGTTTGCCACAAGCCGACAGGGATCGTTGTCACATGCACTGAAGAGCGCAGCCAGGTGCAGAACAAAACACGCGCGATAAAGCGTCTTCAGAGCATCCTCGCAGCAAAGCAGGAAGAGAATAACGCCGGCGCTTTGAACGATGCGTGGCAGAAACACTCGGAGATCGAGAGAGGCAATCCAATACGCAAGTATGAAGGAGAGAAGTTTAAGAGGGTGTACTGATCATGTCTAAGGTTAAAGACTATCTCGATTCAAAGCAGAAGTCTCTGCACCGGCAGAGGCGGTATGAGACTGCGCACAAAAAGTTTTCGCGAGCCAGGCGCAGTGAAAATGGCGAGTACTGCTATTGGGGCTATAGTGTTACCCGCCAGAAATACCGTGTCAGTCAAACATGGGTAAAGACTCCGAGAGGAACATCGGTATGTATTCCTGATTTCGAGAAGATCGGCGGCGAAGTCTTTATTGTCAGCCGCATCAGCAGGAACGCAAAATACCTCAAGAGAACTGCCGCCAAGAAATGGCGCAAACAGAAATATGGCGACGAGTCTTTTGCAGATCAGGGCAGCACATACAAAAAGGACTATGATATCCCGTGGACATTGCTGTGATGGCTTGCAAATACAGGACTGTTTTGATCTGCAGCTTAATACGCTTAATACCGCTTATACTGTCAGTTAATAATTGTTGCTGAAATGTTGCTTCTTGTGTCCGCTTAGAAGGCAACACAGAAGGCAACATTGGCAATGTTGCTCTAAATGTTGCTCTTTTTGTCCGCCTGGAAGGCAACAAATCCTTAACTGGGATGAGGATGGGGATG